>Ga0209149_1002797_pt1 | contig 10059 bp, 5 predicted proteins | sample WorMetTyACAVOLI2_FD_187423 | JGI IMG/M metagenome (GOLD analysis project Ga0209149, IMG submission 187423) | Marine gutless worms symbiont microbial communities from Max Planck institute for Marine Microbiology, Germany - Olavius algarvensis... ... | reverse complement strand
TTTAACCCCTGTAAAATTTGCACCCCTTAAATTTTCAAGATCAAACTCTGCCCACGTAACTACATCGAGGACATCTACCCCTGTGCCAAATTTCATTGCAATATCTTTACGGGGAGCTTTCCCCCAAATATGTGAAATATTGCGCTTTTGTGACTTTTTTGTTGTCATGTCCTGTCCAGTCCTGTCCTGTCCTGTCCTGGTTATACTTTTTTTCCCGCAACTCTGCCCTGGTCGAACCCCTGGACAGAATTTAACCATTTATGGCTTAAATGACGCGTCGTCACCCAAGGATGTGCCTTTTGGGAATTTGAATGACCACCCACAATATTAAGGGGTTCAAAACCCCCAAAAAGGGGGTGTGGTTAGGCATTTTCAAGCCAAAGTGGCAAAATTATAAAATCGTAATATCTCCGGCGGGGCATTTCAGATTGATACCAAATTTTGACGTGGTAATCGAACCGCATAGTTGACTTCGTGGGTGGTCCAGAATAACAAAATTCATATTCAAGATGGCGGACGGCCGCCATATTGCAGAATGTTGAAACGCTAAAACTCGCCTATCAATGGACCGATTTGGATGAAACTTGGGTGGTCGCATCCCATCATGTCCTCGACATGTCCGCCATGTTGCGGTTGCCATGGCAACAGCCGTTGCTTAGCAACTGCGCATTGAACATTCAGCAGATATGGGCGTCTGAAGGCCAAACGCGTGAGCCAATTTTGATAAAATTTGGTGCACAGCAGCATGTTAGGACCAGAATGACAGTCACGTGATTAAACATTAAACTTTTTAAAATTTAAAATGGCGGACGGCCGCCATGTTGGAAAATATTCGAAATGCCATAACTCGCCTTCCAATGGAGCGACTGGGACGGAAATTTGGTGGTCACATCCCATCATGTTCCCGACATGTCCGCCGTGATGCGCTTGCCATGGCAACGGCCGTTGCCTAGCAACGACGCATTGTACATTCAACAGTTATGGGCGTCTGGAGACCGAACGCGTGAACCAATTTTGATGAAATTTGGTAAGCAAACGCAAATTAGGACCACAATGACAATCACGTGATCAAATATTAATTTATTTTTTAAATTCAAAATGGCGGACGGCCGCCATGTTGGAAAATATTCGAAATGTTATAACTCGCCTACCAATGGACCGACTGAGACCCAACTTGGGTGGTCACATTCCATCATGTCCCCGACATGTCCCCCACGATTCGGTTGCCATGGCAACGGCCGTTGCCTAGAACGGCGCATTGAACATTCTGCAGTTATGGACGGTTGGAGGCCGAACGCGTGAACCAATTTTGATAAAATTTGGTACACAGCAGCAGGTTAGGACCAAAATGACAGTCGCGTGATTAAATTTTAAAATGTTTAAAATTCAAAATGGCGGACGGCCGTCATGTTGGAATATTTTCTAAATGCCATAACTCGCCTACCGATGGACCGACTGGGACGCAACTAGGGTGGTCACATTCCATCATGTCCCCGACATGTCCGCCGTGATGCGGTTGCCATGGCAACGGCCGCTGCCTACCAACGGCGCATTGAACATTCTGCAGTTATGGGCATCTGGAGGCCGAATGCGTGAACCAATTTCGATGAAATTCGGTAAACAACAGCACGTTAGGGCTACAATGACAGTCACATGATCAAATATTAAAATTTTTAAAATTCAAAGTGGCGGACGGCCGCCATGTTGGAAAATATTGGCATACCATAACTCGCTTAGCAATAGACCTATTGAGACGAAACTTGGCTGGTCGCATCCCATCACGTTCCCGACATGTCCGCCAAAATGGGGTTGACGTGTGAACCAATTTTGATGAAATTTGGTATACAACGGCAAATTCGGACAACAGTGACAGTCATGTGATCAAATATTAAAAGTTGGCGGACGGTCGTTGTTGGAAGGTATTCGAAATGTCATAACTCGCCTGCAAATGGACCGACTGGGACGCAACTTAGGTGGTCGCATACCATTATGTTCCCAATATTGGAAATACTATAACTCTTACGATGGGACCGATTGGGACGACACTTGGGTGGTCGCGTCCAAGCAACACCTCTGCTGCAAAACCGTTTCCTTGGTATTTGGTCGTTACTGCTAACCGCACAGTGAACGTTCTAGTTTTATGGGGTGTAGAGATCAAAAACATCCACAATTTTCATGAAACTTGGTTGACTGTGCCACTGTGGTACAAAAAATATATAATCTGGTAGAAAAACGGCAAATATTAATACAGAAAACCTTAGGCATTTTATCACTGTTTAGGCCCATTGTTCATGACACATCTAAAACAGCAAAAATCACTTGGTTTATTGTAGTACTCCACTGGGCCATGGATGTAATATATGACTTCTATTACATCAACGGCCCAAAGGAGTACTAGAATAAACCAAGATAAAATTTCGCAGACTGGTACAGAATGACATGTCGACTGCGGTGATGTGTGGAAATGGAAAGCATATGTAGAATTGCAATATGGTGGACGTTTGGGCGAATTCAATGGCATATGTCATCCCAGAGCCACATATCACATTGCATGGTGCTGCCACCTGGTGAATTTACTGTCACGATTCCAGAGCCACATGCCACATTGCAGGGTGTAAGAATTCCACCCGCTATATTGAAAATCGTTTTTCGCCATATTATATTTTTTTTGTTTTTAATGCAGTTTAGGCTTTGACGAGCGGCGGCTTTCGTATCGTCTCCGATACACTTGTTATGTGACGTAATGCAGTTATGTCTGTCAAAGAAAAGCGATGACACATTAGACAGCAGCATGTCTCAAAATCAAAAGTGTTAAGATCTATATATGAGAGTAAACGAGACAAATGTACGACCACATTTTCTAACAACATGACAATGGATATAACAAGTGTATCGGAGACGATACGAATGCCGCCGCTCGTCAAAGCCCAAACTACATTAAAAAACAAAATAAATAAAATATGGCGAAAAACGATGTTCAATATGGCGGATGGAATTATTACACCCTGCAATGTGGCATGTGGATGACATGGATTTCGCCAGGTGACTGCAGCCTGCAGTGTGGCATGTGGCTCTGGAATCATGACAGTGAATTCAACAAGTGGCAGCACCCTGCAATGTAATACGTGGCTCTGGGATGACATGCCGTGGAATTCGCCTAAACGTCCGCCGTATTGGAGTTATACATCTGGTTCTAATTTTGACCATATCACCGCAGTCGACATGTCATTCTGCACCAGTCTGCGAAATGTTATCCAAATCGGACTACCCTCAGTAGAAAAACATGACGTCATGTCGATATTCAAGATGGCGGATCTCAGCCATCTTGGATTTTAGGAGTGCAATAATGCCTTCTTTGAAAGCTGATGTACGACTTCTTAGTTGTCAATAGACATCATGGCTCTAAATTGCTTAGTTTTTGAAAAAAATCGCGTTTTTGCAATTTGGCGACAGACAGACAGACAAACAGACGGACACGCCCGTCGCATGAAGCCGTTCTCGCTGTCGCGAGCGGCGGCTTAATAAGGCATGCATGTGAAGTTTTTTTGCCTCCATTGTGATTTAAGCAAAGATTGCTGTATGCAAGCCTTCCGATATCTGACAAGTGTTTGAACTGTACAGGTGGTACAGGAGTATGAGCGTGCTGTCATCTTCCGTCTCGGACGTATTCTTCCCGGTGGCGCCAAAGGACCAGGTGAGTCTGTCCAGAGATATGACAGCGGTACAGCAGAAGATTCTGCTTGACACTCAGCGGTATAAATGGTAGGAGTGCTTGCACTGGGCAATTGGCAGCATCTTCGCGCCCTGATTCTTTATAGACGTCGGCGCTTTATAAATCATTTACTTACTTACTTACTTACTTACTACGTCGTCCATTCCTGGCTAAGTGGCTATGTCATGATTGTCATCGCATGTTGTTTGATATCATACGGTATAGGGAATAAGTACTGCCAGGCTCCCGATTGGTGTTCAACTCCTGACTCCTAAGCGAGCAGTGGGCCGAAGATCAAATGTTGTAGGTGGTATACCAAGCCTCTCCCACAACCTGTAGTTGTCTTCCCAGCCTTACAACGTCACCGACGGTTTGTGTGTACCAAGTAAGTTGCGTTGTTACGTAGGCAGTGGTCGCCAGTCGCCCCGCCTAGAGTGAATGTAAGTAAGTAAGTATGTAAGTAAGTAAGTCCGTTACAGAGTCAGGCCGCATGTTCTAAATGTAATCTTGCAGTACAATGATTTGCTCGACTTTCCGTGGTTGAAATGATAAAGCTATGACAACTGGCAATTTTGACATTCAAAGCTTCATCTGTTTACTGGGCCTAGCACCATGTACCGATAATCCAGCTGCGTTACATTTTAGCCAGTGTGTTTTAAGCTTCTGCTTCGAAAGTGTCCTTAAACATTGTTTGTTGAAGTACAGTTCACTGACTGTTTTTCTGCGCTGCATGGTGATAAAATAGTGGTGATGTGTAGGACTATTCTGCATCATCCCATGCACAGACTCGTTCGTGAAAGTGGGTCTTCGTACGGTGTCGTTTGATATCCCACCACAAGAGGTTCGTGTGTCGTCTGTTGTTGTGTCAGCTGTCGAGCGGGTTGATTAGTTTCCACAGTTACTGTCAGTAATGCAAGGAAAGCTGCATTCCAATCTTCGAGCCTTCGTCGAGAAAGCTTCGAACCTTCGCTGAACAATTCAGTAATGATGTTTAAGAAATAAAAGTGGTAGGCCTACAACCGTGACATGTACGAAATTAAAGTAAATTGAAAACGACCAATAGGGCATGAGTGTTGAATACGCCTTATCCTTTGTTGCTCTGTCATATCGAAGTGAATAATTTTAACTTCACTTTTGGCACATTTTAAATTAACCAGTCAGCAAAGTTGTCACATATGATCTTACATGCGGGATGCGTCGAGGATACTATTAAGTACAAAGGTTCAAAGGTTAAAAGACTTTGAAGGACGAAGACTTGATATAAAACTTCGAACCTTGAAAGATCCCAACGTTCGACCCATATGGGCTACTTTGGATACTTTAGCCCATATTACACCCACTTCTATCCCATGTGGGCACATTTATGTACTTTTGCCCAAGTGGGGCCCGCTTTCGACCCATATGAGCTAACTATACCCAACAGTAATTAACCATCTTGAAATTGTACACACATCATTAACTTTGCGTTATTAAACCATTATTTTAATTGTCATTTTGTGATTTATTGTTTATTCTAGTGCTTCCGTATCATGGTCAACACTAAACACAGATAAATATAATTATTGCGACTTGCGAGCATTTCTCTTTATCGTTTTTTTCTGTTTTCTTAATCTTGTGATGTATTGTACAATGTACATAGATTGTGTATCATAATTCAAGACGGTGTCACGCCTGTTGCCGACAGATCTTGTCGAAGGATTCAGTGACGGTGTCCGTGGACGGTGTCGTCTACTACCGCGTGTCGAATCCGACGATGTCAGTAGTGAACGTGGAAGACGCGCAAAGGTCGACGAGGTTGCTCGCTCAGACGACGCTGCGTACTGTGCTCGGAACCAAGAATCTCTCAGAGATCCTCTCAGACCGTGAGAACATCAGCCACTTCATGCAGGTGCGACCATAGAGGACTAAGTTAAAAACTACACTGTGTTTTAAAAAACACGCCGACTTTGGCAAGCTGTAGTTTCGACAACTGCGGACTAATTTTGATAAATTTTTGTAAACAGCATCAGCACACCTTCAAAAATGATATGCATATTCAACTTTCCTTGTTCCCTCACTTTTACTTACTTTATTTGCTTTTAAATAGATGCGACGCAAATAACGCAAAACAACGTGTTTTCCTCGGTAGACTGTTGGTAGCTCTAAAAAGAGCCAGTTGTGTAGGTTAGTGGCTCAGAAAAGAGTCGGTTTTAGTTTAGCATATGTTTAAAGTGATTTTCTTTTGACTTCATGCTTGCACGTAGGTGACGTAACCACTTTATCCACTGACCAGCTGCTTCATCGTCATCGATGACGTTTTGTGACATGCTTGCCCATCTGTCAATGAGGCGCTGCTTCAAGTTGGTGTCGCGGACGTGTGTCTTGTACAATGTACACCCATTCCTGCATCAGTACCCAAATTCTGTAGTCAACCAGGTTTATGTCCGAAATGTTTGGCGGACACATATCTGGAGAGATAAAATCCGGTGTTTCCTGCTGAAGAAGTTGGACTGTTTCGCGAGCATAGAGTAGCGTCAGAACCAAAGCCATAGATTAGTTTCTAATCTATGGCTCTGGTCAGAACGCTTCATTTCCGTTGCAGCTATTTAAAAGCAAATAAAGTACGTAAAAGTGAAGGAACAAGGAAAATCGAATAGGCTATTATAAGCATGTCATTTTTGAAAGTGTGTCCTGATGCTATTTACCCCAAAATGTGAAAATTAGTCCGTGATTGTTGAAACTACAGCTTGCCAATAGCGCGTTTATTGAGACACAGTGTGGAGTTCATACTAGGCATCTTTAGCACGGGCAAAAATGTCGTCAATTTAATGGAACGGAAAGATGACGGAACACTGGGCTGTTTGGTTTGCCGTGTCACAGCTACGTCGCAGCTACTGCGCGAGGTAAACTACTTCCTGCTTCGTACGTAATATTGTTTAAATGTAATATTTCGTCTGCTTGTACGAAAGAATGTTAATTAAAGAATGTTAATTCTTTAACTGCTGCGACGTATTGATGTCAAGTTTAAGTTAAATTTCGCGATCAAATAGCAATGTTTAATACGGACGCCATTTTCCGTTTCTTTCCGTGTGTGACATAAAAAAGTGGTAGTACGGAGGGCGTGGGTGCGACACACGCTCGTCTGTGAACTTGTGAACCAGTTGAATGCATTGCAGTATAAGTTGGACTAATCATTGTCTTCAGTCACTCGGTCCAACAAGCGACGGACTCGTCTAAGCTGGCGAAGCCAGAAGAAATATGTCTTGCAAGTCATTTTTGTCAAGACCAAGGTGGCCAATGTCTGAGGCAATCGTCAGTGGCGATTGCCTCAGACCTAGCTTGGCCACACAAACTAGTCGAACGTGACTGCTTGCCGTGATCACGTCCTCGGCTCAGCCCAAAGCAAATGACCTTAGAGACATAAAAATGGGTTTTTACTTTTAGGCATGTTGTTTCATGCAAAGACAGACGTGAACTTTAAAAACAGCATCTCAGAATGCACCGAAACGCCATTTTAGAGAAGAAAAAAAAACAAAAAATTGGGGGAGGGGCTGTCCCGGTGTAGAGATGGTTCCCCCTACAACTGTACTACACCAAACTTCAGTCGTCGCTCCAGAGTTCCACCGTCTCTTCAATCCTACTATCATCATGCACTATGCACGTGTATACCGCTGACGGCGGAGTGTTGATCGTCAGGACTGTCAAGGCAAGAAATTTGGTTGCATCAGCTTAAGTACAGAAAAACGAGAACTTAGCTGTAAGTTAATCTGACTTGACCTTAAAGTGTAATTATTATTAAAGATGTGAATGCGTTATGACAGATTGAACAAACTATTGAGGCATGATAAAACATGATGTGATAGTGCAGTCCTACTCATTAGGTTGAAGCCTGATCTATACGCTACACTATAACTCCAGTGACATAAAATAGGCTCCCGAATTGGCGTGATGTCATTCTCAAAGAGAAACAGCTGAGGTTCTTTGCGGTCGGTGGTCTTTTCAGATCGCAGTAATGTGTTGTGTGTCACTTTACTGCATTCTGTACGTAGGGGATGCCCTGAAGTATGTAAATAGCAGCTTATTACAAAGCAATGGATACGATTATCTACTGGGATCTTTTATCCCCTACCACCCATACTTTCTCTTGCGATATCGACAGTTTCAGTAACGTTGCCGGATTGGGGGCGGGGCAGGTGCAGTAAAATAAATGAACTGGATAATAGATCATCGTGTCTATGCTGTGCTGATACTTGTATCGTTTATTATTTATATTGTAGGCTAATCTCGATGAAGCAACCGATCCGTGGGGAATCATGGTGGAAAGAGTTGAGATGTAAGACGCTGTGGTAACTCGTATGTGTCAGAAACATTAATGTCAGTTATTGAGAATTGAATAATCAGTAATTATAGTGATTTGATGAAGTTATGTCATATTAATCGTAGTGGTTCGGTTTTTACACACAGTGTATTTGGGGGCGGAGTTATGGCCAGAAGGAGATTTTGGCATTTTGGTATTTTCGTGATATTCTGGGTCACAGTTTCATTATGTTTATATTTACTTCCGTGACCTTGACCTTTAATCCGTCGAGGTCGAAAATATAATGGGGCAATAGAGGGCCACTGGAACATTTTGATCTCTATTTAAAGTTAAAGTAAATCTGACCGTTTTGGCAGATTGACACCTGTCGCACCTAAAAACAGAACCAGCCCACCAGTTGTAAGCGGGGCGGGTAAAAGTTTGTAGGCCTACACAAATCACTGTGTTATGTTACCAACAGAAGAGCAGTCTGTCTGTTAACTTATCGTTTAGAAGTTGATGTTGTAATGTACACTGTTGTATATAGTTAAATGTTTGTTGCTGATGATGTTGTTTGTAGCAAGGACGTGAGACTGCCAGTACAGATGCAGAGAGCGATGGCTGCAGAAGCTGAAGCTACAAGAGATGCAAAGGCTAAGGTTTGATTACTAATTGAAAAATGAACTCAGCTTGTGTGAACTAATCATGTGAACTAGCGCATTAGAGGTTTTTTAACATTGATGCGCTATATAAATTTGCATTATCCATCTATCTATCTGTGTGACCACACTTATGAGATTACTAGATGATGGACTGATACATGCGACCACTCCACAGTTAGCATCACTTGATTTAGAGCAATGTAATGTGGACTGAATACGTGCGCACCTATGTGTAGAGGTGGAGCAGGTATTGTTATTGTCTGTGTGTCTGTGTGTCCGTCTGTCTGCAAGATAACTCACGAACGCGTTGAGCGACGTCGACCAAACTTGGTGGGCATTGGCAAGGGATGACCCTCTAGACGTGGTTAATCCAATTCCAGATATCCAGATATGGATCCAGGATCACTTTCCGCTATACGAGATAAGGCATACTACGATATTTTCTAGCATGTGAAATACAGTGATCGGTGGATTTTTTTTTGCAGCTGTGACACGCAGATTTGTGTTCCCCCACTCGGATAGTTTAATTAGGTTTATATTTACTTCAATTTACACTACTCGTCTGAAGCATGCAGACTTAAGTTTGCTGCGTTCTCTTTTCAGTGCGTCTAATTACGGATACCCGCTGAGCGTAAGCAGACGTCCATGTTTTATTGTGCCCATGTTTTTTATTTATTTTTTTATGGCCGCCTTATTCTCCGGCCCTGGTTAACGGAAGTTCGCGAAAGTTTTACACATGGTGGACCTTCAGTGTGAATAGAGAAGTTACTACTTGGATTTTTTCCTGGTCATCCTTAAACTACAGGGTGGGCCAAAAAGTGACGAAATTTGGCATATTTTCAGACCCCGCCAGCAAACTTTCTGCTCTCACGCCAGAACGCGGCAGAATATTGAAAAAAACTTGTTAAGCACAGATGGTTGCTCTACATGTGCCACGTTTCGTGAACTTCGGCATACAAACCCGAGATTCACACGCCATATTATTGTTCTTAAAAACTAATAGGCTGGGACATGTTTTATTTCCATTCGCTATATGGCAGCACTGTTGGTACGCACAACGGTTTTGTGTATTCGGCGGACGCGGACACGGTTGCTGTTTTGACTGTCTTTTGACTGTTTTTGACTGTTTTTGACGATTGGTACAGTGTACCTTTCGCCAAAAAAAGTCAAAAACAGCCAAAAGACAGTCAAAACAGCAAAAATGACCATTGGTGTACCAATCGTCACATGTCTACACAGAGTCCGCCGAATACACAAAGACGCGCAAACGCCACTACCTACCTACTACCACTCCATCACACGTGCCTGGGCAGTGGCCACAGCCCGTCGCCCGTGGGCAGGGCTGACTGTATGTGTCTACATGGACGTCCATGCGTCTGGCTCCCGTTCGCTGCCGCGTGCTGCTACAC
>Ga0209149_1002796_pt1 | contig 10059 bp, 7 predicted proteins | sample WorMetTyACAVOLI2_FD_187423 | JGI IMG/M metagenome (GOLD analysis project Ga0209149, IMG submission 187423) | Marine gutless worms symbiont microbial communities from Max Planck institute for Marine Microbiology, Germany - Olavius algarvensis... ... | reverse complement strand
TGGTGACAGCGGCTCTAACGTCTCACACCAGTCGTAAGTAAGTAAGTAAGTAAGTAAGTAAGTAAGTAAGTAAGGGTATATATATCCGGCGCCTAAAAGCAAGAGTCACTAGGCGCCGTACTGCCGTAGGTGCCAGTGACTAGTCCCCATGCACCAATTCTTCGCTTTACATTGCGCGAAAAGTCACGTTTTTCTCTACCAGTGGAGTTCTACGTGACGCCAAATATGCCAAAAATGCCGATTCGGCCGCAGGGGCTCCGCCCTGGACCCGTCCCTGCTGGGGGAGCTCACGGTGCTCTTCCAGACTCCCCAGTCGGCTGCAACACGCCCTTCCCACACTCAACCCCACTCGGCATCTTAAGGCCCGTTTATAGCGACGCAACTCAACTCGACGTCGAGTTGAGTTGTGTCGCTATAAACGGGCCTTTAGACGCCTCCGTTCGCCTCTGTTGTGCAGTGCAAAAAATCCTCAAATTATAGGCCTACTATGCTATGGATGATTGCAAATCTTCTCACTCTCAACTCTTCTAAAACTGAATTTCTTCTTATCTGACTTAAACAATGACTTAATGAAATACAAGACTCTTCTCTCACTACAACCCACTCTGCTCGCAACCTGGGCTTTATTTTGATGAACACGTTACCTTCTCAGACCAAATCTCTGCACTGCAGTTTCTAAATCCTGCTACTATCACATTCGTGAACTTCGCTGTATCCGCCCATATCGTCTCGACTTCAAAAGCCAGCACCATTGCCACCTCTATTGTCCATTCTAAACTCGATTACTGTAACTCTCTGTATCATAGCCTTCCAAACTATTAACTTAACCGGCTCCAACAGATTCAAAAATATCTTGTTCGTGCTGTTGCTATAAGGCTCTCAAATCCTCCCTCCCATTCTCAAATCTCTCCACTGGCTTAAGGTCAACGAACTCATTGAATATAAAATTCGTTCTCTTTACCTACAATGGGGCCCGTGTTATTAGCAATCGGGTGAATAGCCGATGCGCATCGGGTCGGCTGACCAGCCTATACCGTGTTGTTGGCCGGCCGCTTGCTCCAGTTTCGAACAGCGCTGGCCAGCCTATACTCAGCCTTTTTCAGAGGCGCTTTTTGGGCTGACGAGAAGATGGCGGCGTCCGAGTCGTAAGTGCTAAATTAGAAATTTATATTATTTGAGACGGATTTTCAGCACAGAGAATTACACTATGTTACTGTTGACATTGTTTCGAATAAGTACGTTGAAGGAAATTATTTCGGTTGAGGGGATTGTGTTCATTTAGTACCTTTATTAGCGTACTGCCTAATACAGAGAGCCGTAGCTTTTCGGTCGCTATCGATGGCCACTTTCTGCCAGTTGGACAGCAGGGTATATTACGTTGCGTAGTATGTGGCAATGTCGAACGGGGGACACTTGTATTTTAGAGACCGCTATGACAGCGTCTGACTGCTGTCTGACGCCGTCTGATGCCAGACCCTGACCCTACTAACCCTAACCCTAATCCTATAAACGATAGCGGTGTGCACACACAGCCCGTGTTAGAATTAGGGTTAGGGTTAGTGGTCGGGTTAGTTAGTCACACGGCTATAGCCGTGTATTCGTATACACCATGGCGTGTATGCACACGGCCGTCCATGTGCATAGCATCCGTCTACAGTAATAGTTGTACGCCTATATATATATAAATTTTCAAAAACGCTCGTGCTACAGAACACGCGGAGGCAGGAATTTTTTGGGAAAACTAGGACTAACCCGTCGCCACAGAAGCATCGACACCTTTTACCGACGGCCCTTGAACCTATTTACGTAGATTATATTTTCTATCCCTGAGGGACGGAAAATAGTGATGGGAAAGTATTGTCCGTCCCTGAGATACGGACATATATATTCTCCCAGCACTATTTTCCGTCCCCATGAAGAGTGATAATTAGTGGCAGTTATAGCGTCGAAAACCACAGGGGGAAGGGTATGGGGAGGGTGCTCGCCCCCTCCCCAGAAAAAAATATAATTCTAATTATAACAACATATTCTTTTAGCGTTAGTGTTTTTTGCTGCTCCAAAATGCGGGTGGATGTCGAAGTGGCGCATTCTCGTACTGAACCGGGCTCGAAGTAAAGTTGCCGGCATGCAGTCAGACGAACATCATCTTACCTTCGAACGGCGTCGACGGGTGAATATCGTCAGATCTAACGCGACATTCGTTCACGTGAACGATCGTTTCCAGGTGACATTTTATGACAATGTTAATCGTCTCGTTACCATTGCAATATCACAGGAAACGTTTACAACTCTTTTCATGAAAGTTTGGGCAATGCCAGTACTCCAGTAGCATCATGCCGTTATTATTTGCCAATCGGCAGCACACTGCAAAGGGCGCGCGGAGCGAGGTTCGTTGTGACTGGCATCTGTATTGTTATTAAACGATTTGGTCAGACGCAGTATATATGAGAAATCATGTCTCGTAACGAATATGTTTTGTAGAAGAATTTGTCGACAACCGATAAGGCTCTTTTTTGCCACATTTATCTGTTTATCTCTGCTACTACTACTACTGCTGATAACAGTCTCACCTCAACTCAACTCAACTCTACTCGGGTCATTTCTTACCACTGTATGTATTTTTTTCGTTGTTTCTTATTTTGGGTGGCACACGCTCCCTTCGCATGCTAGCGCAGAAGCCTGCCTTACAGGCTGGCCCAATGCGCAACCCCAGGGAAAGGACTAGTGTAGTGTTGCGCGACACCATCAGGCTAACCTGATCGTGTGTGTAGTGTGTAGCTGTTGTGCGACCTCTCCTTATAGAAAGGTGTGTAGGGCTAAGGGAGGGATCGGGAATGGAGAGACCTTGTGCCATGATATATACCTTGCTCGGCCTATAACCACTGTTTCTCTGGCGGCTAATACCTACAGGCCCACGCTGCGAGGTGCGCATGAGCTAAGGCCGTCCGCCATGCAGTAGGTTACCTACTGCATGGTGGACGGCCTTAGCTCATGCGCACCTCGCAGCGTGGGCCCCAGTGTCCAATTTAGCGGTGCGTGTGAGCAGAGCCATTGATGACCGGCCAGCGCATACAGCAGGAGGCTATCTGTTATCAGTGGTTCAAGCAGCGACTAATACTGAGCACCTCTGTAAACCCAGCATTAGCCAATGGTCACAGATTAAAGAGTACACCGTCGAACCCTCTGTGCCTGCCCGATAATTTAATCTCAAAGCATACGCCGCTATAACCTGACACAATGATTCGGCCAGCCCGGCCTCGAACCCAGACTCGTCGATCACTGAAGCCAGGCAGCGCGTACCGCGACGCTACCAATAGCGTTACCGGGGCAGGCTCCCTGTAAGTATATTATCTAGATCTAAATTTCCATATACCGTATGTCTCCAGAATTTTACTTCGGAGATGTTCAACTTCAAACGAAGTAAATTTCTCAGCTTTCAGTTGCAGCCTGCTTGGCGTGGCCTATACTGGTCCTGTGTCTGCCACTTCTCACGAGCAACATTTGCCTCGCTGATAGTGTACAGCTGCATGTCTTGAATCATTTAACAGTAATGTTATAAAGCTTTAAATATGATTAGGCGTATGCTCGAAAAAAATAGCCAAAAACGCAACATATTTGGGTCTTGCGAGGGACAGCAGGTCAGAGCCTTACATTTTTAAGCGCCTCACTGACGTCGTTGGTCGTTGGTTGTAACGCGCGTGCACTGTGGCCAAACGGTGCTTCCTAGGCCTATATTACTATGGAACACTAATAGGAACCCCTACCCCAGGAATTCAATGGTACAAATTTCAACCCCCTGGGGTGACCCCTAACCGGGGAATGGGCTTCCCGTGAGGCGCTTTTTGTCATTGTCAAATTACTTTGACCTCTTATTTGGAAATCTCCCGTCAAGTTGAATCCCTCAGCGACACAAAATTTCGTCAGAATCGCTCAGGGGGTTCTGGAAATAGCCTGCCGGTGTTGTATTGCCTCGGAGGTGATGCATATTAATTTCTAGTCAGTATTTTGCCTAGATCCACTTAGATCGGGGTAATCAGAGTAGGCCTATACACGATGGGGCGGTCGTCGAGCGCGATCGCGAAACTGTGCATTATATTTGGTTGAAAGTTACAGTAATTAACAGTGAGTGTTGTTAAAATGATATTTTACTTGTGATCCAATACGTGTTAGTAAGCGGATTTTAACACTGGCCCCACTTCAGTTTTACGGAAGCTGCAGCTTTTACATGGCTTAAAAATTTCGTGGGCTAAAAGAACGCTACATAAACCTGGTTATAGTCCGGCACCGAACAGCATCTCAGTCCATGGCAGAAATATTGAATCTGTTGAAAATTTTATCTCGGAAGTGTTCAGTCTTCCAGTGGATGCTGTACAGCCAAGATCTCAAATGCCGTATCGGACTATATCTTCTTCTGTTATGGCCTCTCTTCGTCGAATATGGAAGTATCAGCGTCTCACGCTCACCAGTTGCGGGTTTATGAGGCTCTGGTTTCGTATTTATTGATATATGCAGCAGAAACTTAAAATCTTTTAGCAACAAACATGAAAGCGTTAGAAGACTTCCACATGAAGTGTCAGCGTCAGATACTGGGGATTCGCTGGTCTGACTTTGTCAGTAATGGCGACGTGCAGGCACGTACAGATCTCGCGCCATTGGGCGAAATCCTGGCGGCCCGTCGCATCTCGGTTTTTGGACACATTCTCCGGCTTGAGAGTGATGTTCCTGCGCACATGGCGCTCCGCAGGTACATCGATTTGTCGGTTGGTCATCCTCCTGGTCCCATCTAAAGACGACGCCCTGGTAGACCTCGCGTTCGATGGATAGAGCAGATTCGACGGGACTCGAGCAGTCACCAACGGAGGCGTGCCATCCGCCGTGGCTATGCTGTTGGAACGACGCAACAGCCCCTCGCCGGCTACAGCGACATTGATGATAATGATGCCACTTCAGTGGGACACGGTGTGTTTACTGGTGTTGCACATTGTACAGGTATTAGAAAAGCTGATGCCCCAGACGTCATCAGAGAATCATCAAAATGCACAACGCAAGGTGCTCGTGCTTGCTTACTATCGCTCGGGGTCGACGCTGACTGGACAGTTGTTCAACTACAACCCGTCAGCTTTCTACTGGTTTGAACCGTTGTCAGGCGTCACTCAACAGTGGGGCTGGTACCGAGACATGATCCCGCCCAGGAACTGGTACCACTTTGACAACGGCACTGAGATGTATGTTGATCAGCACAGCGTTTCAACTAATACAACTATAGAACAGATCATGACTAACCTAGCTGCAGTGGGCCGTAATGGATGAATTTGGATTAATGACTAAGATAAACTACGGCAAATGTAGCAGTGTGCAGATTTATTTACAAAAGTGAACGCTATGACAATCCATTTTGATTTTGATATCGGAAAACGGTAAATGCAGAATGTATATCGTAGAACAGATAGTTGAAAAGAAGAGGAAGATCGCAGAGCCCGTGTGGGTTCATAATGTTGTAACAGTTCGGACAGGTAAGGTGGCTGGCCAGTGTGCAATGCCTTATACGCCAAGGTGGCCAGTTTGAAATGTACTCGCCATTCAATGGGTAGCCAGTGGAGGTTTTGGAGTAATGCAGTGGATGAGAGTGGAGAGGCGTATGGGCGCTGATCGGTAACGACTCTTGCCAGCGCATTCGGGACGCGCTGAAAGCGATTTATGCTTCGAAGCTGCGCCGTACAAAATCGAATGTACCTGATCGAGGCGCGATGAAACCAGTGCAGACGCGACAGAAACGGCCATACCATCATCTAAAGATGAACAAATTTGCTTGAACGATCGAATATGATAAAAGCAGGAGCTGGATAAAGCCTTGCTATGGGGTTCCATGGTGATATTAAAGTCTAGCGTGGCCCCCAGGATCTTAACTTTATCAGAGTTGGATGTCTGTACCAGCGACGTTACAGAATTTCAGACCGGAAAAAGATTTCAGCCTTTTTGGTGTGCCAAACAGAATGGCGACTGATTTGTTGGGTTGAGAGCCATGCTATTTTCACAAAACCAAATGCGAAGAGAGTTCAAAGACAACTTAAGTGCAGAAATGTATTGGCTGTAATTGTGTACTTGACTGCGTCCAACGTTGGCCAGTTAAGGTATAAAGGTAAGGTCATAGCACTGTTTACATGCATACTCGTGAGAAACAAGAACTTAGCTATCACAAACAGATCGCGCGTCAGCTGCGCACACAATACGTCGAGGGCATTCATGGGCCTAAATATTACACCGTGACCTTAAAATCTACGTTAAGGGTCACTCAAGGTCACTAGAAGCGGAACCATTGGACAGATCATACACGACTTACTATTAGTCGAGTTATTTGACGTTAAATATTATCGTGACCTTGAAATGAGGATTATAGGTCCCTCAAGGTCATTGAAAATGGTACCATTTGAAAGCTTTGGTACGGTTTCCTATTCGCCCTCCACAGTAACTGTGAGTAACTGTGGCCGTATCTGTGGCCATTTTGGAGATATTCAGCATCAAAGAATGGCTTGAACTTGAAATCTGGGTTTGGGGTCGTTCAAGGTCATTGAAAATGGCGCGGTTCGATAGACCATGACTTTCCATTAGTCTGCCATTGTAACTATAGCTCTATCTTGTACCATTTGCGAGTTATTTGACGTTGAATAATACCGTGACCTTGAAATTTGGCTTAGAGGTCATTCAAGGTCATTGAAACTGGTGCCATTCAAAAGCTTGGGTGCGGTTTCCTATTCGCCTTCTATAGTAACTGGCGATATCTTGTATCGTTTGCGAGATATAGCGACTTACGAGAAAATCGCGAAATTTTTATACCCCACCGCTTGGCGGTTTGGCTTAGTGGTAACGCGTTGGCCTCGATCAACGTAGTTGCGCTACGTCAGACCCGGTTAGTACCAGGATGGGTGACCGTCTGTGGACGGGTAAACCATTTCGGTATATAATCAGCCAACTAGGCCAACTCAGCCTTTCATCCTCAGGGGGTCAATAAATCGAGTACCAACCTGTCCGGTTGGGCTGAAGGCGAGGCGGTCACCTCTGTCGGGTGGCAGATAACACTGTGTGATCCCACTGACAAGTGGCGTCCCGTAGTTCTGAGGTGAATTTCACTAAGAACTATACGCTCCTTTACGCTCTTTTTACCTGTATTTATTGGAACGTAAAGGAGGGACAGACAGACGGACAGACGGACAGATTTGCTATATCAATATCGCTCGTCAGTATGCTGACGCGCGATAAAATTCAAATACCGTTACTTATAAATTGGACATTAGCCTACTCAGCAGTCATGACAAAAGTTTTACAGGGGATTTGCTACCATGAATCATGAATATGCCTTCGTGGGTGTTTCCACGACTTTCCTCAACCACTTCGCTCCCAGATGGCGGACGGCGACTATGTTAAATTTTAATGTCGTAACATGCTAATGTCTCCGTAATGGGTGAAGATATTTGCACAACATTAGGTATAAAGATGCATCACGACCACGTATAGATGCCCACGTGACCTGAAACTGAATTGGAAGTTAATTCACATGACATCGTCAGTCGAACTTCGGCAAAAAATGTGGGTCTTTCCTAGCGACTATGCGAGATATATGAACCAAATTTCGTACGCAGCACAATAAACAGACAGCAGTCACGATGAAACATGCAAAATTCACTTAACCCAAGATGCCGGCCGTCGCCATATTGAATTTCGCAAAATGTCACTATCTCTGATGCAGACTACGGGCAGCAACTTCAAAATCGCTTTCAGCTTTATATGTAGCCAAGAGCGTTAGCGACGACTACAACGTCTAGTCTTGTTGCATTGCATTGTGTTGTAGTCTATCGTTCTGTACTGTATTGCATTATATCAGGTCGATATTGCTGATTGTAGACAACGTACGAACGAGATGCGAGAAACACTGGTTCAACCACTGCAGGCACTGTTCTCATGTAATCTATCGGTCGTGGACCGGCGGGTATTAGTTCGTGGCATAATGGGAGAGCAATGGGCGTGGAAGCAAAACCTGTCGTTCTCTGTGCAATCATTTCGTAGCTGTAACCAACGACGGCATCTCAAGCCTCTAAGCACGTGCGTTGTGCGCCTCATCGAGAAGTGTCGACAAAGTGATATCGTAGCCGTCAAGGTGATCCGACTCCATATGAGCTACGTGGATCAGTTGCTGTCTGGTGATCCTGATCTCAGACTAATCCACATAGTTCGTGATCCACGCGGATTAGTCGAGGCTTGGAGGAAGGTGGCTCCCAGGAAAAGTAGGTCAATGACCGATATGCGTCTGAATGCTAAGCTGATATGTGAGCGCATGTTGACTGACTGTCAAATACGCAGACAACTGGAGCTGAAATATCCTCGTCGAATACTTCTTCTACGCTACGAGGATTTAGTTACCGCCACAGATACGGTCCTCAACGATGTATATAGAGGGCTGCTGCAGCTGGCGTTTCCTAGCAACGTTTCTGCCATCGTCGAGGAGCAGTTGCACGCTACTTCGGCCAGTGGACCATCAGGAACGCGACGGACAAACGGTACAGTAACGGCAACAAACTGGCGTCGAACGATCGACAGTCAACTACACGAGTACATCAGAGTCACGTGTTCCCAGCTGCTTGACGAACTCCATTATAACTAACTTACTGCTGCCGCTGATGATCAGAATGATGATTATGTCGGGTGGCGCGTATGAAAGTTGACCTACCCAACTTAAGTTAGTGTAAAAACGTGCCTCGTGCCATATATGCCTACGTAGGCCTAAATTTTGCGCTCGTCTAGACCACTATTGTTTACTTCAGCTTTGTCCAGTTTGTTGTATATAGAACATTATTGTCTGTCTTGCTTGCATATTCGTTAGTGACTGTTCTGTTACTGAGCAGTGCTCGATGGCATCATGGCATGTATTGTATTGTGTTGTGTGCTTTTATTTTGTGTGCTGCTGTCTGGCGTAAACAGCGTTTCAACTGCGACATATTTGTCATTAGGCAATGTAATTGGTTAAACTTCGTTGCAAATATTCTATAGTTAGATACTCGATGGTTAGATAAGGTCGTTAGTACAATAAGTAAGTAAGTAAGTAACAATGTACTGATTAAGGTGACACTATCACGTCAAAGACATTGCAGGGGCACCGTATAAAATTAAAAAGAAAGAAAGCAAGAAAAGAAAAACAAAACAACAGAATAAATGCTAGTATTACGAAGATGTTGCGAAATGGCCGATTTCTTGTACCTAAATGGACATTTTATGCACCGAAATTGCTAACTGTGATGATCGGAAATTATCATCGTAAACGTCGCTGTACCGATAACGACCTCCAGTGACGTACCGATAGTGCACCACCCTATATCCCGAAGTGGACATGTAGGCCTACCAAATTGGACCTAACTGCATCTAGAGCCAATGTGCGACGTACGATCATACCGATCCTCTCATGGTGATAGACGAGGCCAAGGCTCGTCCATTTTTATCGCGCGTGAGAATACTGACGCGCGATATTGATATAGCAATTCTGTCTGTCCGTCCATATGTCTGTCCGTAACGTTCCGGTATTAGATGGAAACGGCTTAAGATATTGTCATAATTTCTTACTACACGATAGCCCGATCATTCTAGTTTTACGACTATCAAATATCTTAGCGAAATTCCGACGGGGTCACCTCCTGCGGGGGCGCTAAATACAGGTGGGGTATAAAAATTTCACTATTTTCGACCAATAACTCGCTATATCTCGCAAACGATACAAGATATCGCCACAGTTACTATGGAACGCTAATAGAAACTCGTATGCGATCTATCAAATGGTGCCATTCCAATGACCTTCAACGAACCCTAACCCTGTTTTCAAGGTCACACCACTCTTTGACGCTAAATATCTCATAAACGGCTACAGATACGGCCATTTACTATAGAAGACGTATAGGAAACCGCACCCAAGCTTTTGAATGGCATCAATGTCAATGACTTCGAGTGACCTCCAACCTAGATTTCAAGGTCACGGTATTATTCAACGTCAAATAACTCGAAAATGGCACAAGATAG
>Ga0209149_1002795_pt1 | contig 10060 bp, 3 predicted proteins | sample WorMetTyACAVOLI2_FD_187423 | JGI IMG/M metagenome (GOLD analysis project Ga0209149, IMG submission 187423) | Marine gutless worms symbiont microbial communities from Max Planck institute for Marine Microbiology, Germany - Olavius algarvensis... ... | reverse complement strand
TGAATGTACCGGTACTGTTTGTGTTTATTACTGGTGTAATTGAACTATCAATATTGTATTACTTACTTATTTAGTTTGTTTAGCTCGTTTTTAATACGATGCATTATTAATTGTGCATAATTTTTTACTTCTGTAAAACTGGTGCGATTGTCACTTGTTCATTAAAGGCTACTTGACTTGACATTGCTGGCTGCATGTGGCCTTCCCAGAGGTCTAGCAAATGTTTCTGGCATCCTCGGGGAGCAAATTTTCAGATACTAGGCTCGTCGATTCAACCTTTACTATGGACTACAGTCAATAGATCCCATATGGACAGCGACCATAGCCGTCTCATATGTATATTAGGCCTATGTAGAGGCAAAAATCGTTGTCTGCATAATAGAACTGCTGTTACCGTTCTTCACTTTGGCGTTAATTCAATCTGCTGTAAACTTTCTCTGTGACAAAGTGACCCCTGCAACGTCACTCTGTAACAAATTTTACCTGTTATAGAGGCAGTTACCTCGAAGTAATGTGTGCAAACACTAGACAGTTATAAAACAACAAAATTACAACACTTACATGAATAACTATTACATCATCGTCATGAATTACTGATATACAATATGCATATATTAGGCCGGCGTATGAACCCAACCCTTGTTAATAAATAAGCCTGAATGAAATTAAATGAACAGCCATTTCATCAATATATTTCAGCTCTTGAATATGAGCAAATTAGCTTTAGACTACTGAAATAACCTTCACAAACGAGACGGAAATTATAAAACCAACTTTAGCACCCCCATGTGCTCTACGCCCTGTGCTATTGCCTATCCCCTCACTATGCCTTCCGGCCAAGCTGAACATGGACATAGTTTCTGTTCATAAGGAAACGTAAAGGAGCGGGCATAGACTCACGAATCCGAATATGGTGACACACTGTTCAGTCTACTATTAAAAAATGCTTCCCGTTGTGCCTAGTGATACTGTTGTCGAGATAAACTACAGTGTATTAGCAGTTTGGTAAATGTTATAACTGTTTCTCTGGATATCAGCACATGAACGCAGAACAGTCCTACATCTTGTCAGTCTATCGCAAAAGATGATAAACAGAGCACATTAATTATTATTTTCACCTGAAAATCCTCCGTTACCATGAAAACTCGTTAGGAAGCATTCAACTCTTGGTAAATATACAGCAACATAAATACATGTAAAACAGCAATAGCTGTAGCAAGCCTACAAATAGGACTCCTTTTAACACGGTGAATGCCCCAGTTCATGGGCTGTAAGAGACCCTTGTTTTGGTGGGATATATTCTGGAGCTAGTGAGTCATTTTGGCTGGATGCCCTTCCTAACGCCATCATCAGTTACTTATAGAGGCGACAGCACATAATGTCTACCAAAGTTATAACTTGCTACACAAAACACGCAAGCAGATAAATTTTAATTTAATGAACTCGAACACAAGCAGAGTGAACAAGGAAAGCATTTAGAAACATACAAAAACAACAACATATAAAGCGAGAAAGTACGAGGACTCAATTGTTTTTCAAACACAATATACTGAGAGTGATACAGTACGAGACTGCTGTTACGAGACTACTGACCTAAAGGTAAAAAACAAATGCAGAAAGCTTGAGATTCATAGCAGACATCTAAGTTCACTTGTGTCATTGAAAAAGCCTATTATATATAAGTATATATGACATAACATCAGAGAAAAGTACTGCAAACTACAATATCGCAATTTACCCACTTCAATAACTAGCTTAAAACTAACACAGTGCAGATATGATTCATTACACAACTACAATTGTACAAAAATTACTCAGCAATGAACCAATCGCATCGGCTTTTGTTTACAGCAGAGACGTAACAGGAAAGGAGGTCTGTGACATATGTAGTATGTAGTACAGGACAAAGTGGAACCAGACAACTAAAGAAGCACCAGACTACAACGGCAAAGTTTATCACCAATCTATGACAATGATGGCCATGGACAGCAAATACAATCCGTTCTTAATACAAAAAGCTAGCCAACCAACCAACACAATTAAGAGCAGTTAACACAAAGACAAAACTGCAAGTTATAACACTAATAATAAATAACACATACACAGAAGATCTGCAGCTTATAGTTCTTTACACAGTGATGCACTAAGACACAAACATACACAGCTACACAGTGCACCATAGCCATACACACTAGACATATCTAACTGTAAACAGGCCGACTAGAAGTTGCATGGTTGTTAAGTAAAACACTCGTGTTTAAATACAGTTACATCGTGTCTAGTGTCTACAGAGCAAAGATTGACAGTGTTACAGTAGAATGTATCTCCTTCAAGGTGTTACCACTCAATAATATCACAATACAATAAAACTTCTAAAACATGTCTCTTCAAAGTCATCTTTGTTGAGATAATTTCCAGACTTGCTATAATGCTCTCCTTGAAAGGGTCTTTCTTGCCAATAGCTTGTCTATGGTACAGTGAAACCAAACTCACAAAAACCAATATAAATACCAAAAAAACCCCAAACAACTAAACCTAACAAAACCAAATTAACCCTAGTTTAGAATAAAACACAGCTCCTTGAGCACACTATCCCACGACATTCCTACATGATAGTATTTCCCGTCTACACAGGGTATCCACTTTTCAACACTGACTTTCTCCACGACCAAAAAGTGCACAACTCCACAACCTATCGGCACTGAATCCGTGACTACTGTTGGTGACTGAAAATTGGCTGTTTGTTAAAAGTTGTTGCCAGTTGTCCGCAGCTGTCAGTGATTCAACACGTAGTGAATCACTTGTTTTAAATTAAGGGTAATAATTTGTGCAAGCAGTTATAAAAATTCCATGGCTTTACAATCATTTTCCATGACTTTCCGTGATCTACGACGACTGTCCAGGCCTGGAAAATGGTCATACTAATTTCCATGACATTCCATGACTGGAGGACACCCTGTCTACAATACATTTTTCACAGCACCAGAATTACACATCATATTTAAAGCCTGAATTAACTACTGTAATGCATTCAAAGTGCCACACATTACCATTCCCTTATATAATACAATACCAGTCTCTGTAACTGTCAGCAGTACCATTATATTTGTCATGAATCAGCTGCATCAGATGTCTTGCGTACAATGCAACCTGCATAATACTATCAACCACAACATGAAAAAGCCATCAACATATCATTCACATCGACATACACTGCAGTCACATTTATCTACAAATTAAACTCATTAGTGACATACACAATACGACAGTGATGTGTTGACGTCAACAAAAGCAATGAACAGTGACATGCCACAATGACATGACACGTATGGAAGAACTGCTGTCAACATTACACAACTACAGTGCAAGACCAACTGCATTTTCAGACAACGTACCAAAACTTCAATTCAAAAGCTGTATTCTTATAAAATACAGAATGTAGTCTTGTATCGGTACATGCCCACAAGTAACTTAATACATGTACATGCAAGTTTGATTTTGATGCTCACCATAATTTTTGATCAAGTTTCAGACAGAAATGCCCAAGTAGCAATGAACTAGAAACTCATGTGACACGTCTTATCTACGAAAACAATGTCATGTATGCAGATCAAATGACACTACACAAATATGGCCCAATGACGACAGCAACAATGAAATAAGTTGTCACAAAGGTGAAATATAGATGACTGCAAAGACCAAGCGTTACATTTCAGCTGAGGGACAAGAATATTTCAGAGTTGCCAGAAACAGCAGGCCACTATTGTTTTGTCACACCATGAACCACAATAAATCTTTTACCAGTAGTTTCCCCGTAATTAAGCAACTGTCATAACGTATAAGTGTCCACATAACACATTACCATATGTTCTGTAATATTTATCCGTACCAAATTAAATTTCTTATGCAAACAAATAACTTGACTCCGAGTCAGTATGTCTTCTTTCAAAAATACTGCAAGCGTGATGAACAAGAAACTATGCTATCTCTTTTGTCTGGTCTGGCCACGCTACAGCCAAGGAGAAGCCTGAGCAACAAGAGATCAGCGGTCAGGGAATTGTTAATAGGTGAATAATTTCTGTTGTTAATCGGGTGGGTCTAGTGCACTTCGTTATAAGCTACCGATGAGATTTCTACCCGACAAATTCACACATCACAGTTCATGGTATGACAATATCTAATATATGGAGATGTTTTCATGAGCGGGCATCACAATGACTGTTGAGACTGTGATACAGCCAATGTCGGCATCGTGACACCAGCACAGATGCTATCGGTATGTCATGAATTTGTTGATGGCACGAAAACTGTACAGTAACTCAGCCTGCAGCTTAGCCTCAAGCACCATTACATTAACATGGACCTACAACACACAGAGAAATAACTATTTTATCATCACAAACAGCAGAAATAACAGCACCTACAAAAAAGCCAAAGAACGAAACGAACTGAAAACAAGAGGCCTGTCGACCTAGATAGCTCTGCTGCTGCTGTTCCAGAGACAGTCCAAATTTAAAATTTAACAAGTGCGTCAGTAGAACTGACACAAACCTGCCATTCGCATTCGACATAGCTTTTTCACGGGCACAGGTTTTACGGAGTTTCTACAGGGGGTACAGGTACGGTTAAAAAGATACGTATGCTGCTTGTATGGCTCTATTTTTAGCAGTTGCTGAGATATAGGGGTCGTAAAGGCTAGAAATGATCGAAAAAGATGTAAATTTCTAAAAGTTCTTGATCCTCCGTGTGGAAACTGCTTGGCCAACCTGGATGGCTCTGTGCCGTAATGTGCGCATGTCTGTACCCTACATATTCGACTGCACTTGACGACGCTCAAAACAAACAGAAACGGTAGTTGGCTCAGGTGCTATAGCCGTAATGCGCAAAATTGGTATTATATCACTAACTTTTTGACCCAGCCTGTAGAACGCTGTGGGAGATACACCGATGTAGATGCGACAGGTGGATAGGGGAGGTACAAGGATTTTTTCCTGACTTGGATCATATGCCTCTAGTTGTAACTGTTGCTGACATATAGGGACGCAATATCTTGAAATGCTCAAAAAATCGAAATTTTTTACCCCACCCTGTAGAAACCCCTTGGCCAACGTGGATGGCTCTATGGCAGAATGTGCGCAGGTCTGTGCCGTACATGTGCAACCGCACTTGACGATGATCAATAAAACAGAAATGGTACGGCTCAGTTGCTCTAGGCGTAATCTGCAAAACTGGTATTACGTCACTCAATTTTTGGCCCACCCTGTAGAGCCCCGTGAGCGATGACAGTTGGATAGGGAAGGGACAAACCTTTTTTCTGTATGCTGCTTATATGCCTCTATTTTTAATTGTTTCTGAGATATATGGACGTAAAGTCTCGAAATGGTGAAAAATTCGAAATTTTTTCGAACTTTTTGGCCCACCCTATAGAACCGCCTTGGCCGATCTTGACGGTTCTATACCAGAATGTGCGCAGGTCTGTGCCCTACATATTGAACCACATTTGGAAGCGCTGAAAAAAATAGAAATGGTAGCTGTCCACTGCACGAATAAGACCCCATTTTTTTAGTTTTTAACTCCCGCTCCACCCGCCCCCAGGGGCCGATGGACCCCAGAGGGAGAGAGGCACGTCGGCAGACATTGTCCCTACACATATAAAATTTGGTGGGGATCCGTCCACGTGTTGCTGAGATATCGCTCAAAAACCACCAAAATTCAAAATTCCCCATTGACTCTTACAGTAACAAAAATTGCATTTCCCCCTTTTTCCGCCCCCTGGGGGCTGCTAACCCACAAAAGGGGAGAAGACACATCCGGAACCAGAGTAAGTCTGCATGAAAAATTTGGCGTTAATCGGGCTGCGGGTTGTCGAGAAATAGTTGACAAAAAACATACAGTGGCGGGTAAAAAAATTTGACAAAAATTTTGAAAATCTGTTCCACAGTTTTTTGTGTATTGCCACACAGATCACGTGTGAGAATCAGACAAAAACTGTAGGAGCAGTAGCAATTTGAAAAAAGTTTGACGACACACACACACACAGACACATCAATCATCTACAATATAAGCTCCGCTGGCTGCAAGCACTGGAGCTAAAAACTAAGTCAGTGACGTGAAATTCATTATCCAATATTGATAACATTCTACCACTCTAGGTCACAGTAGTCTAGTGGTAACATATGCCTTACTACTGCATGTGAGGTCACAGGGTGGGCAGTTATGTGTCTATCGCTACAGCCTTAGTGCAGTGCCTAGGTCGATTCAATCTTCTAGCTTTGTGTGTATGCAAAAATGTGGCTTTCAGGCTGAGCAACAATAAATTGGAATAACTTTGAAATGGCTGCCTATTTTACAACTATCATTACATTCAAGAACAACTACCTTTGGCACATGTACCATAAGAACTGAAACCCAACATATCTCAATACATAAGCCAATATATCTCGAACAGACAGCACAATTATAGCTTAGTTCTTGTCAACAGCAGCTGCACAAAATGGCCAACCTTCATTACAATATATAACATAACATAACCACATGCTCTGGGCAGTGTACACAGACATTATGAAATTACATTCAAAATAAACCAAAAATGCGAATAAAGCAAAAATGCACAGTGTACCTTCTCAGAGTGATTGAAATCCCGCATGAATGCATCGTAATCAGCACGTGTCACTCTCTCTGGGAAGCACGTCGCTATCTTCACATACGCCTTTAGTGGCCGTTCCAGCAGCTTGTTGATGACACTGTAGTCATAGTCATCATGTCGGATGCCGAACAGTGAGTGGATGTAGTTCCATATCGCACGACGGAATGACGTTGTGTCCACATTGCTCTTGTCACCCATTCTACAATGTTCAATTTTAAATTCATTATTTGTTTAATACACAGAAATGAATAAAACTGTGCACCATATATCTTGAATAACTTTTAATACCAACAAGAGTATTGACCTCATGTGGTTGAGATGACATGCCCCACCCTGGAGTGGTGAACTGGTTGCAGCCTATTTATAATCAGTTCTATGGTAGCATCGCGGTACGCGCTGCCTGGCTACGGTGATCGGCGAGTCTGGGTTTCAGGCCCGAAGTGGCCGGATCATTGTGTCAGATTATAGCGGTGTATGCTTTGAGATTAAATTCTCGGGCAGGCACAGAGGGTTCGATGGTGTCCTCTTTAATCTGTAACCGTTGGCTAATACTGGGTTAAGGGACGCTCAGTATTAGTCGCTGCTTGAACCACTGATAACAGATGGCCTCCTGCTGTATGCTTGGCCGGTCATCAATGGCTCTGTTCATACGCACCGCTAAATTGGACCCTAGGGCCCACGGTGCGAGGTGCGCTAGAGCTAAGGCCGTCTATCATGCAGTAGGTATTAGCCGCCAGAGAAACTGTGGTTATAGGCCGAGCAGGGTAAATATGGCACAAGGTCTCTCCACTCCCGATCCCTCCCTTAGCCCTATACACCTCTCTAAAAATAAGGGGAGGTCGCGCAACAACTACACAACACACACCATCAGGTTAGCCTGATGGTGTCACGCTACACTACACTAGTCCCTTCCCTGGGGTTGTGCATTGGGCCGGACTGTGAGGCAGGCCTCAGTGCTGGCATGCGATGGGAGCGTGTATAGTATAGTAGTGTTTAACGTCCCAAAAGAGAGAGAAAGAAAGAAAAAAGGCTTCTAATTTCCTTGCTCAATAAACTGGCTAGAAGAATAGCTATTGGAAAGGGGAGGGGAATTAATACATGAAAATTAATGTGGGAAAGCTAAACCAAAGCAGCCATTAAAAAAGCAAATGGTAAAAGTTGGTTTTGTATGAAAGTGAAAATCGGACCACGTGTGAAAGATCAATAGATGTAGGCATCTGAAATGAAGGCAAAGCAGAAAAGGAACCGGGAATATATGATGACAACAAACCGCAAACTTCAGTTCAAAATTGTATTTTTATAAGATATGGAATGCAGTCTTGTACATGTAATTTAATACATGTACATGCAAAGTTTGGTTTTGATGCTCACATATAAATTTTGATCAAGTTTCAGACAGAAATGTCCAAGCTGCAATTAACTAGGACCTCACCTGACATGTCTTATTTATGAAAACAACACGATACATGCAGATCAAGTGACATTACACAAATATGGCCTAACGATGACGCCAACACTCAAGTTGTCACAAAGGTGAAATATAGCACAACAGTACAGACTAAGTGTTTGTTATATTTCAGTTGAGACATTATGTACAACCACTTTAATGGCTACTTTCCAGGCTTATCCGAGTTAGCTGTTGGTCTATGATTACCTTTGAACACTGCAGCAACGATATTTTTACAGGATAGATGCCGAACTAGCAGTCTCAAAGCACCATTTTTAAAATATTATATATATATATACTATAATATTATTTACATGTCAATGGCTAAAAAACGAACAAAAAAACTAACGTATTGTATGTGAGATTCTGTGCTACAGTGAACTTGTCATCCAACAATGAGCCGATGTCTGTATACAAGCCATTGCCTAAAGAGAAGCCATAATCATCCCACGAGAAATCACTCGCTCGAAATGTTGGAATCGTTGATTTCTCGCCGCGACGACAAAAGTCCTCATAAGTGAAGTCACTGTCTTCGACAAACCGTGATATACTGCCTCCAAATACTGCAGTGATGTCGTCTGATGATCCCAGCATCAACACTGCAATACCACAGCACAACAGTGGCATTATTTCGAAAAATACCCATTTAATATGCTGACAGTTAGTAAATGACCTACACTAATAGACAGCAAACATACAAACAAATGAAGTGTGGCATTTTAACTGTGTAAATAAGCATACAAAACTGCACACAAAAATATGAAATTCTTCAATTACGCTAGGATTGACAAATTTATTTAAAAAACGAGTGTGAACTGCAGGTTGTCGTAATGGATGCCTGGACTTCCACAAACAGAAACAAAAGTAATACAGATTACATGCGATTAAACTTACGGTCTGCATTCTGGTTCTCCACTTTTTCAAACCGCTGCGTCATTTCATCTTCTGTTATCTCATCAGACGCCATTTCAATGATATGTCTCATTGTCTGCAGCAGTGAGTCTATGCCGCAGGTGCCCCCAATGTCAACATCACAGGCACCACTGTCCAGCTAAAATACAGCAACAGACATCCATATGTTGTCACTATGAATACTGGCTGTAACTAGAAAACCCACTCGACCAAGATAGTTGAGAACAATGCCTCTGCCAGGGCTCCAAATCTATTTTCGGCTTCATGTAACCCTGATCATTGGCATTAGCGGTCCAGTGCTCGGCTGGCTGACGTGCTATCTCAGCAACCGGACTCAGTTTGTTCAACGAGTGGCTCTCGATTCAAGCCATCAGCCGTCATTTGCGGTGTACCACAAGGCTCGGTTCTCGGACCGATCTTGTTTCTGCTTTACACCGCAGACCTCGCTCGACTGGCGGCTACGCATGGTCGCCATGTTCATCTCTATGCGGATGACACGCAGGTATACACTCCAGGAGCCATACAGATGGTGTAGCACCACTACAAGACGCCGTCTCCACCTGTGTTGGTGATATGTCCACATGGATAAGAAGCAACTGCCTGCAGCTGAACACCAAGAAGACCGAAGTGCTGTGGTGCGCGTCCAGACGACGCCAAGATCAGATTCCTGCCGTACCACTCTGCATCGGCGCCGACAATGTCATGCCCGTCAGCTCTGTTCGGGACCTCGGTGTTTACCTGGACGCCGATGCGTCCATGACAACACACATTTCACGAACGGTTGTGAGCTGTTTCAGCATCCTACGCCAGATACGGAACGTCCAGAGGTCGCTGCATCGTCCTGCTGTTATGTCGCTGGTCACCAGCCATGTGCTGACGAGGCTGGACTATTGCAACTCGGTGCTAGCTGGCCTTCCAGCGAACCTCCTGAACCGGCTCCAGGCTGTCATCAACGCAGCAGCCAGGCTGATCTGCTCAGCTAGGAAATCAGAACATATCACACCAATACTGATGGACCTCCACTGGCTGCGTATCCAAGAGAGAATCCAGTACAA
>Ga0209149_1002793_pt1 | contig 10061 bp, 4 predicted proteins | sample WorMetTyACAVOLI2_FD_187423 | JGI IMG/M metagenome (GOLD analysis project Ga0209149, IMG submission 187423) | Marine gutless worms symbiont microbial communities from Max Planck institute for Marine Microbiology, Germany - Olavius algarvensis... ... | reverse complement strand
TCGCACTTCACGCGTTACGTAAAGTAAGTAATTAAACGAGCAAACTCGAGTCATAGTTACATGTATATTTAAGTATGTACAAAATTACAAAACAACCAAAAAAAAATGGGAAGGCATCCCGCCACATGTTTCTACGTTTCTATCTGTAATCGTACCCGTTTAACCCTTTATACACACATTAAAACCGCACAGCAACGGACTGTTTACAGCAATACAGTGATTGGTACACTGGCCGTTGATGGGTGGGCTATTACATTTGGTATACAGATAGGGGACTGGGCGGGCTAGGACCCCGCCCAGTCCCCTCCTCGCTGTACCAAATGTAACACCCATCAACGGCCAGTGTACCAACTTCATGTTATTTGATGTGGGACTATAATTGCATTCGGGCTCTAAAGGGTTAACGCGATTTTAGCCTACCTGGTCCGCCGACAGCCACGTGCAATCCCTTAGGTATACGGCCTAACTGGCTCTCTAGCGGAGCATGTCAGCGGTGCGTGAGCGCCAAAATCAAACCTGTTTCTGTAGGCTAATATACGAGCCCAAGCTCCCCGTTAAGCGGCATCACGCTCCCGCTCCATCATTCTCTGCCACGCTCACCTTAGCGCTCCGTTTCCTATAAATATATATCAAACTGCGGTTATTGGGTGACTTTAAAAAAATAGATCAGACTTTAATTAGTTCTTAGACCAAACTCTTCTCTGAGACCTAGGCCTAATTTACATAAATTTTTCAAGTGACAACAAGTTTTCTGTCCCATCTTTAAGATCAGTCCAGAATTCGGTGTGATCTTGAAGATCAGACCAAGAATTCTGGACTGATCTTAAAGATTGGACCGAAAACTTGTTGTCACTTGATCGATTGTTCTACTGACGGCGGCTCATAATGTCCAGTCATGAAAGGGTTAGTATTAATTTATCGACGCAATGTTAACGATCAAACAGCCATGCAATGGGTAACTTGCTTGCACTTGCTAGCAGGTAGTGCATCTTGATCAGTATGCTAATGTATAATAACAGTACAACGCGATGACTGTAGTGTCTAATGACATAGGCCTACAGCGCCATCAGTCAAAAAACGCTACGTCGTTTTAAAGGCCGCATATACAATCCCGTACAATATTTACGAAATAGTGCATGTCAAATGTCAATACGACAAATAACATTATCGTACGCTAAAAAGCCTAATTAACCGTACGAAACTGTGTGCGCGCGCGCGAAAACTTACAAGAATTAGCAAATGAGTAGGGCCTATAGCACGAAAAACTAAGGAGCGGCTTAGGTAGGCCGAGGTGGGGGGGGGGCACACTCCCAATGTTTGGCTAGCCCTCCCCCATTTTTTTAGATTTTGATGATGACAGGATACCGTTCATATTGCATTCTCATACTGATAAACACAAACGCTGGGGTTAGGCCAGGCCCCCAAAATGTTCATTTAGAGCCCCCTGCCCCCCCTCCGGGTAACGTTTCACAATCGATTTAGTCATAGACGAAGGCCAGTGAAAGCGCCAACTTCTCCCGATGTATTCGGAATACCGAGCATCAGGTTATAAATAGGCTTGTGTGCTGTACATTGATATACATGTACAAGAAATTGATATCTGATGCTGCGGGCCAAAGTATTCAGTGCAGCCCAGTGATGGAGAAGCTATTGTTAGCCGACATCATTCATATACATGGCACCATGCGTGCATGCTATTGGCCACGGATGGACATTGGACATGCTATTACATAGGAGTCCATTCTTGATTTGTCTCTATATATGTTCATACCTCTCTCTGCAGGCGCGTGGCGTCCGTATGTCCGCGGCTGGCGGTTCACATCAGTTACTATAATAGAGTTGCTTGTGATTACAGATGAAATAAGCGATTCGAGACACTTATTTATAATAAACGAACAACTATTGACACGTCGTTCTTGACATTTTGCGTAGCTATCGTTGTTTTAATCAGTTTGTAAAAAAACGTGTGTATTGGACGTAATATTTCGTTTTCATTTTGATCTTTAAAGATCTGCAAAATAGCGTTGATTTTCACTTCAAATCGTTTAGAAAACAAGTGCGTCAGCAACACGCATACCCGACAAAGGCGGAGGTGCAGTTAAAACTATGTGCAACACCCTGCCTCCTTTCCAACGGCAACATCTCCGTCGCTGATTGTATGCCTCTAGCCTATAGACCGTATAGGCTCTATAAACAATATCCACTGATCCATGACCACGGTGGATATTGTTTAAGACGCACGGGAGCCGACGACCGTCTGCGATATACACAATATCCACTGAAGTAAGTAAGTAAGTAAGTAAGTAAGTAAATGATTTATAAAGCGCCGACGTCTATAAAGAATCAGGGCGCGAGTTCCATGAAGAGTGGCGGTGTTGTGCAAATTGTGCAAAAAGTACCATTTTTGAATCCCCATTTGGAGATCCCTAAAGATATCGCCGTCAAAATTGGATAAAATTACAGCAGACTTAATATAAGACAAATCGCATACTAGGGTTGCGTTTGTCAGATAATGATGAGGCGGTGCTAGGGCGTGGCCAGAGGCACATCCACAGGCCAGAGGCCACGCCCACATTTTTGACATTTGATTTGTTGATAAAGGGATACCGACAAACACCAACGGAACGGTGGGTTAGATCCCTTAATTTTTCCTTTTGAATCGCCCCTGAAAATTATTTCATCAACCTCTGACGACAATCTAGGCCTATACACTGTGTCCTAAAAAGTAGTAGGCCTACCAAACTCATGGCGATAACTTCTTCAATTCTTAACGGATTTTCAAAATTATTTTAGTGCTGGAAAGAGAACTAAATTTCCAACAAAACCCATTAATACTTCCCACCATACCTTCAGTATGTTGCCGCACTACCTTACGAAACTTAGAAGTTCGAATTTTGGCAAATCTAACACTGTACCGTATGGCTTTGTTCTGCTTTCATTCCACTGCATCTATGGCCACCAAACAGTCCTGACCTCAACTCTGTCGACTACAAGATGTGGAGCATCGTCCAGCAGCGAGTCTACCAGTCGCGGGTGCACAACAGTGATGAAATGAAGCAGCGTTTGCTGCATGTTTGGCAAACCATCATGCAATTGACGAGTGGCGCGGGGCGTCTTCGCGCATGTGTGTGGGCAAAAGACGGACAATATTCATCCATATGACCAGCGACGTAACCAGAAAATTTACTTTGGGGAGGCTTAAGCCTCTTCCCTTCCCCTCCCTCCCCTCCGCCCTTTTCCTCCCCTCTCCTCCCTTCCCTTTCTTTCCCTTCCCTTCCCCTTCCCTCCCTTCTCACCTTCCCCTCCCCTCCCCTCCGCCCTTTCCCTCCCCTCCCTCTCCTTCCCCTTCCCCGTAGAAGTAGGGCCCTCAAATTTAGCTAGGGGGTCTGAGGAGCGCTTTAGTCTTAGAATCTGACATCTCGTGGCAACAATTTTAATGATTTTCCTGAGAATCAACTGAACAAATTTCATGCAGTTTGAACAGTAAAGGCAAATTGGAACCTACATTTTTGTCAGTGTCATCCAGCCATAAATCCTATAACTGGAGGGATAGGGGCGGAGATCTTAGTGTGATCCAGGGGCAGAGCCCTTGTCAGGGGTTTGCTTCGCTCCCTCCCCTCCTTCCGGAAGCTGGTAGCTTTTCGTGGATGGTTATACATCCATATGGAGTTGGCAAATTAAAATTATCCCCGTTTTTGGTGTACAGAAAACTTCAAAAAAACGTTACAACAAGTAATCAAGCACAAACGTAAAACTTGAATACGTTGCTAGTCAGTAGGCCTACTAGTCACTACTTGTAATGCCAGTTACGCCATTGAGTCGTTTCGTTTAAAATCCATTTATTAATTGCATGTTGTTGACAGACTTAGCCTATAACAATCATATCTACGACACAAAATACCACAAACAAGTAATCTTCAATTAGCCTACAGCAGCATGGTGTCCAAAACAGCCGTACAAAAAAGACCGATTACCGTTCCAGTTTGAGGGGGCTGCGACTTCCTTTCGGGGGCTTGCCTCCCCCAAGCCCAAGCCTAGTTACGTCCCTGCATATGACAAAAGACGTTTCATTTTTTGTCCAATGTTACACGATTTGTGGATTGTTTTTTTGTAAATTACCACAAATTCGAACTTCTAGATTTCGCAACGTAGTGCGGCAACACACTGAAGGTATAGTGGGAAATGTTATATGGGTTTTGTTGACAATTTAGTTCTCTTTCAAGCAGTGAAATAATTTTCAAAATCCCTTAAGAATTGACAAAGTTATAGCCATGAGTTTGGTGTACTACTTTTTTGAACCCAATACGTGTACATTACGAAACCAATGAACATGAAAACGATTGGACTAAAATATCGAAATAGCTGAGTAAAAGTCTGTTTTTGCTGAATTCGTTTCTTGTTAAACGTGACAGTGAGTTGAGTGATCAGTGCTGGAGTCCTACGTCAAACTACGGAGCTGGCGGTGGCGGTGTTGCTTAAATTATCTGTTCTTGGCAATTTAAATACTAATCTATCTCGTAGTCGATCGACGTCGCGGCCGCTCTCGTCTGCATGCTGCAGTTGATAATTAAGTCGTCCTCCTTCTCGACGTCGATCGAACTGAATCGCAGCACTCACTCCCCGCGCACTGAGATCGCTACGCCTCTATGTTACCGAACAAGAAATTCAGCTGTCGCGGAGAAACCGCGCCCGATCCATCCATGTTATTGTTCGCCTGCCTTAGTGGCCAGATGTGTGTAGTTGCCGACGTCGACCAGTCCGTGATCCGTCCGTACAGTGGTAATATCTCGAAAACTAGGCAAGATTGACCCATTTACCACAGTAAAGAAGTTGGCACTGCTGATTCTGTTGCCCCATTCAGATCTTGTCGCTACTTTTCAGTTCATCGTTTAGTTTTGTAATGTCGTATGCTTTCATTTGAGTATCTTCGTAGTAGTTTAGCCCTTCTAATAAAAAAATTAGTTCGAATGTTTTCCATAGGATTATCATAGATATTTACCAACAAGAAACTCATAACTAAGTAAATAAGTAAGTAAGAGTATTTATAAAGCGCAATAATCAAAAAGTCACGATGCGCCGAAAAAGTTACGATGCACGGATGAGATAGGAGAACGTTACGGGGAAATTGAGTATAGGGGTGGTAAAGTTTCACAACTGTGGTATGGTTCAGGCAGTAATTGGAATTTCCACGTAACGTTCGCCTATCTCATCTGCTGATAAGTTTCTTGTTCCCTTTTTACCAGTTCTCGGGTGCTACTATTGCAAGGGTACTGTTTTGGACAGCGTCACACTGTTGGTCTGTTAGCCTGTCCCCAAAATGGTCTCATTTCATTTATTTTAAGTAAAGATCAAAATGTTCCACTACGGTCACTCATGTGGGTCCTGAATGAAAGCGTTATTAGCTATGCCCGGGGCGGGTTCGCATGATGTTGCATGCTTTCGTGTTTGTGTTGTTTCATTTTGCTTCTTCATTCTGTATATTTAGGCCTACGTACCGATTGTAATGGCGAATAAAGCTTTATACATAATGCATTATTGTCGTCGCTCGTGTAAATGAAGTTGAAGTCGAAGACATTAACTTTCAAATCATGCCTGAAGCATACAGAGTACAGACAGCAGGCGTTGCTATCATGGATTAGAATCTTGCCGGCTGCTGATGCTGCTACTGTAGCTACTAGCTGCCATGACATGAGCGTGAGCTGGCCGTGATGGATGGACAGGGCGTCGGACTGGGCAAGCAATGATCCATTCGCTAGATAGTTGTGTTAGATACGCCAGTACAGCGGCACGGTGGCCGTCAGTCCGCCTGTTAGTGTCCACAGTCATTGCGTCACGTCGTCAGTGATGCCAGCTCACGTACTCTTCGACGTCGAACACAATAGTTCACTCATCATTCACCAGAGGTCGTTTTCATCAGCTCAACACTAGCACAGTGGGTGCCGTAATGACGTGAGCAGTAAAAAAACGTGCAAAAATTTTGCGGATAGTTTGAAAACTCGTCGTCCCTTGAAAATTCCGGAGCACACGCCCTGTCCCGCCTCCTGCAATGTTTAGGCTAATGTGATTTTCTCGTGTCCAGTGAATCTGCTGTCAGGGTTCGATGAGGTTATAATAGTCCAGGTGCCAAAAGCTGACTTTTGGCCAAAGTGTGCAAAACGTGGTGCATAGTTGTTCTGAACGTATTTTGAATCTCTGAGTGGTCCACCTTGAAAATCCACCTAAGAGTCAGCTTTGTGATTTACGGAACCGAATGTTTTGCGACGTGGATGACTACTGAAAGCCACATATAATATGGTCTTTCAATATGAAAACGACTTTTCGTCATATTTACTAGATATTACGTCACGTATATGCTATGACGTCATACGGTGACCTTGTATGACCTTGAAAACGTGTTTTTTGAAAAGTTTGGGTATACATTTCTATTAGTTGGTAATACATTTATACTGCCTAAAATGCTTCCTTAAGCAGCAATTTGGACTTCAATGTTGATGGCAACCATCTTGGACGCCATCTTGAATTATTCACATTCCTCAATGGTGCCAAAGTGGCACCCGGTGGATTATCGATGTGGACCAGTCAGACATTCAAAATACATTGAGAACAACTATGCACCACGTTTTGCACACCCCAGCTGTATTTCCTCCGGACTATAACCCTTTAATACAGCAAGGAGGGGACTAGGGCCTGCATGGACGAAGCCGCAGCTCGGCCGGGCCCTCCTCGCTGTACCGCTGCCCACCCATCAACGGCCAGTGTACCAATCACCGTTGCTGTACGGTTTTAGTGTCCTGATTAAAGGGTTAAAGTGTCAGTTGCGTGACCACATGGAACCACCACTGACTTGATGTCGAACCCTCTGAAGTAAGCCATAACGGATAAAGTGAAGTTGGTACAGTGGCTGTCACATTTTGGTTCACCGAGTATGGACTGAGTATAGTGCCTATACACGTATGGTGCACCGGTCACTAACAAGCTGTAGAAGTAGAACACACTGTGGAACGTGTGAGCACATGTACGCTCAAGCAGACGGACATATACGAGCGCTATCTCTAATGGCTACCTGTGAATAAGCGCACCTGCTTGAACTTACCCCTTCAGCACAAGAGACTGAAGAGCTCGTTGCCGTCATGCCATAATGAACTATTTCACCAGCAAGTCCATACCACCAATGATTACTGAGATCCAGCGCTGCTTCGCCACGTGGTTAAGTTCCAAGTACTCAGACCGAACTCTCACGACATGCAGTGACTTTGGTCTAACTGGACCAGCTGCAGTAGCATGCAGCTCAATGCCGAACAGTCACTGACAATATTCACGTGCTGCAGCTGCCATAGGAAACAGTCACACGTAGACCGAAACACCGACCTCTGCCATTCTGACCCACGACCAAGCGCCTCTGCATCACTACAGACTTCACGACACTGTACAAGTATGACGATGATAATGCTAATGATAATACTGTTATTATTTTATGCCCTCGGGTTAGAGTTCCCGAGGATTAAAAACTAACAGTAGGTCCCCTATTATTGTTATCATTGTCAATCATCATTATCACAGTCACGACCAGCAGCTATAGCAGCAGCATTGCATACACGTTTCTGTACGGCAGCTGTAGTCTTTTGTTTATAATTGAAGATCTGCGATATTCTGATCTCTATAGCTGATTTAGCTGCTGTAATGTCGTCCATAGTTTGTGATGTCAATGTGATGTTTCTACAGCAATTTCGCAGACGTCATGTATAGCGCGACCGGCACGCAGTTGGCCTGTTGGACGTGCATGATGCACTGGAGCTGGGCCATTCTTAAATTTAATCGATGTCAATCGATACATGAAACGAATAGGTTTAAATATTCGATTTGTATCTGTGCTGAAAAATGATTTAATTGTGCATATTATGCGTATTTGAGAAAGTAAAATGATTTCCTGACATTTATCATTTCAGTTGTATCAGGTCAGACGCACATTTTACGTCCATGCAGTGTATTTAAGTGTAGTTGGCTGTCGGAATAGTGCACATACAGACGCATTTGCAATGAACGCCTAGAAATAAAATAGTTTGAAATTCAAAAAAATAGTTTGAAACTCAAGAAACCTGAAGTATGACCGACAAAGAACCGATGAGACACGATAGAATCCTGCACACTGATGCAGTGGCATATTGAGGTGATGTTGGGGTCAGAACCCCACCCGCACTGATCAGATCATGGACCAGCACAAACAGAGTCGAGTAGACTGTTCCAAAGACATGGCACAGCAGCAGCGAATGACCGGTCGCGGAAGGTTATGTTGTTCGAGAACTTGACGGCCGGCACTCTGTGCCCCTGATTGACGACCACCAGCCCAGCGACTAATCGTCAACGAGGTACTGTGCTGCACGGCCATTCAGAGAAGATACTTCTGCACCAGCGTTGCGATTTTGTATTGTATGCGCTGACGAACTGGCAGTCAATGAAGGGACTTGAGCACAGGAGCATGGTCCTGCGTTCTGGTGTGGTCACACTCAGCATACACTGATCTGGTGGACATACAGCTGAACTCCACTGTATACAGCTCATCTCCGGCACACTCCACTACACTTCCATGTCTACCAGTCCTTGCAAACATCGAACAACCTGTCCTACGAAGAAAAGCTGCTGCTGACAGGCTGGTGACCAAAGTCCATCTACACTGATATGTATGATCCACCTCAACAGCGACTGACAGTAAGCCTCTGTGGAGTGACTTGCAGCCAATCGACATTCACCAGCCGTTGGACGGAAAACGGGGAGTCAGCTCAGGTGGTTAACTTCCACTTAGTGGACGACCCCGCAACTCGACAACGGTTTCAACCTGCCATGGCGCCAGTGGTCGCTCCTGAACCGATTTCACACAGGTCACGGCCAGTGTAACGCTTGCAAAAGACATGGAAACTGGCCAGCTCTGACCTGTGACCAGGCAGTGAGAGCCAAACGATGTTTCATATTGTCAGCACCTGCCCACTGACAAAGTTTGACAGTGGACTGGCTTAGCTACACTCGGTGGACGATGTCGCATGACGCATTCAATAGAAGAAGGCTGCAAAATTATACAACGACGACGTATAGGATTAGGCAACTGCGCCTACATATGTAAAGGTAAAGGTAAATGAGGGCCATACTCCAGGAGTGTAGTCGGGGTGCTCATCTTTCTGACATAGGTGGATCAACCATTATTTTGTCTGTGACGCTAGTACTCATTTCGCCTACCCACAGAGGGATGGCCAGGCTGAGTTGACCTGGGTGGCTGGTTACCCGCCCGAAGGTCACCGATCCAGACATTAACTTGGCCCAGTGTAGAGTAACTACGTTGATCTAGACCACGGCATTACCACTAAGCTAAACCGCCAACATCTATCGTTTCATATCGTTAACCAAATAGAGTAAAATATAATCGAATATTTTTAGCAGAATTGCCCAGCTCTAACTCACCGTGCTGTACTAATCAAGATATCACGGCAGGCTATTAATGCTGCGGTTTTGCCAGCGATAGCACTGATGCATAAGTCTTTTTCTTATCTGTGACAGCGCAGTCTTGTCTGACTGTCGGTACTCGCGTGAAAGCAATTAACTGGACAGCAATATGCGCCGCGGCGACCGCAGCCATCAATATTTAGCTCGCTTGTCGTGTATCGATAATGGCCAGTCGGCTGCCGTACGTAGCCCGAGTCTCTCCTAGCAAGTTATGTCACTCCATAGGATGAATAACGATCAATTCAACTTGTCCTGTGTCTCAGTTTCTTACTAATCGTATAGCGCTTGATTGCCACAGTCACTACTAGAGGGCGGGTACTGTTTTGAACAGCGTCCCGCTGTGGTTCTGTGGGTCTGTCTGTGCGTCTGTCTGTTCCTCTCGCAAAATGTTCTGATTTGCTTCAAGTAACAAGAGGTCAAAGTAATTTGACAAAAAGCGCCTCACGGTTAGGGGTCACCCCAGGGGGTCGAAAGTTGTACCATTGAATTCCTGGGGTAGGGTTTCCTATTAGTGTTCCATAGTAACTATAGGCCTAGGATGCACCGTTTGGCCACAGTGCACGCGCGTG
>Ga0209149_1002792_pt1 | contig 10061 bp, 7 predicted proteins | sample WorMetTyACAVOLI2_FD_187423 | JGI IMG/M metagenome (GOLD analysis project Ga0209149, IMG submission 187423) | Marine gutless worms symbiont microbial communities from Max Planck institute for Marine Microbiology, Germany - Olavius algarvensis... ... | reverse complement strand
GTGACTGTTACAGACTCTAGTCTCTCTTTACATTCGTTTTTAGGCCACCTTAAAACTTTCTTCTTTAGCCTATATCCTCCAGCACATCGAGCGCGCTAGAGTTCTTCCGATTTTTTCGCGCTATACTAATTATCACTTCACTTCACTTCACATGTGTCTGTCTGTGTGCTGTGTCGAGACAAATGAACGGAGGATCACAAACAAAGCAACTAACTAAGTAACTAGTACGTTGACTCATACAGCACATAGCTGTAAAAGTGATAATGCATTGCTGAGTGCGACCTGTTTGCAATAGCTAAGTTTCATGTTGCCATCTGGTAGCTCATGGATTGTAACGTGGTAGCACATAGAATTCCTTGAGGATCATCTTGAGGCAGGACGTTGAACGAGACTGAGGTGTGTAAAAACAGCAATTTCTGAAGTTTTTGTTGCAGTATCTATGAAAGATGTTTAGACACGTACTGTCAGCAGCAGAAAGGTAGCTGCATGTCTGTAGATGTCACTGTTAGTGATGAAATGTCATGTGAATTTGGAGAGGTTGTGGCTAAATGACAGTAGGCTGTGTGAAGTGAGTGCAGTGCCAATATGTCACACAGTGACATTGCACAATACGACCTATGCTACTGTTATTCACTAGTAAGACACTGCAAAATTGTTGACCTTGATCTTGAATAACCATGAAATATTATTCAAGCAGACTTATTATTAGCAGCAGACATTATTATTATTATTATTATTATTATTATTATTATTATTATTATTATTTATACTTTATTGCATGAAATAACGCAAGTGACAAAGTACAAGTGTGGAACAAAATAACAAACTAAATTAGCAACGAACAGTAACCGCGGTCAGTGAAGGCCTCAAATTCCATCGGCTTATTAATGTTAATATTATTATTATTAAGTCTAACAACAGAGAAGCTGTAACGGCTAGGGCTCGTCCTATTATTATTATTATTATTATTATTATTATTATGGGACAGAGTGTAGTTGACATAGCACATACACTGCAGTGTTTTCCGCTTAAGTAAGTAAGTAACTAATTTAACGCATAACCAGCGTTCCACACATGCATAATATATGTATGTAAACACATGTTCTGTCCCGTGTTTTGTTGGTCATAGCCAAATGTTTTGTCTTATATTACGCTCTTATTAGTGGTTATACAGTAATAGTAAGTAAATAAGTAAGTAAGTGTCGTACATTTATAGAGCGCATTACGTGAGACACCCCTAATGCGCTAAACGTGCTGATAGGCAGAGAAAAGATCGAGTCTTCAACGACTGTCTGAAGGTGTTGACTGCAGGATCTCGTAGATATCTGGTAGAGTGTTAAACATCGTCGGACCAGCGACAGCAAATGCCCGCCGACCATAAGTGCTGAGACGATGTCGAGGTACGGTCAGCTGATGACGTGCTACTTGACTGACTGGAATGCAGCAGTTTGATAGGTACACTGGCGCCTTGCCGAGCAGACACCGGTGGGTCAGCACTCCCAGCTTGTAGTTTACTCGCTCGGGAATGCCCAACCAGTGTAACTCCTGGTGCATCAGTCGTGATAGTCCCTGATCAAACTTCTTGGTGTCGCTGATGACTCCTGCAGCAGCGTTTAACACTCGTTGTAGCCTGTCTGTTATTGTCTTTGGAGCCGCGGCGAGGATTGCATTGCAATAATCGACACGCGACGTCGCGAAGGTGTGAACGAGTGTCGCCGCCGAATCAGCATCAAGCGACCGCCGGATGCGTCTGAGTGACGAAGATGAAGATGATAAAAGCTGGTCACGCTGACAGTAATAACTGTAACAAGGCTGTGAAAGTGTTGGTGCACAGGTACATGATGATCCAAATGAAACATGCCGCACTATTAGCAAATTGTTACTAAGGCAGACTTTTTCAGACAGTGCTTTAGTGTGATGTGTTGTGAGTAAGTAAACTTAACATCAGTTTATTTTCTCTATGTCATTCTTGTCAAGAAAAGCGGAGCTATTCTGTATCTAACAGCAACTGTAGACTGTGGTACCTGTATTAGACTGGTTGATCTGACTGCATTATGACATGCTGCAGAGTGCTGAAGCAGCAGTCGCTGACAACTGAACAGTGGGAGGAGAGGCTTCTGGCATGGTACTCAGAGCACAAAGGCATCATGAAGTAACTATCACATGCAAGCGTAACTCAGTATTATAAACATGTTACTTGTTTAACAGGGTTATTTCCTTTAGGTTGGGCCGTGTCTCCTAGTGTCTCCCATGGAAAAAATATTATTGATCAGTTACTCATTTACCGGGCATTCCAGAACAAACTGCAAAGTTTTGCACATGACAAATCTTGAACCATTCGCCATAGAAACACGTTGTTTGCACCAAAATGCTTGGCAAAGATTGTTGCCTACAAATCAACACAAAATTTGAGTAAATTATTTTAATATTCTTTGTTAAGTAGCCAGAAGTACTCATATGTCAACTTTTCACCAAATTGTTCATAAATTAAGTGTTAACATAAAAACAGACACAGTTGGAACACTGCAATTAAACATTCTTTGTTTAGCAACTGGTAAGAGAACTACTCAAGAAACGTCACTACTGGCGACATTTTCAAGGCAAAGTCTTGACAGAACTAAAGTCTGCAACAAGCTGATGTCAAAGAATTAACTGAAACAATGCTCAGTGTGTGTCCACCGCGAGAACAACATTCGATTAGACTACTGGACAATAGCACCATTCATTAGTTCTTTGCTGATCATGTCCCAGCAACTGTCCAGGACTTGTTTTAGATGGTCAATGTTCTAGATCTTCAGATGATGTGTCATCTGCTGAAGAGCATCCCAAATTGTACGACCTATAAAATATTGTGTAGCTGGAAACTCAACAGTCATTCTGTTAACAGTCCAGACTTTTTCAGTTTGCAATGTTTTTTTCATTAACAATCAATCTTCAACAGCCAGTAATGCCATGCAGGTGACGTCTCTGATGGCTAAACATATCATCAAATTTTTTTCACCATTGGGTAGCCACACCGTTCTACTTTTTCTGTACCAAACGGTGTGGCAATACTCTGATGTCGACCCCCTTGTCAAATGCAAGATGGTATACAAAAATGCAATTTTCAGCCAATATCTCTCGCTTTGTCTCGGAAATGATACAAGACAGCACCATCGTTACTATGGAATGCGAATAGGAAACTGTACCAAAGCTTTTGAATGGTTCCATTTTCAATGACTTTCAGTGACCTGTAACCCCAATTTCAAGTTTATGCCATTATTTGTTGCTGAATATCTCAGTAATGGTATGAGATACAGACAGTTACAATGGAATCACAGTATAGCACGGTAGTGCTAACTGTTGTAAGGGTCATGATTGCTATGTATAGGAAATAGGGAATTTGGGGTTACCGTAGCTCCCTAACCCCTGAACCAGTTGAGCTGAAATAGTGCATGAGTGATTACGTCGCCCATAGGACCCAACATGCACCACGGGGTAACTAGGGGTTTAGGGGGGTAAGCACTGCACAGGGGTGAAATGTAACCCTCACGGCATAGACATTCCATTTTTTATACTGACACGCGATATTGATATAGCAAATCTGTCTGTTCATCCGTCCGTCTGTCTGTCCATCCGTCCGTTACATTCCGGTACCATATGAAAACGGCTTAACATATCATCATAGTTTTTTCACAACCTTACAATATGCAGTGCTTGACATTTCAGCATAGGGCTCATATGTAAGGTCGTATTTATGCTTTTTCTATCTTAACAAAGTAATTTTTTCCGTTTTAGATGTGTCATCTCTACCCTTACAAAAATGTTAAACTTCTATGGAAATGTTTTTCACATTAATTATTATTATGATTATTATCGCCGTCGTCGTCGTCATCGTCAATTTTCATTCTGAGCATCATCATTATCATGAACTCAATTGTCGTGCAGCTCTATTATTACTTGCATTAATCATAAAAACAGCTCAATAAATAAGTCACACGTTAATGCACTTCTAATGCATGGTTTTTGTTGTGCTCAGCTATGTTTGAGCGCAACATTAGTCTAGGCAATGTGTCCGTCTGTCCATCTGTCCGTCTATCCGTCACACACTGGTATTAACTCAAGACTAATGACAGTACGGTCATGCAGTTTTCACCACCGTGTGGCCCAGGGACTCGTGTAGTACAAACTCTCATACTCTGGGTCCCAGAGAACTCCCATTGCAAGGGTTTCAAACAAGACTGGGGTAACTGAAAACGGCAAAAAAATCAAGTTTTTCGACAGATAGGTCGTTATATCTCGGAAATGATAGAAGACAGCTATATAGTTACAATGGAAGACTAATAGGAAATCACATATGGGCTTTTGATCGTGGACGACTTTGGACAACCAGCTTACACTATATACTGGTAGCTTTTTCTGAAGCTTGCTGTGTAAAAGCAAATGAAGAGAAACCCATACTATCTCCATATCAGTGATAAATAAAAGGATTACTTACTTACTTATTTATCAGCCGCAATAAGATAGCTCTAGTTCTGTAGATTTCAGCAGTTTACCGTTTACCTCTCGGGCACAAATTCGCACAATGAGTGACCCCTAACCAAGATTTCAAGGTCACGATATTCTTAAACGTCAAATGTCTTGAAATGCACATCTAAGTCATGCACATCGGGAAAGAGAATCAGAATCTAAGTTATTATATGGATGGGAAACGGTTAGAAGATGTTAATCAGGAAAAAGGATCTGGGAATAATCATTACTAACGATTTGAAGCCATCAGCACACTGCACTCAAAACTGCACAAAAGCAAATCGTATGCTCGGTATGATCGCCCGAACTTTCTCAACCAGAGAGCATATTCTACTGAGTTTGTACAAAAGTGTTGTCAGGCCGCACTTGGAGTATTGTTCGCCAGCTTGGTCTCCATACTACAAAAAGGATAAAGACTTACTTGAGAAAATTCAGCATCGTTTTACTAGGATGTTACCAGAATTGAGAAACCTTCAGTACTCAGAACGCCTAAATAAGCTTGGTTTATGGACTTTAGAAGAACGAAGAAATAGAGCTGATTTGATTGAGGTTTATAAAATCTTAAATGGTTTCTCAGTTGTTCCAGCTGACACATTCTTCGCACTTAGTGACGATACTAGAACTAGAGGTCACTTGAGGAAGCTACTGAAGAGGCGCTGCAACAAAGATCTCAGACATCACTTTTTTCTGAAAGAGTAGTTAACCGTTGGAACAAGCTACCCTCCTACACAGTGGAAGCAAAATCCGTTAACCAATTTAAATCAGCTCTACAAAAGTTACGAACTACTTAGATCGGCTTTTTCTTGGATGTGTCAACATCTGCCTAGCCGACAGGCCTCCTGTTATCATCATACATTGTCTGATGAACTGGTGGCCGACCAGGTAAATGACCAGGTAAATGGTACAACATAGAGCTCTATGTGCAATGTCAGACCAATATGATTTTGTGTATTGATTTATCAAATGGTGTCATTTGCATGACCATTAACCCAGATTTCAAGGGCACACCATTATTTGACATTGAATATCTCAGAAACGATACAAGATAGACACGTGGTTACTGCAAACAACTAATAGAAAGTGGTAGGCTATGTGTAGCTTAGTTTCCGATGACCCAGTAAAGTATGATATTGCTTATGATACTGATTGACCTTCGAACACAATTTCAAAGGTCAATCAATGTCATCAGCAATGTCATCCTTTATTAGAAAAAATAGGCTACGGTTATTTTCAGATAAAATCTCTGAAATGACCTTGAAGGTGGACCAAGGTTATTTGCTATTGTTTTTCGTTTTAGTTTTAGCTGTCATTCATAATAACAACACTGCTGGGATCATGTTAGGTCCCAGCACCATGCACTGTGGCAAGCAGTGACATTTGCTGTCCCTGACACAACTTGTTTCATTGTTAGTTCAGTTGTGAATTATATAAAAAAATAGCAACAACTTAGATATACACTGTGTTTCAAAAAAAGTTCACCCTTTTGCTTTTCGCAATAACTAAGTCAGATGTTGACCGATTTCAATAATATTTGGTGGGAATGTAGCTGAGTAAATTTGCAGCAAACTGGTATATTCCTTCCATTACACGGTAAAACATATGCATGAATATTATACACAGTAAAACGGTAAAGTTTATTACGCAATTACGTCACGCGACGCAAGGGAGAACGATGCAACACAAACAAGCAAAGTATCCAAATGTCAGATAATCAGCCAGCCTGAATTAGACAAGTTCCAGTTGCAATGTTAGGCCTACAGCAAATGTTCGAAGTGATGGCCAAAATTCGATCATGGTCGCTGAAAGTGAAACCCATGTTTACACAAAAGCGTCGTCTGCTACCAGGCAATGCGGCGCACGTTTACACTGTGGCGGCGCACGCACGTTAGGTGCCCATCGAATTAAATAAGTAAGAGAAAAAAGGGTAAAAATAATATTACGCCGTGACATTAGCAAAGACCTGTCATGCCAGTAATATGATGCAAGATTTGGTATAGAAGCAACTCATATTGCGATCACAAAAGCTGTCTGAAACTCTGAATCGTGATGTTTCAATTGTTCCATTATTGAATTGGAAGAAAATTGAATCTCATTTTGAAACTTGAAGTAGCGACGCTCAACGAATAAATCTCACATTTGTTCCATATAGTTTTGTCGCAAATTTTGTCAGGTACATTTCTGCCAAAATTATTTAAATTGGTTTCCATTTCACACTGTTATCATGAAAGTCCTAGGGGTGAACTTTTTTTGAAACACAGTGTACATACTTATTACTCACCATGTAAACAAATTAAACTGTGAATGGTTTGTAAAAGCCGTCGCCTTTCATATACTCCGTTGCTAGTGTCTGGGCACTTATAAGACCTTGATCAAAGCACCTGTGATTTAATATCATAATTTTGCACTTGTTGCAAACAGTTTTGTGGCCTTTTTCAAGAGGATGCCTAAGTTTGGCACAAACAGAGAATTGAAATTAAGGCACAACCTAGTGACCCATTTTTAAAATGTAAAATGTAAATGTAAAATAATACACTCTTCAACAAAAGTTTTTTTATCTACTAAAATGCCCTGTGTGTGTGTGGCTGTGTGTGTTTTTGTGCGTGTCTAGGCGTTGTGTGTGTAAATTGTGTGCCACATACTGTATACAAGTATAAAAAAATCTGGCAAAAATTAATAATTTGACAAGTGTTTGGTGCAGGATATGTGAGTCAGGTATCCAGTACATAATCAACACGTGTTTACCCTTATAGCCATGAACTGATGAATCAGTAGTATTTTTGCTTTAGTTTTGTTTTCTTTATGTAACATACTTTGAATTTTTACTGTTGTTTAAAATATTTTTTCACACTGTTAACTGTTTATAATATGTAAGTGAACAGTAATGGCATTTGCTTATTTAAATATACATTGTTACTGGTCTCTAATTTCTCTCGCTCTGGGTATGAAGAACTGCAAGCTAAAGGTCTTTTGTAGGGAGGATGCAGTGCTGGAGTACTTGAAAATTGCTCAAGATCTTGAGATGTATGGTGTCAATTACTTTGAGATTCGAAACAAGAAAGGCAGTGACTTGTGGCTTGGTGTCGACGCGCTTGGAATCAACATTTATGAGAAAGAAAATAAGTAAGTGTTTGTTCAGTACAGCTGAATGTTCAGCTGTTGCTTTGGTGTTTAGAGCTGGATGATATTGTGCAACACTAGCTTAGAGTCTACAGGCAAATATACTGCACTGTAACATTCTGTAGCATGTGAATAGTGAGTACATGACGTTGTTTGTAATGTAAGCTTTTATACTATTAAAGCCTCAACTATCGTAAAGTTGTGCTGATTGTTCTGCACTGTTTGTTATGTGGTTTGTGTCTGCCATTCTGTCTGTTAGCAGCATAGGTAAATTTTGGTAAAGATATTTGGGGAGGCAAGTTGCAGCGAGCCCTAAAGGGCCGAGGGGCAAGGCCCAAAGGGCTGAGAGTGAGGTTCTTGGAGAGGGGCAGCTAAGCTCCCACACTGGGGTCCAGGGCAGATGATGATAAAGTTTATTCATCATAATGACAGGAGACAATACATATAAATGCAGATATAAAAAAAGAAAAATGAAAAAGTGAAAATGCAACTGTGCATGAAAACACAAAAGAAACAGAACAATGCTAGCAGTTTAAAACGACGTTAAGGATGACATCACACAACTAAAACAGCAAAAATCAACAAGCAGCACATTGCAGTTAGCAGCACATTGACTTGACGGCGACATAATGTCATGTACATGTTACTTCCAGTAATTAGTTTGCTTGTCTCGCTTTACGTCAACGAACGAACGTGGTCACTATGTAGCTAAGCGATTAATACTTTTACACATGGCGTTTGGTATCTGTGGTATGTAGTTGTATTACAGTGAGTACTGCCATTGTATAATTCCATAAATATGTCATCTTCTGTGTTTTTACAGTTGTTATATAATAACCACAAATATAATTTAGAAAACTAATAAGTTTAAAACAGATGTGTTAGACGCTGATAAATTAAAACTTTAAAACAACAAATATTATTTTTGTGCTCCAGCTGTATTCTTAACCAGCATACTGCTATTTTTAGTGCCCTTGTGTTAGAAGCCTACTTTAGCATCTTTTTAGCATTAATCAAGAGCACTCATGCAAGCTTTCAGACTACTGACAGAAGCTAAGCACTGGACAAAACCTTTTGTATTACAAGTTGGTCTAAATGCAATTTATATTGCTGTATAGCAGTATTACTGAACTCAAATGCCAAAAAAATTGTGGAGGCAATGCTTCCCCTCACCTCTGATAAAATCTGCCTATGGTTAGCAGGATTACTGCAAAAGTGATCAGCCGATTTCATTGAAAGTTGATGTTATGAACTGAATAACTTTTGATGATGATCAAGTTCCAGATACGGATTTCATATCACCTTTCCATTTGCAGAATAAGGGATTTTAGGAGGTTTATTTGCATTTCTCATAACTTTGGTTTTCACTTCACTTGGCAAAATGACTGACACTGACAATGTTTATGGTCTCTGAGCACAGTCTAGTTAGAAGTGTGCAAGCAGACATGACTGAGCAAAAAGAACTTGTTTTTTTGTTATTTTCCCAGAGTCCTTACATTGTCGACTATGGATAAATTGACCTTTTATAGTAGTATTTGAATTTTCATTTTTTTGAAAGTAGTCCATGGTATAACGACACATTTCAAGCCCGCAGTCTGTCTTGTTGTCTGCCTCTGACAATGTTTCACAATTGTTCTCTACTGTTGAATAGCTTGCTGTAATGCTGTTGAAGCACTTGGTGTGTAGACTGACACCAAAGATCGGCTTTCCATGGAGCGAGATTCGTAATGTTTCGTTTAACAACAAGAAATTTGTCATCAAACCCATCGACAAGAAAGCACCGGTCAGTCTTAGTAACTAGTCAATAGCTGTCAGGTTGTGTAATATCATCGTCATCATCTTCATCTTCATAATCACATCACTATCCCTGGTGCAGCATTCCATTGCCTCAGTAGACAGCAAGTGCCAGATGTTCCATGGTAGCATTCTGGAATTATCAATGATCTGGCAGAATGCAGCTGTTTCTTCTGTTAACTCGGATATCATTGATGTTGGAACGTCTGAACAGCGTTTAACACGTGCCGAGAGGACATTGTTGTCATAAGTTCGCTGCACAGACTCAACCTGTCAATACTTTGTTTCACCGAAGAATACTGGACCGAGAGTGGACTTCACTACTTTGTTTCACCGAAGAATACTGGACCGAGAGTGGACGGCACTACTTTGTTTCACCGAAGAATACTGGACCGAGAGTGGACAGTCAGGAGAGATGATTACCCCCATACCTCCACTTGGCCACATCTGAGATGTGATGTTGGTCTGGAGGAAGGGGAATATAGAGAAAACTGTCTCTGTGTTATAGTATTGTGACATCCATCAGTCAGTGCCAATGCCGTTGCCGCTCATCTCATCCAGGTTGCTAAAGCACCGCACGACAAGAAGTTTGAACGCCAGGTTCGTATGCAGGGCAGAACTCTTCTGCAGCAGATGTCAGA
>Ga0209149_1002791_pt1 | contig 10062 bp, 4 predicted proteins | sample WorMetTyACAVOLI2_FD_187423 | JGI IMG/M metagenome (GOLD analysis project Ga0209149, IMG submission 187423) | Marine gutless worms symbiont microbial communities from Max Planck institute for Marine Microbiology, Germany - Olavius algarvensis... ... | reverse complement strand
CTCACATTGTCGAATCCTGTCCCCTGACAAAACTGAATGGTGGCTTATCTCGGCTACACTCTGCGGATGAGGACGCTGTTTCGTGGCTGACCAATTATGGTAAATGACACGCATACGAGAAGAAGATTGAGACAAAAAAGTCACTTAGTGGTATTTTGGTATTTAATGCATTCTAAGCTGGAAAAGTTATAGAGAAGACAATAGAGATGGATGTCTTCAACATAAATTTTCATGTTGGTGCATGTTGGTGTTTTCTATGTATCATATTTGTAAACAGATACTGGACTTCCTGCAGCCGGACCGATGGACCGCTGCTGCCGTGTACCAGGCGACACGCATCTTCATCTCAAACTTAAATGACAAAATGGCTCAGCGGTTTGTTTGTTGGCAGTCATTTTATTCTAGTCGTATGTTTGTTGTGTAGTGGGGGCATTACATGCTATGCACGGTTTCTGTCAGTTTTATCGAAGTGATGTAAGACTAGATGCCTGCCACACATATTTCGTTGTGTCCGATGTGTTTCTGATAACAATACTGATGGTCTTTCTAGCCACTTCAGTATCTTGTGTCAATGTCAGACAACTTTGTGTTCTGTCTGCATCTCGCCAGGAAGAAAACTAAAATAATTTGAAGAAATCACTATGGACATAGGTTAAAGGCCGTCTACTGCACGGGCAGGGCATATGGTTTCAATCATTGTTAATGAGGCTGTTACTCTTGTTTGTGAAGTAGGAGTGGCATACTAAATATAATTTTCATTGTAACCACCAGCATTGTGCATTGTAATTTGCGGATAAAATGTGATGCATGCAGTCTGTGTAATTTGCTGGTAACTAACAGTTTTAGTCTGTGTTGTTTTTTTTTTTGTAGGTTTCTTAATCTGTTCATATTGCCACGCATTCGTGACGACATTGCTGAATACAAGCGACTCAATTTTCACTTGTACCAGGTAGAATAGGATTTCAGTACTCGTTACAGTTTAGTTTTTAGCCAAACATAACTATGTTATGTTTGGCTAATGGCACGGCAATGGTGTCTGTCGTCTGTGACGTTCGTGCACTCTACTCAGACGGTTAAACTTTTCAGCAATATTTTTACATGATTTTGTACATTAGGCATCTTCGGAGGACCGTGCAAAATTTCACGAAGATCGGCCCAAGGGAACCCCTCCGCTGGGGGCATTAAATACAAGAGGGGTAGGCGTCCTTACACTGCATCACTGTTAAGTACAACCGATCAGTACTTCATTTAACCATAGACCTATCGGCGGGCGAAACACTAGTCAGAATAGTTGCAGGGACCCATCCTTGGCTAGTGTTTAGAATCATGGGCGCAATAGTTTAACATAGGTTAGGTTTCGAAGTTAGGCTTAGTGTTAGAATTTATTTTAAACTGCGATATTCTCTGTAGACTGAAGTTTTAGAGCAAAATGTTACGTTCGGCCATCTAATATCTGATTAGCTTCTTGTTTACACTGTGCAACTTCATAACAGTATAAGACATATGTGACAGCCATGTACCAAATCTTGCACTAGCTTATGCCAAGCTGACAGCAGATCAGTATTATTACTTTAGCGCACTGACGTGATGTATTCATGAGCAGTTGTTTCACTGTTGTATATAACAGGACGAACTGTTGTATGACGCTGAGTGCAGCCTGTTAGCGATAGTTAAGTTTCTTGTTATGATTGACGGTATTGTTTTAACAAGTGATGTTGATATGAGCTCAACTCTCAGCCAGAGCATTGCTGTTTAGAAAATTAGGCACATTGCTAACAAGTGACGTTGTTGTTGATATGAGCTCAACTCTCAGCCAGAGCATTGCTGCGTAGAAGGTTAGGCACATTGCTCAGCTCATTCAGTTTGGTAGCGGCAGCAGCTGGGCGGTAACAGATACACGACAGTGGCCTGCCTGGCAGTTGTCTGGATGAGGTGCGAGAAGTCGGAGATCTGTGCCACATGATAGGAATTCGTGTATCCTGCACTCCATTTATATTTCTTAATTATTGATGATGATGGTGATGATGAATATGTGCACAGCATATGCCGTTTATTTGTTGGCAGGCTCTGAGAAAAGCGCTGTTCAAACCTGGTGCATTTTTCAAAGGTCTCATACTTCCTCTCTGTGAGGTACAACTGATATGTGACAATATTTACATTTGTTCTTCAGCGTTTGGTGTGTCTAGTAACTTCATGTATGGTATACATGTATGTCGAACGATGGTCATGTATTCTTCATTCCTGTGAGTATATCTGTGCTTCTTTGTCTGTTGTTTAGTGAAGTGTTGATGTGAGGCATGTATCCAGCTGAACGTCTAGTTACATGTACTGTCGTGTTTGGTGGCTTGGACATGCCTTCGTGTAACATTGAACTTCTCTGGAGCATTGGAACAATTTTGGCTGTACGCTTTTCTTGATGCCAGCAGCGACTTTTATAGTTCTCAGAGCTACGACTACTGAGATTTGTGGAAAATATTGTGAATTGTTTTCCCCATAAACTCCAGAAAGTATACAGTGAATGATCATTTTGTTGACAACCAGTTTGCCTGGCTCAGTAATCTTTATTTGTGTGTGTGGTTATATGTATGTCTGTTTCTGTGCTTATGTTCTTGCTTTTAGGCGTCGGATATAAATACTCCTACTTACTTTTGTTGCAGTGGTGTTGGACATGTGCTATGTTGGTTGCGTGGCACAGTGGTAGAACGTCAGTCTTTGACCTGCGAACTTTCCCTGTCCTGCGCTCAACCTGCAGCTGACGGTTGACCACTTATGTGGGTAAACCGTCCGCTATAGGTCAACCAACCAGGCCAACTCAGCCTTTCATCCTTTTGGGGTAGGTAAATCTGTAGTAGGCTGCAATTAGATGTCCGCCATCTCAGTCTGGAGAGGTGCCATCTGATGAATGCTTATGAGGTAAATGCAGGTACGGTGTAATTTCAGGTAAAACTGTGATCCGTACCTGAGTGCCTTGAGTGTGAGGTACTACAATAAAGGCGCTATATAAATACACTTACCTTACCTTTATGTGTGTCAGCAATTAAATGTCGTTCGAGACATTTCTGTGTCTGGATGTATGCCTGTGTGTATGTGTAAATGTCAGTGTGGAACGTGTACACTGCGTGAAGCAACAATTGTCGCTAGCGTTCTAGCCAAGAACTCCGTTCCTCTGCTCCACTCAGCCGCAGCCATTATCAAGATTGCTGAGATGGACTACAACGGAGCCAACAGTATCTTCCTCCGAACACTGCTAGACAAGAAATATGCACTGCCGTATCAGGCCGTCGACGCCGTTGTCTATCACTTCCTTCGGTAGGTGCATTTCATCTAAACATTTAGCATTATTATTACAACTCGTCGGGCAGAGTGACAGTCTTATGTCCACTGTGAGATTATCTCCTTAGCTGCTTAATGATTTTAAACGAAACAGTAGCATGACTTGGTCCTACACTGCAGTCCGTAGGCACTGCCGACGCCTAACTTGAGAAAGTAGTTTTTTGTAACTTTGCTTTAGTGGTACCGGGAGGAGAAACAAAGGTTATAAATGCAGATTTTTTTGTTGATAACAGCCGACAGGTGACATTTCTCATCTGTCGGTTGATTCAGTGAAGCAGCCACACAGGCTTGTATGTATGCAGTCAGCAGGCATCATCCAGTCGACAGTGGGCGACAGTCGAGACATGCACTGCATAGCAGTACTGCAATCGTAATTGTAGAAATGAGTGCATTACAACAACTCATCCTTCCACTGCTCTGTAATCAGAATAATGATAATACGTAGAGTTATAATGGACACAGTGTCAGAGTGTGACCGAATCTGAGGCATAAAACAGACTGTAATGGGCTACTACTCAAAACAAACAGTCATTGAAACAATAGTGCATGACGTGGCGAGCACCCGAGTTGACTTGTCACAATATTGCTTGCTGTAGTGCTATAAATACTTAAACGTGTATTCAAACAGTGAACTGAGAGACAGGTTGGGTTTAGAGGATGATAATGTGTCATTGCTATGACGGAACACGTTAAGCTGGTATGGACATGTATTCAGAAAGGATTACAGCTATTGGATGAAAAGATTTATTGCTGATGAAGTGGAGATTGCAAGGCCTTGAGGTAGACCCAACAAAACTTGGCAGGAAGTGGTTGCGAATGATTTGAAAAGTTGCATCTGGACAAGTTTAATGCTATGAATCATAAGAAATGAAGAAAATAATAAGAGGCAGACAGGTTACTGGTGATGAAAGCGGCTGCAGTGGTTGATGCATTTCTGATTGATCTTGTACCGGCTCACCTGGATCGTCTCATCTGGGTTGTCCTACAGAAACGACCATAAAATGAGATTGTTGTTTGTTATAGATCTTTACAGCTGTAGCTTCACACAGCCATTTTAGTGGTCAATTATTTAATTTAGTCAAAACATGACCAAAATTATTACCTAATTTTAGTGGTTGTTTTCTTTTTTTACTGGGTTTAGCTGATGATCCTCACAATCTCTGAGAAAACTGCTCGACATTGTGGAGTGGTATTTTTTCCAGCTGGATGTCCTTCAGTACATCCACCAATAGTGTCGAAGCATTGCGGCTTCAGAGGCAGACAAACCTGTGGGAGTATAGACAAAACTGTGATGCCTCGACAATAAAATGGTACATGTGATAACGTGTGAAATGAACTGATTCTTTACGAGACATGTTACTACTAGTTGTTATCTTTATTTAACTGGGCTGATTTCATAGGATTTCAGAGTGACATTTTTTACAGGCTACATGTAAATGCCTGTCATGAAGCCCAAACAACATTTCAGTGATGGGCAAAATCAAATCGTGATTCGATTTAAATCTCTATTTTTGCGCACATTTCTGATTCTATTTAAAAATTTGGCAATTCGATTTTAAAGTGCGAGATTTGCGATTTGATTAGATTCTAATTATTCTAATTATCACGATTCAATTTGATGAAATGCGCGATTTGACGTAAAATTGCAAGTTTGGCCCATCACTTCCGCAATAAATGTTCTAGGCCTATATGTAAACGCAAACATGTTGCCAACGACCGTGTTGGTACAGTGTTCATGCTGGTTCAGCAGAATCTGCACGTAAGCCTAATGACTCGCAACCAACTGCAACTAGTCGTAGAAGTATATTTGCGAAGTTTTCCGGGTCACAAACTGTGACACACGAACCAGAGGAACATGCATTCTTGATGGCTGTTTTCAATGGCTGGTGCTGTCGTTCGTGCACGTCGTAGCAAACTGTCTAGTGTTACTGTTGAATCGCTGTTGTTAGCTAAGGGAAATCACTAACTTTTGCATACATAAAGGATTTCTTGATGGACACTGGATACGTGGACAAAGTCTTGCTTGCCGATTTTTATCTCACTAATTTTCGGTGAAACTGTGATGTATGTGCATGAGATTTCGAGATTTTATTTGAGATTTTGAATAAAAGATTTGAGATTTGAGGTTAAAGATCGGGATTTGGGATTTAGATTGCAATCTTTATTGTCAGAGATTTGAGATTTTGCATATAGGATTTGATTGGGATTTGCCCATCACTGCAACAAGTGTTGTAAATGAACTTATGTATGTATGTGGAAAGGTTCCAGACAGATCGTCGCAGACTGCCTGTCCTGTGGCACCAGTCTCTGCTGACATTTGCCCAGCGTTACAAGGACAGCATCTCGTCAGAGCAGCGAGACGCTCTCATGGCTTTGCTGCGTGTCCAACGACACCCTCAGATCACCGACGAAGTACGACGAGAACTCCTGAGTGCTAAGTGTCGGGACGAACCAACTGTAATGGACCAGTTGGAGCCAGCAGCAGCGGCACAGTCTGCTGTTGACATGCAATAATAATAATAATAAAATAGTGACAATAATTATTATTATTATACCAAGTTTGGATTAACCTTTTTTCTACATATATGTGTTAAGCCCAATCTGTGAAACTGCCCATTTCAATTGGCAGTTTCACAGGCACTTAACCCTTACTCGCACCAGTGCTATATAACTGGCTCTAACCCTTACACCTGAACCCTAACCAACCCACGAGGCAGTATAATACAGAATAAGTGCTATATAGCGCTTATTCGGTATTATACCGCCTCGTGGGTTGGTATTATACATTATCGATCCATTTCACGAACTGGGCAACGAGACTGCTCAGTTCATGAAATGGGCAATCTCACAGATTGGGCATAACATATACACTTTTTGTTCAACCGACAGACTTGGAGCATGAATGTAAGAGTGGTAAAAATGGTAGTAATAATAATAATTGTTATTGTTGCTGATTTTGTATAAATTGCAGTTGAAGAAATGAAATCGTGTTGATAAGTTTTTATTTGTCTACAAAACAAACATGTTGAATGACATTATTTGGAATCAAGAGACTGATGTTAGCTTAGTCCTGGTTTTAATGGCAATACACGTGTCAGCGTTACAGCAGAGATCACTGTTTAAGCCAACTACATCGCAGTGCAATACATAGAAGTATTTATGTATTTACTTACTTACAATTAAAGTAAGTAAGTAAGTAGGAAAATTTGTAAGGCGCAACTCTAACAGCCTAAGCAGTCACGAACGCGCCGAGTCATGTCTCGTAGGCCGAGCGAAAAAGTACTGCCTTCAGCTTGCTTTGAAACTGTCCAAGTGTCGGTGATACACGCAGAGTCGCAGGTAACTTATTCCAGACACTAGGTCCGGAGATGGCGAAACTGTGGGAGCTGTGAAACTTAAAGCTGTGAGATCACATTTTCTATGACCCAGTTAAGAACTCGATGGACCAAACTGCTGTTACTGGCTTTATTGGGTAGAGTTCATCCATTTCACAGCCAGTTAGTTGGTAAATGCTAACGCCAAACACCAGTCATGCTACCTCTCGAGATATTACCAAACAGACGTTAGCCTGTGTGACATATCACAGTCACAATGTAGCTGTACGTATTTGTGGTATATTTCTGTTAATCCAGTATTTTTGTCTATTGGCTATATCCACGTATATGGTTGTAAAGGGGTTGACATCTTCCTCGACATCATATTGACTTTATAGAATGTTTTCAGCCAATTATGACTCTAATGACAAAAGGTAAATCGCAATCGAAGTGCAATTACTCGTGCTGCCATGCAGAGCTTAGAAAATCAGATTTGGAGGTCTCGGCTCACCATCTCAACGAAGTTGTGCTGTACAACACGTGCACCTTACCAATATTCCTGTATGGTTCGGACTGTTGGGCGATGTCTAAGACTGACACACGTAAGATCGATGCACTCGACCAGTGGTGTCTGCGTATGCTGCTTGGCATCAAGTGGTACCAATTTGTACGGAATGATGATGTATGGAGGCTAACGAAGCAACCCAAACTCGCTGCTATAATCCAGTCGTGCCGGCTTACCTTATATGGGCATATTATGCGCATGGACGACAACGCAGATGCTAAGAGGATCCTGTTGGCCTCCCCTCCGGCAGATTGGAGAAGACAACTGGGTCGTCCCCACATCATGTGGCTCAGCACCATCCAACAGGATCTGAAACATCACCATCTTACACTCCCCGAAGCAGCAGATTGTGGAGGATGATGTCGACATATGGCGCTATGCAATCACGAGTTGCACGCCAGAAACGACGACGACGACGCAAATTATGACAATGAAGACAAGATGGAGAAAAATAAAAGCGTGAATATCAAACTAGATGCACATCTATTCAACAGAACCAACATGCGGACAACAACGTATAGTATCTATAAACATGCTTTTACCGCTTGTATTGGTGTGTATAACAAGATTTGGCACAAGCAGTCAACAACAGCCAGAATATTGCTAGTAATAATCTTGCCAGCATTATACAACACAGATTCAATTAAACTGCATCGTCCACCAACTACACAACTTAATACAGTTGACAAAATAATTTGGGGAATCGCGATGATTCTATTTGCAATTTAAGTTACAATTATTAGTCGTACAAGCAAGCAAGCGTTTATTAAAGTAGTAGCCAAAGTAGCTAAATAGTGCCATAGATAAAATAATAGTACGAGAGATAAAATAACACGATACATAATTTACAATTTACATCAATTCTGCAGCGCTGATTTAACGTATAGGAACTCTGAAGGTGGTGGAATGCCAACTAGAGATGCCGGAATGCCGTTACAGCTTGTTCCAGCTGAATTTAATCACTGCATGGATTGCACACTTTGGGGGCTTGATGTTTGAATTAAATACAGTTTATCTGAGTATTTACAGCTATATTTGGCCACAAATACGGTCAAAAACGGCTAACAGTTAGCCTCCTGTCTTGCTGTAATTAAAAACTGCCATATTGGCAGTTTAACACAAGCACAAGTAGCATTAGTAGATTTTATTGTCCAGTCTTCTGTGACCAGGACGGGGTCGGCCGGGGTTTGGCTTTGCTGGACAACGAGGCTGAGGTGTGTCAGAGAGGACACGGCCTGCGCTGCAGTATCCAGACCGAAACTGGTCGCTAAGTTGATTCATGATGTCGTCAACTGGCAGCATCGGTGATGTAGACGAGTTTGCTTGAGTTGCTAAGATCAGTTTCTCGAGGCGTGAGATGATCTCATAGTCAGGAACTGTGTGAGTGGCATCAACGGCCAACATACGAGCAATCACTCGGCGCAAGTCCTGCAGCTGAAATTACATACAAAAAAAACGGTGCCAGGCACAGCAAACCTCGCCCCACACCCCACTGCAGGGTGCTGCCCCCTGGTGAATTAAATGGCATGGATCCCAGAGCCGTTGCCTACCTATGTTGAAGGTTTCAGGATGACAGATGTTTGGTGTAAAGTTGCTAACAAATAAGTTACATCGCAATAAACGCTGGTGAAACGATACATCGCTAGCTAACGCTGGGGGAAAGTTATAACCACAAGACGGTGTCATTGAAAACAACAGTGGAGTCATCCTGTGCAGTGGCAGCTGGGATTCCATTGCCATGGTGTAGCCGTAGCTTAGTGGTTAAGTACACAGATAAGGGTCCCACTCCCACTGCGACCTAGGCTACACTAGTGACAAAATGGCGCGTGGCCAGGTGTCAATGTCAATCATCAATTTATATAGTGCATCACCGTGAAAGCCTCTAATGCGCTGAATACGCTAGTAAGTGGCAAAGAGGAAAGTCTTCAAAGCTAGTTTAAACCTATCACTAGAGTAAGTTCGCAGTTCATCTGCCAGTGAGTTCCAGAACGTCGGGCCAGCCACAGCAAAAGCCCGATGGCTGAATGTTCTGAGACGATATCGTGGGATCAGTAGAAGCTGATGACGAGAGGTAGATCGCAGTTGCTGACGACTGGCAACTTTAGAGACTGGCACACAGTAGTTTGACATATACTGCAGCGCCTTGTCCTGGAGACATCGGTGGACCATCAGAGCAAGCTTATACAAGACCCGCTCCGGGACGTCCAGCCAGTGCAGCTCAGTATGCAGTAGATGTGACAGTCCTCGATCATGATGCCAGTGACAGTCCGTGCAGCAGCGTTCAGAACACGTTGGAGTTTGTTAGTGAAGCTCTTTGGTGCACCAACAAGGATTAGGTGGGCATGTCTGAGCCATCAAATGGGCAAGTGCCCTATGTTAACTGGCTTCTTAGTACTGTTACTTTTGTTAAATAGTGTATTGTAGTTCTCAGTGTCGTCACTGTCATGTCATGTTCGACTAGTGTGCTTTTTTCGGATCCTGTCTGTGCTTTTAATGTTCTGCACCAGACATCTATCAAATAAATAATGAATATCACCACTGTGATAAGAAGCTGGCCCGCCTACTATATGACTATGGCGTTATAGCACTGGTGTTGTCAACAGATGACGACAGTCACACACTGTTGACAACAGCTGTCGTCTGAAGCCAAAGGTGAACAAGAGGCTGTATTAATGTTTGAACGTAATTTTTATTTGAAGCCATAATATCTCCAAAGGGCGTGCATATAGGGGAGGATCTGAACACAGAATCAGCAGTGCCAACTTGTATTATAGTGTCACATAAATGATGCTTAGTTTTCGCTATGACCACGGAACAAATGGACCAACCAACATCAGCAGTTATCGCATC
>Ga0209149_1002790_pt1 | contig 10062 bp, 5 predicted proteins | sample WorMetTyACAVOLI2_FD_187423 | JGI IMG/M metagenome (GOLD analysis project Ga0209149, IMG submission 187423) | Marine gutless worms symbiont microbial communities from Max Planck institute for Marine Microbiology, Germany - Olavius algarvensis... ... | reverse complement strand
AGATACAGTTTTCTTAATATTCCGCTTCTTTCAGACCAACACCACATCTCAGATGTGGCCAAGTGGAGGTCAGGGGGAGCATCGATTACTGACAAAGCAGCGAAGTGCTATACACACCGTGGTGGGTCCTGGTGTTGACAGGCTATGCAGAGCAGCCGACGGTGCTAAAACCGGGTACTTCAGTGTCACATCGAGGATCTCGTTGTGTTCAACAAGCGTCGTCTGACGGTAATACATCACGAGATCGTGTAGTGTCTTGTGAATGAAATACGGCTCCGCGAACCCATATCCGGTGTCGTGTTTCTCAATCATGCAGTGCACAACCGTGTTGTTAGCGCTGAAACCACAACCAAGCCAGCATGCAGCGTAAAAGGATTTATAGTGAGCACCTCACTCTCAAGGTGCTCAGCTATGGATCACCCAGTTTTACCTGCAAACAGCACAATACCTGCCTTCTACCATCGTAAGCATTCACCAGATGGTGCCACCATCGACTTGTGATGGCATACACCTAGTTGCAGCCATTTATCGACCCCGAAAGGATGAAAGGTTGAGTTGGCCTAGTTGGCTAACCTACAGTGGACGTTTACCACATAGGTGGTCACCCGTCAGCTGTAGGCAGAGTGCAGGACAAGCAAAGTTCACCAGTCCAAGACCAGAATTCTACCACAGTGCCACACAACCAACTTTGTGCCAAATTCTTAGGCTGACAATGCAAAACAGATGTATCACATATAAACAAGTTAAATTGACAAAGCCTAACAACAAGAATGGCAAAGAAATATGGAAAAATCTGCACAATACTAATGCATTAGCTGGATGGTGGTAGCATGAGTGCAGGCCAGTAGCAAAACATTTAGAGCAGAAGCATTCAATAGACCGTGACTGGAAAAAAGAGCCCTTTTACTTTCTTCATAGCTTCTACAAATGTTAGCCAATTTAAATGAAAATTTCACACAATATAGCGGAAAGAATGCTGAATTTGCAAATCTGAAAATAATTTGTCTTTCTGTTAAACATTCATTGTTAGCAGCGATGTAAAAATGGCATTAGTAAAAGTGCCATTACAGCAACAAAATTTACGAATGAAGATCAATATTTAAGTAAATGTTCGTAAATAAATAAAAGTAAGAAGCAAACTGCTTTCTGAAGATGTTTCATAATACAGGAGACTCTAGCAGATTAAACATTTAACAGAGAAAACGACAGTACTGGCATCATTGACTATGTCCAGGTTGTTGTGGTTAACCACAGCTCGACGAGTTTGCCGATCACTTGACGATAAATTGGCAGCCATACTGGTTCACGCCTTTGTTAAGTCCACGGTCGACTATTGCAATCTGCTGTTGGCTGGAGCACCTGTTACCAACAAGTTGCAGCGAGTCATAAACGCTGCAGCGCGAGTTGTGAGCGGCACGAAGAAGTACGACCACAGCTTGACACACCTGTTTCACTCTGAGCTGCATTGGCTCGATGTGGCAGATCGAGTCACATACAAGCTTCGGGTGACGGTGTACAAGTGCTTGCATGGCCAGGCACCAGATTATCTGTCTGAGCGCTGTGTACACCGGTCGCTCAAGTTGCTGAACGACAGCATCTTCATTCCACCAGCTGCCATCTACTCGTTGTTCCACACTTTCAGCTCGATATGTACGGCCGTCGTACCTTCGCTGTCGTTGGATCAACAATATGGAACTTGTTCCAAAACAATTTGCGTGAGCCGGACATGCAAATTGACTGTTTTCATCGTACACTGAAGACGTTTCGTTTTGATCAGTACTCTGCACATTGAGTGCATTAGAGGTTTTTTGCATCGATGCACTATATAAATTGACATTTACATTACATTACACACACACTGCCCATCCAACTGCAAAGATCAGCAGTAATTTTTATCGTGCGTCAGCACACAGTCTGTCTGTCTGTCCGTTACTGCATGAAAACGGCTTAAAATACTGTCATAGTTTTTTCACCATAAGGTAGCCCAATCATTCTAGTTTTATCAGCATCAAACATCTACACGAAATTCCGACGGGGTTACCCCTGCGGGGGCGCTAAATACAGGTGGGGTATAAAAATTTTGCGATTTTGGACCAATATCTCGCTATATTCGCAAACGATAAAAGATATCGCCATGGTTACTGGTTACTATGGAAAGCTAATAGGAACTCATATGCAATCTATCAGATGGTTCCATTTCCAATGACCTTGAATGAACCCTAACCCTGTTTTCAAGGTCACACCATTCTTTGATGCTGAATAGCTCACAAACGACTACAGATACAGCCATAGTTACTATAGAAGGCGAATACGGAACTGCACCCAAGCTTTCGAATGGCACTACTTTCAATGACCTTGAGTGACCTCTAAGCCAGATTTCAAGGTCACTATATTATGCAACGTCAAATAAATTAAAAAAGGTACAAGACAGAGCTATAGTTACAATGGCGGACTAATAGAAAGTCATACATGGTCTATCGAACCGCACCATTTTCAATGACCTTTAACGACCCCAAACCCAGACTTCAAGGTCAGGCCATTCTTTGACACTGAATATCTGCAAAATGGCTAAAGATATGACCATAGTTACTATGGAAGGCGAATAGGAAACCGTACCCAAGCTTTCAAATGGTACCGCTTTCAACGACCTTGTGTGACCTCTAACCCACATTTCAAGGTCACAATAATATTCAACATCACATAACTCCATTAACAGTAAGTCGTGTATGATCTATCCAATGGTTCTGTTTCCATTGACCTTGAGTGACCCTTAACCTAGATTTCAAGGTCACGGTGTAATATTTATGCCTATAGATGCCATCAACGTATTGTGTGTGCAGCTGACACGCGATCTGTTTGCGATAGCTAAGTTCTTGTTATTAACCAGTATATTTGGCCTATCAATTCTTTATATCATGTCAAAAAAAGCATCTTAAGCAATCGTTTTGCTACACTTTATTACTCACTCACAACCATTTAATGAGATGTTCATTGTCAAAAGCAAATCCTGTTGTTGTAGCGGCACTTTTACTAATGTCCTTTTTACATTGCTGCTAACAAAGAATATTTAACGAAAACACTAATTATTTTCAGATATATGTAAATTCAACATTCCCTCCGCTGTATTGTCAGAAATTTTCATTTAAATTGGATAACACTTGTAGAGGTTATGAAGAAAATAAAATGGCTCCTTTTTTCCGCATAGAGGCAATAGCCTGTGCCTGTGAATTTCTCTACGTCTACGTCCACGGTGTAGAAGGCCTGTTATGACAACTCATAGTTTTGGCCCAAAGTTTCCGTATTTCCTGAGGTTCCTGCCCCTTCTTTAACACGATGCTGCAGTGGCTAAGGCGACCATGTACGAGCAGAAAATCGATCCATCCAGCTACTTTATCACAATACATCCATGTCATAAACCAATCGATGACATCAACTACTCCGTGTGTTGCTCATAAAAAGTAAAGGAGCAGACACATACAACTAACGTTACTCAGAAATATTTCTATTCTGCGGAAGAGAATTGTGCTAAGTGATTACAATCAAACAAACATACCAACAAGTTCTACTCACATGATGGAAAGTGCATATGAATGAGCAACACTACTCGGTCGAATGAGGAAAGTACCCTCTGATCGGCCGTGCAGCAGACGCTCGGCCTCAGCACGTTTGCACGGTATGAGCCAAGTTTTCTCGTCGTCATGAGGCAGCGGCGCAGCATCAGCAGCACCAGCCAGACCGCTGTTACTGCTCTCGATCAGATTGTCCAGACTCTGATGACTCTCGCCGCGGTCCAACAACCACCTGACGACAACTCATAACACTGCACCATCAGATGTCAACACAGCTGATACTTCCGACAAACAGAAATTTTAGTTCTCACAAAACCATTAGCTATGTATCACACTGTACTACGACTTAAAATGCATAAACAGTAAAGATAGGCCAAATGGGCCTGTCAGAGAATGACACAGGCATAGGTGCTTGACCCCATTACTGCCCTGCAAAATATATCCTTGTCCCCGTCCCCAACCCGTTCCCGCACTGTTTGTTGCATGCTGTCCCCATCACCGCCCGTTACTGCACGTGTTGCCCCCATCCCCACCTCGTTACTGCAGGGCATGCAGATTTGAAGGCAGCTTGGCTTGGTTGCTTCCCTCACTCGCGCTGGCATAGGCAGCATCATTATACAATACAATGGTCCTGGTCCACTAAGTGGACTCTCCGACTGACCACAGGCTGACCGTGTTACACACTGCTAATAGCCTGCGAGTGCAATGCGATAATGCCCAGTCGGCGACTCTGTGTCAGTGTGTCGGCTTAAATTTTACTATCGCAGTCATTTTATTAGTGGCTTTATTACTCGTTAGCGTTTAATGCATTATCCTCCGCAGTGTTACCGGCAACTTTGAAACCCATTACTGCGGCATTACCGTGGCTATACTCCCCATTACCGCTGCTTTTCTGAATCTTTTCCCATCCCCGCGGGTATTACCGCGATAACCATGGCATTACCGTGGTAGCGGTTACCGTGTCATTCTCTAGGGCCTGTAGCACATCCACTGATTGGTCCACAGCTCACTTGTTAATTGTAATTAAGACAAGCTATATGACCATTAGGTAGGACTATCAGACACAATAAACAGAACCAAAATCAGTTGAGAACTGTGGCAGAAGAAGCGATTTATGTGAAATGCTGACAGACGGAGGGACGGACGGACAGACAGACAGACAGACAGACAGGCGGATGCTTCACCATGACAGTAGCTCATCCGGCCTGATAGGCCCGGATGAGCTACAAACGACAGACAATATTGAAACAGAAACTGTTACATGCACATCAAACATTATTCCTGCTATCATAGTAAAAAGAAAACGAAACATGAAGTATAACATTACACCTGCTATCAATAGTAAAAAACGAAACATGAAGTATAACATTATTCCCGCTATCAATAGTAAAAAAAACGAAATATGAAGTACAACATTATTCCTCCTAAAAAGAAAATGAAACATGAAGTAAAGTTAGAAATCAAATGAGCACGATCAGACGAATGTGTGGGTTTACCTTTAATGCAGAATTGACAGAACTGTAGGGACTGGAACCTGTCAGTTTGGTGATTAAGAAAGGTAGTCTGAGATGGTTTGGATAGGTGGAACATAAGGATGATATAGACTGGATTAAATGTTACACAGCGATAGAATTGCAAGGAACTAAACCAAAGGGACGTCGGAAGAAAACGTGGTGGGACGCTATCAAAGAGGATATTACAAGATTTGTCTGTCCCAAAAGGATGGACTGTCTCGGGGGAAATTGAGAAGGAAAATTAAGGGAACATCTGGCTAACCAAGGTTCACCTGGTAGATGGCCATTAAACTGATGTGTTATGTGCATCCCGCTACCAACAGTAGAAATAATGTGTGTCAATATTAATTATCAAGTTTTAACGGATGACCATCAATTTACAACACAATCAATTTCATAACATTTACAGAAGCAAAAGCATTATACTGGTATTCAGACTGTTTAAGCAAGAAAAGCAGCATCTCTGAACATATTCACTGTTTTACCATTTACCACAGGAAACTGTAGTAAAAGTTTACTCAATTATCAAGTATTATATGTGAATATATGAATTAAATTTTAATGTAAGTGGAAAATATTCGGTTAATTAAAATTTGCAGTCCTAATTGTAAGGATACGACAACAATGAAGCTCATTTAATGTCCCTCATTCCACAACAACTCTGGTCTATGATTAGAATGTCTCAAGAACGTCGAATTTTAAAGAAAAAAAGTCAAAAAATTATTGCTATAACAGAATATCAGTTAACATCAGCTGAACTGACTTCTTGTATGTGTCGCGCAGTTTGTGAAGTCGCTTGATCTCCGGCTTCAAAGAATTCATGTTAGCCACATGCGCCCGGTTGACTGCCATCTGCTCTTTCACGTCAAACTCCAAACCTTCCTTGCTGTTCAGGATCATCTCACGCCGTGCTACCAGCAGCTCATAGTTTTCGTTAATTCTACAACAAATATATTTGTCTGTACTGCTAGCAGTTAAGTTTTTTTACGTTAGCCAAACGATGTTGTTTAAATCATGACTTCTGCCCCAGCATTTTGTTACCACTCTTCAAACACATCACAATGACATCACCAGGTGTCAATATCTAATGCACATTTACACAACGCTATGTAGCATCACAGACAAATCTAAGTCTCACAGGCAAATTTATAATCGAAGTTTGTACTGTTTTAATCTACTGTTTTCTTCGGGAAAAAGTAGGTGGTCTGAAAAGAGCTGGTTGCTGGGTGGCTCTGAAAAGAACCGGTTGTTAAATGGTGTGCAAAATGGTCCCGCAAATGTCACATGCGCAGTTCGAAATGACCACTGTCTGCCTGAACACAAGTTTCAAGTCTTGTTTGCCACTGGTCAATGATCCACCATGCTCTGCTAGAACTCACGCCATGTCTCAACCAGCTGTTATCGCAAATCAACTTTTTTGTATTTTATTAGGTAGTGCTGTGACATTATTAAGGTGAAGTGGGCAAATTTGTAGTCAGCTAGTGTCAAGTTTCCTCAGGAGTCTGTGTACCAAAAATTACTGAAATCCGTTTTATTTTTGACCGAGTTATTCCAAAAATAAGAAGGGGGACGTTTTTTTGGGACATAGTGTAGGTTAGAGTTCACTCAAGGTCATTGAAAATGGTACCATTTGAAAGCTTGGGTATGGTTTCCTATTCACATTCTTTAGCAACTATGACGGTATCTTTAGCCATTTTGACATAGTACAGTACACGAATGTGACACACACCAGACAGACATCACATGATGGCAAAGGCCACATTTATGTATAGCATTATGTGGCAATAGTGGAAGAAAGTAACTACCAAACAGCGAAGCCACATTTAACTGGAAGTCATTTACCAACCAAATTCACCGAAGCCAGCAGTGCCAATCACACTAATGAAATACACAACTATGCCACGGGTTTAGCCATACACATCCTACTGTCCAGACTATCAATACATTGAATACACATAGGTTTAAGTTTCCCATCTCAGCTGCTGCAAAACACGTCTTTTTGTGATTATTTATCGTAGTGCAGTTAACACAAAAATCTTTGTGTATGTAGTGATATGCCTGACTTGACAAGACATACAGAAATAGTTTGTGGACCGATGTTAAACATTAAAAATTCAGAATTTTTTTGTAAATATAGGAGAAAAGCACTGACAGCAAGTTCCATTTTAACTGTCACATATTACTGCAAGTCTGTGCATCGTCCTCACTCGCCATCTCAGTCCATCTCATCTCAGTAAAGTACACATACTTAGGAAGATCCTGCGGCGCAGCTTTCTTCTTGAATCTGTCGTGCAGTCGTAGCTGGTCATCGAAGACCTCGACTGTTTCACGGAATGCTTCCAGCGCTTGATGTTTCAGCTGCAACTCCTACATTTTCACAACTAATTTCCTTTAAAACAAGAAATACGTTCTGTCGAACTCTGAGTCTGTCCAATGCAACATTTCCATTTTTGATGACGTGACGTTCATCTAGTTCAAAATCTGCTGCTGTGTACAATATTTCATTGAAATCGGATGACTTTTTGCAGAGATATGGCGATATAACGATTGCTTTATCACTGATATCACAGTACTGACAGCTTGCTGAGTATAATGCATCGACTGACAGAACATAATTGCTGCAGAACAAAATACAACAAGACACAACTAAACCTAACAAACCTTAAACCATAAGTTCAAAATGGCGAAATACGTACGCCATCTACCACCATCCGTGTCACCAAAGTTAAGCCAGCTTCTGAACCCTTTAGACTCCAAAGGCAATTATAGTGCCACATCGAATAATACAAAGTTGGTACACTGGCCGTTGATGGGTGGGCTGTTACATTTGGTACAGCGAGGAGGGGCGCGGGCTGTGGCCCCACCCAGTTCCCTCCTGTGTGTACCAAATGTAACAGCCTACCCATCAACGGCCAGTGTACAAATCACTGTATTGCTATGTGATGGTCTGTTGCTCTGTGGTTTTAATGTGGCAATTAAAGGGTTAAGAAGTCATCACTAAGAAAATTTTAGTAACTGCTACAACGAACTAGAATCGTCGAGTCCATTTCTGCCCGAATCACATCAGCCGCGACGCCACATTACCTGCATTCTGCTGACTCAGCGGAACAGAAAGAAACAGCCATTGAGTGCCATACTCACTGAGTAATTGTACGACACTCAACTTTGAACTCAGCCCGCATTCTGTCCCAACTCAGTCCTGCCAAGTTTTATGTCTGCATCTCCAACGGCTGCAATACCATCGTGCTAACGAGATCTTGCTGACTCAGCGGAAAAAACTCTGACAAAATACTTGTAACCACCTATAATGGTGTGGTCCACACTACAAGATATGGCACCAGAACCACTTTATGGTTTGTTAACACACACATACGAACACATACACACACACACCAAGACAGACAGACACATTGAAAACAATACCAGCTTTTGCTATCGCGGCTGGTAAGTATTTACAATGTCGATGCCACATCTATCACACAACCAACAACATTAAACTACTGAAGAAACAAATACATTGCCATCATGCAGGAATATTATTACAGAAATACAAATAACAAGTTGTACTGTTTTGATCACCTGTGAAATACGTGTGTGTTCACTATACATTGCATCATATTCTTGCGTTTTCTTTATGAAGTCGTTGTGTACTTCCAGAAATTTAGACCGGATTGAACCTACGTCTGCCGCGATAGCTTCGTCATCCTACACTCATCAAACCATTCCAACGATCTCAAAGACGAACAGAGAACTTCAGCATCAGACACTATGTAACACCTATCGAAGTCAAAGTAAACAACGGTTTTCTTCATGAGATGCATACACGTGAAATCTGAAGAATCCAGGACAGCATAAGTAGTAACTCAATCAAATAGCATAACACTTAACCATTCAAATCAGTCAAAATCATCAGAAATAATAAAAAACCACCTGGACCTGGACATGTATAAAAATCATCCACATATACTTTATGTCAGAATGTACTTGACCACAACATAAAAAATCCAGTGTACAAAGACTACGACATATGTGGACCCAATGACACAGAGGACTGACATTAAAGAATAGCAGAAATGAAGCAAGAACTGCTGTACAAGTTGGCATAAAATGAAATAATAATAACAGCTTATGTTGGAAAAACCGAAGCTTCTGATCTCGCAAGCACAAACTACAATCCGACCTTGACAAATCTTGAGACAGGAAACTTGAGCGTAATGTCCAGTGTGTTGTTGTAGTGCGCCAACGAGTGATGCTGATAATACTGGATCAGTTCAACAACCGACGAGAACTTGAGCGGCTCAACAAACCCGAACTTGCCGTTCTCGTGAAAGATCTTTATCAGCTTATTGCTGCCACCTTTCCTGTCAACAGCAAATCAGCTTTAAAAATTTCAACTCCAAAATCTCAGACAATTAATTACCTGCCCCCGGTTAGTACCGGAGGGCTTGTACTGTTTTTAGGCGCGACAAATTGTGGTTCAATCCATCTGTGGTTCTGTTAGTGATACTGTCTGTCTGTCAAAATGTCTGATTTACTTCTGATTTACTTCAAGTAAAAAAAACCAAAACCTTCCTTCTGAAGGCTGAAAAGTCAAAGTTCAAGGCAATGACACAAAAGTGCTGGAATCGTTTTTGCACCATAACTCTGCTGCATGTGGTCTGACGTACTTCAAGCACAATCCACAATATTTCAGTTCGGATGGAAGGTACGGCTGCTGTGCTTCACACTGTAGAATTTCTTGTTTATAAATTAGCAGGAGGCATGCCACAATAATGTGGACATTACTCTGTCTGCTCACGATGACATAACAAGGAAAGTTTTAAAAACACTGAACGTCAACAAACCTCAGTGTCAATGTATAACTATCCTGCATCTTTGACGATGCATCACGCACAAGAAATGTTCCATCTGGAGCATCTCGCATCTTCTCATTGACATCCTCTCTACAGTCAACAACCAAAACTTTTCATTGTATGAAG
>Ga0209149_1002789_pt1 | contig 10063 bp, 7 predicted proteins | sample WorMetTyACAVOLI2_FD_187423 | JGI IMG/M metagenome (GOLD analysis project Ga0209149, IMG submission 187423) | Marine gutless worms symbiont microbial communities from Max Planck institute for Marine Microbiology, Germany - Olavius algarvensis... ... | reverse complement strand
GACGTTGCCAGTCGTCAGCGACTTCGATCTTCCAGCCGCCACCATCTCGTCGTACCACGACATCGTCGCAGCACGCTCGGCCGTCGGGCGTTCTCCGTCGCCGGTCCGATGGCCCGGAATGCGCTGCCTGACGACCTCCGAGACCGGTCGCTCAGTGCCGACAAATTCGACAATTTCAGGAAGACGCTAAATACACATCTGTTTGGAATGCACTTGGACACTTAGCGCATTAGAGGCATTGCGTAATGCGCTGTATAAATTTAAGACTTACTTACTTACTTACTTACTTGCAGACGACAGACGACAGACGCTCATGCCATAAGCCGAACGTAACGTAATAAAGTTCGGCTAAAAATTCACAGACAAAGCCTGAGTCAGTCAGTCTTTCTTCAGCGTAATACTAATACGATGTCGTGCAGCAGGCCAGTTGCAGCGCTAGTCCGCTGTCCATTTGCGGTAACCGTAGATAACCCCCTGGAAACATCCCCCCCCCGGAGATCAGTCCACCGAGAGAAAATCCCCCGAAGGTAACCCCCGTGGGTCGGTTACGGTCAGAAATGCGGGTTAGTGCAAGTTTTCAAATTTTCGCTTTAAGAATGTTGCTACACGTCCGCGGGAGTTACCTCCGGTGAATTTTTTCTAGGACGTAATCTCCTCGAATATCCATTTGCATTACGTTGTTACGCATGTCTCTTGATACGGAAATTAAATAGACTTAAAACTAATGTGTCCCCCAAAAAAACTCGCAAATTAAACGCATTTAATAGCTAAGGTCATCAGGATATCGCATACTAACTTTCGTTGCAACAAACTTACAACTGTACAAGATATTCAAGATTACGCGAGTCTAATTTTTTGGGACACAGTGTACATACGATAGTTCACGTAGCATGAGGCAGAAATCGACGAGCAATCATTTTCCGCTTTCAGTACTGTTACACGGCCATCTTGGTCAGTACACCTAGAGTCCCCGTACAGATTTTATCTAACTCCGTTTAACAAGAAGCTCTGCTGTCGCAGCGAGGCCGCGCGATGCTTTGTGTCTGCCATTAGTTAACTTCAGCAGTACAATACCTCGAGCACAGTCTTATTATTCGTTTCTTCGGTTTCAGATTTACGTACAATTAAATTCTAAATGTTGTCTTCGGCGTAACGTTGAGGCTTCTTGTCATAAACACTTCGTCGTCGTCCGTCTCTCTCGAACAACAAATGACGCCGTTTATTGCTACCAGCGATGAGTGTCACCAACTTGCCGCGGTCCGGCGCAGCTATGTGAATAACACTTGGCGGTCGCTCTGTTGACAACACGCGATGAAGCCATATATTGGTCGAGAATCGCGATTTTTGCCTACCGCACCTGCATTTGAAGTCCCCGTTAGGGGAGGGGGCAATCGGAAAATTTCCATGATGTTTGGTATAGAAAAACTAGAATGGTGTGACTACCCGACTGTGAATAATGTTGAAGCTAGGTTTACTCGTTTCGACAGAATACATAAACGTGACAGACAGCAAGACAAACGGACGGACGGAGGGACGGACACCACGCGACAGCATAGCATCGCGCGGCAAAAAATTGGCGCCAAAGCTAACACGATACACTAACTGACTGTCATAGATGGATTAAATGCGTCGAAAGTAATGGATAATTGCGATTGCAACGTAATCAGATAAACAGAAATAAAACGAGCGAAACAGCTGCATTTAAGCGATGACTGTCTTTCACAGATTGGAAAAAAAGCAATTGCAGCTGCGGGTGCTTACAGCTTTGCAGTTGGGGGCCGCAAATTCCCCCAAAAAATTGCCAAAAGAGCAAAATTGCAACATTTAATTGGTGGTCTATTGCCCCTGATGCCTCATAACGTCCTTTGTGCAATTGCCTCGTCAGCCACTGCACCAATGGCCCTCGCCGGCGCCCGCTGAATTCGCTATACCTCACCGTCTATACTATACCGCCGACACGAGGATGAACGGCGAAATCAATATTTTCAACGAGGTTCGCCACTGCCTGCAGCAAATAATCATGACTGATAATAAATGAGTGAAAATTATGCAATAACAGATAAACCAATAAAATATAGTTGGTGTGATATCTTCGTTCTTTCTTTAGTATTATTAAGCCGCCGCTCGCGATAGCGACAGCGGCTTAGTGCATCGGTGCTGTCTCTTCGTCTGTCTGTTCGTTTGTCTGTCTGTCTGTCGTAAAAATGCAAAAACGCGATTTTCTCAAAAAAAATAAGCAATTTAGAGCTACGGTGTCCATTGACGACCTATAGGAAGTCGCACATGGACTTTATAAAGAACCTATTACTGGACCCCTAAAATCCAAGATGGCGGAGATCCGCCATCTTGGATCTTGACGCCAACATGCAAAAAGACGATTTTCTCAAAAAAACTAAGCAATTTAGAGCTATGGTGTCGCTGGGCCGTCAACGTGAAATGCACTACCTGCACCACTACGCAACGACGAACTCTCTGCCATGTCATTTCGTCGCCAGCTGAAGACAGAACTATACATTAGCAAATTCAATGTCATGATTCCAGAGCTACTTGTTGCATTGCAGAGTGCTGCCTTCGGGCGAATTCAATGGCATGTCATCCCAGAGCCACGTATCACATTGCATGGTGCTGCCACGTGGTGAATTCACTGTCACGATTCCAGAGCCACATGCCACATTGCAGGGTGCAGTCACCTGGCGAAATCAATGTCATCATCGTGCCACATTGAAGGGTGTAAGAATTCCTTTCCCCTATATTAAATTCGTTTTTCGCCATGTTTTATTTTTTTTTGTTTTTAATGCAGTTTAGGCTTTGACGAACGGTGGCTTTCGTATCGTCTCCGATACACTTGTTATTATTATTAAACAAGAAAATAATGAGCGGCGTATCGTTAAGAACTAACTACTAGGACACTTTACAAAGTTAGTAACTTCTGTGGAAAACAATGTATCAGTTAGCACAAGTGTGAGCCGTAACAGCGACGGAAAAGTTCGCATTTCTTTAGATTCTTCTTTAGGTTCTGTGCCCAAGGGCAGGTTTCAGGCATCAATCTCTCCATGCTCTTCGACACTGTGCCGTCCCTTTTATGTTCGCATACAAGCGGACAGAATTTTGTAGATATGTTTAACACCACTTGACAAGCCTGGAACTGTCAACTTGCGAAGATTATGTTGCCATGCGTTGGACGTAGTTGTACATCCGCACATCCGACGTGATATGATGGATGTGACAGATCGCAACTTCGTGATCGCCAACGCTCAGGTCGAGAACAAGCCGATCATCTTCTGCAACGATGGATTCTGTGAGTTAAGTGGCTACGCGCGCGCCGATGTGATGCAGAAACCATGCACGTGCGACTTCTTACACGGGCCTCTCACGTCATCATACTCGATACGACATATCAAGAACGCTCTTGATGGCTGCGAGGAACAACAGGTCGAGGCACAGTACTACAAGAAAGACGGTAGGCCTAAACTTGACTTCTTTTCTTCTTCACATCGCTTCTGTAATCGCCACTGTCATTATCGACGTCGTCGTCATTTATCAATATCTTAACTACACCGTGTTCCAAAAAAGTAAGCTGTTTGATGTTTGATAATAACTTTGGCAAATGTGGACCGACTTTCAAAATTTTTTTCACCGGGTGATTTGTAAGAAAATTATCTATGTACACATCACAAAGATTTCCACCTCACCTGCAATATGGTGCTACACTACCTTGTGAAATTTGAAAATCCAAAAATGTTGCTGATTTTTAGAGCATCCTCAACAGACAGTTGACATGTTCCTGAGGACACTGTGAGGACTTGATTTAACATTTAACATTAATTAGACGGACTATCTTAAGAATGCTGACATTGACTGAGTGACTAACATATTGAAGTTTGTCAGACGATGTCTCGAATCAACAGTTCAACATTCTTCAGTTGAACATTGGTGCGTGCGTCATGGTAATTCTTCACCATGATTATCTTTGCACTGTCTTTGTTCTTTCTGGGCTATATTTCATATGTTGTACACATAATCAAGCAAAAATCATTAGCGCGATATTTTTGTGGTAAGTTACATAAGATCTAATATTAAATTTTAGTTAAACATATTCATTGTTACGTTCAACGTGCAAATTCAGTAACATTTTTCGATTTTAAACTTTCACAAGGTAGTGTAGCAACATATTGCAGGTGATGTGGAAATCATTGCATGGTTACATAGAGAATGTTCTCACGAATCACCCTGTGAAAGAATTTTGAAAATTGTTCCACATTTGCCAAAGTTATTATCAATCATCAAACAGCTTCTTTTTTTAAAAACACGGTGTAGTAGTACCGTAACGGGATGTCGTATTTATATACAGAGTGGCGCAGAAAAAAGTAGACCACCATGCGGTCTGTCATTGTCACCGTCTGTGAACGTAATTTTTTAAATCGTCGCTCAACAATGGTTTTATTCTTGTAGAATGTAGATGCCAGAGATAGGATTCGGAGACGATAAAGAATTACAATCCATTCATCCATCCATCATTTAGTTAAGCAATGCGAGTAACATAAAAAGAGCAAATCAATTAAAACATACAATATAGGGCTCATGTTCGTGTTAAATATTCTTTGTGACGTCATTCATGGTGTCATAAATAAACATGTTTATGTCTGACGGATTTGATTGAGCGAGCAATGAGACAGTTTCGGAAACGTCTGACTTCAGTTATTGCAGCGAAGGGAGGACATATTGAACGACATTTTGTCGTATCCGTCCTGTGTAGTGAATAACATGAACTTGTTCAGCCATTAAACTAATCTCAGCAGCCTGGTAGGTTTTTCGTTTTATCTCGTCGACTTATTATCTTAGAATGCTTATCGTTAGCTCACATATTAACTATTACACTGTCTTTGTGCTAACCGAATACTCTCAATATCTCAAAACAGATGAACATAAGCTCTAACAAAGTATTATTTATCATCTAAGTCTGCAAAAGAGGCGAAACTAAGATGTGGAGAGGAGGCTGAGAAAAAGGAGGGGTGGAAAAGAGACGGGAAAGATTAGGGGGAGGGGAGTGGGTGGGGGAAAGAGGGTGAGCGCTACAAGTATTGCCGTAAATTGTTTGTTTGTAGGAGCGAGATTTCTATGCAGCGTATTGGTGGCGCCGGTGCGCAACGAGACTAGCGAGATCATACTGTTCATCGTCAACCTGGAAGATATCACTGATGCGCCGCTCAAGCAGGACTCATGCCGAGGCTCTCTTCGACACAGTCTGTGCATCTTACCTTGCTTACTATTACTGCTTTATCGTTTTTATCGTTGTGTTACATTTTCGCTACATTGACAGTAGTCGCGTTCGTAAACTAGATCGGATCGATCGATTTAGGCATGCATCAGTCCGCTGCAAAACCGTCCACAACCACAACTACCTTCTATACCAAAATGTAAACAAATGGTGGTATAAGAGGTTGTTGTGGACGGTTTTTCAACGGACTGGAGTACGTCTGGATCGATCTGATCGGATTTGTGGACGCGATTACTGTTAGTTGGGTGTTAAGAAGAACATCCAGTTTGCGAAAAACCGCTCCAAACCCTCCAAGAGGCAGCCGGCTAACCTAGGTGAACCTAGAAAGTGTCAGTTAGACTATTGTGATTATCGCTGCTGTATATTGCAAACGTGCAACTATTGCACCAGAAATTCGTTTTCTACCGCGAGCAAGAATTACCACACAATAATGTCCACGTAACGTCACCGGCTAGCCTACGGCAAGCAGGCCTACAACCTCCAAAAGGTGTCGAGCAAGCTTGAAACAACTTTGCAAACGTAAAATTTCAACTCAGCAACACAACTCAGCTCAAATCAAACTCTGAATCCATCCAGCAAATCCGCTCGTTGACCATTCTAAGGATATCTCATTAAAAGACTATTCTATGCTTGCTGTCAGTGCTGAGTGTCGTGCATGTGAAAATGGAAGCGACAGATATAGTGTCGCAAAGACAACAAGAGGTCAAAGTAATTTGACAAAAAGCGCCTCACGGGGGGCCCATTCCCCGGTTAGGGGTCACCCTAGGGAGTCGAAATTTGTACCATTGAATTCCTGGGGTAGGGTGGCGTCGAGCATTAGCGTCGTCGGACAACGGGGCGGTGGCGACGTGGCGGTGATTGGTACACTGGCCGTTGACGGGTGCGCTGTTACGTTTGGTACAGCCCAGCCGTCGTCGGCCAGATGTGGCACTGTAATTACCTTTGCACCCTAAAGGGTTATAGACGACTTCACATAAATCGTAATTAGTGCTGCATTATCGACAGTCGCTGTTCGTTAATTTGGCCTGTGCCGCTCGTCTGGCTGTTCACTCGGGAGACGACAGACCGGCTGACGGGATTATCCGTGCAAATCGCTCGCAGGTAATTCCGGAAACCTCGGCGGAGTCGGGTCGTTACTGGGCAGAAACTGCAGGATTAGAAAGCTCCGGAGCAGAGTCGTCATGACTGGTGACGGCTCGTCGGTCGACATTTTGACGCAGCCTGGGCTTGCAGAAATACATCTAATTTCGACGATTTCTTGCCAAGTGACCAATGTCACTCTGTAGGCCTTTTGTAGTAAAAAAAACAAGAACTTAGCTATCGCAATCAGATCGCGCGTCAGCTGCACACACAATACGTTGACGGCATCTATAGGCCTAAACATTACACCGTGACTTTGAAATCTAGGTTAAAGGTCACTCAAAGTCACTGGAAACGGAACCATTGGATAGATCATACACGACTGACTATCAGTCGAGTTATTTGACGTTGAATATTATCGTGACCTTGAAATGTGGGTTAGAGGTCACTCAAGGTCATTGAAAGTGGTACCATTTGAAAGCTTGGGTACGGTTTCCTATTGTCCTTTCATAGTAACTATGGTATCTTTAGCCATTTCGGAGATATTCAGCATCACATAATGGCCTGCCCTTGAAATCTGGGTTTGGGGTTGTTCAAGATCATTGAAAATGGCGCGGTTCAATAGACCATGCATGTCTTTCTATTAGTCCGCCATTGTAACTATAGCTCTATGTTGTACCATTTGCGAGTTATTTGACGTTGAATAATACCGTGATTTTGAAATCTGGCTTAGAGCTCACTAGGTCATTGACAGTGGAGCCATTCGAAAGCTTGGGTGCGGTTTCCTATTCGCCTTCTATAGTAACTATGGCCGTATCTGTAGCCGTTTGTGAGATATTTAGCGTCAAAGAATGGTGTCACCTTGAAAACAGGGTTAGGGTTCATTCAAGGTCATTGGAAATGGTACCATTTGATAGATCGCATACGAGTTCCTATTCGCCTTCCGTAGTAACTATGGCGCTATCTTGTATCGTTTGCGAGATATAGCGACTTTTGCTAGAAAATCGCGAAATTTTTATACCCCCCTGTATTTAGCGCCCCCGCAGGGGGTGACCCCGTCGGAATTTCGTGAAGATGTTTGATGCTGGTAAAACTAGAATGACTGGGTTACCGTATGGTGAAAAAACTATGACAATACATTAAGCCGTTTTCATCCAATACCGGAACGTTACGGACGGACGGACGGACAGACAAACATAATTTCTACATCAATATCGCGCGTCAGTATGCTGACGCGCGATAGTAAACTGTAGTAAATGTAAAGGTAAATGTAAGGAGCGCCTTTATTGTAGTACACGCAAGGTGCTCAGGTGTGGATCACACAGTTTTACCTGCAAATTACACCATACCTGTCTTTAGATCGTAAGCGTTCACCAGACGGCATCACCACTGACTGTGATGACGGACACCTAATTGCAGCTTACTACTTATCTATCGACGCCGAAAGGATGAAAGGCTGAGTCGGCCTAGTTGGCTGACCTGTAGCGGACGGTTGCACATAAGTGGCTACCCATCAGCTGCAGGTCGAGCGCAGGACAGAGAAAGTTCTCCAGTCAGAGACTGATATTTTACCGCTATGCCACGCAACCAACCACTAAAACATAACCAACTCGAATTCGCGATGCCATAGCAACGTCAACATGTTAAAGAAATTAACGATATTAGTATTTCGAATTAGTCGACAGGCGTAGAACTGTACAAGAAGTGTGGACTGGATAAATAGGCGTTCACAAGACCTTTCGGTTCAAACTGCCGGCAATTCGGCGTACAGACAGGCGACGAGGAGTCACCGATGGCCGCGGTCCTCCAGCCGGTCACAGCGATCTGGAAAGCCGCGGCTCTTCGCTCGACGAGTCCGTCCCGCTACAGGCGTTCTCGCCGTTCGTCGACCGGCTTCGGCCGCCGGCGGGGCGGTCCCGCCCGAACCACGACGCTTCCGCCGTCGGCAGCGATCCACTCAGCGGCGCGCCCGGTCTGACGGACGCCAGCCGCGTCCAGGCGTGGCACTGCAGCCAGGGTAGTCTCCGGAAACAGTCTTCCGTCGAGGAGACTGGAGAGACGACAGGCAATGGATGGCGACTGTCACCCGCACCGCCTCTTACCAGTCGCTACGAGCCAGGTGCGCTGTTTAACTTATTGTATTATTATTATTATTAAACAAGAAAATAATGAGTGGCGTATTGTTATGTTAAGGACTAACTGCTAGGACACTTTACAAAGTTAATAAGTTCACGACGGTTGTGGGGTTAGTAGGCCTAATTAAAACAGTGTGTCAGTTAGCACAAGCCGTAACAGCGACGGAAAAGTTCGTATTTCAGCAGCCGCCTAAATACAGGCAACGAAGGTGAATTCTGTGTCGATGACGACCAGCTGTTCCACAAGTGAGGACCAGCGACACAGAATGCACGGTCGCCTATGTTAGTCCGTCGCGCCCTCGGGATGTCCAGTCTGGTTGAGGCCGAGGATAGCAGCCTTCTGCGTGACTCTAAGGCTGCCACCGGCTGCAGCTGGTCAGCAGTTGTAGGCTAAGAGCTGCATAGCAGGCTTTCAGCGTATCGTAATCACTTTGGGGGTCCGAAAAATAAGTCTTTCGGGAATAACTCCGGCAAACCCCTACCGATCCGGACTAAATTTGGTACACATGCATAGGACAAGGGATGACAATGTTCAGGAAATTTTGGGCACGATCAGTCCAGTGGGTCGAAATAGGGGGGCTCGGACACGAGTCCCGCGCAGGCGGGTTTTTTCATCGTTTTACCCGCCCCAGGCGGGTACTGTTTTCCATGGCGTCGGGCTGTGGGTCAGTCTATGGGTTTATCTGTCTGTCTACGCCCCACAGTGGTCCGATTTACTGCAACTAAAACCAAAATGTTCCCCAACGGTCCCTTGACTCGTCATTACCTTTTGGACGTTGAAAGGTCAGAGGTCAAGGTCAGATCGAGTCGTCCCATCGTGAATCGATTCGAGTTACTTACGGTGTACAGTGTATACACAATTCCGGGGCGGGTTCTCTTGCTGTGCCACGCAGTATAATATAGATTTTTTTGGTTAACATTTTGTTGTCGGTGTATATGCACTTTATATTAAACTTTTTGGGGCTTTCCATTTGACCTTGGATGACCTTGAACAAATATTCGAGTATGTTTGTTCAGCAGTTTTCTAACGCCCGAAGAGTCCAATTTAGCGCCGATGTCCTCATGCATTAGGGACCACGCTTAGGGACTAGCGAGCGAAAAAGCACACTAGCCGAAGTTGCCGAACTCGGTGTATGTTTGTTCAAGGTAATATAAGGTCAAATGGAAAGCACGTAATATGTACCTTATTATATATTTTCTGTAATAACCGCGTCATTATTTTGGCAGTCACCGTTAGATGGCTGGCATGAACTTAAACAGACATGATGTTAATTGTCCAATACTCTAAGTGAAAGTAAATCTGCGCAGTGCGTGCTCTGTGATGCTTTCTCGTTATCCTACAGTTTTCGAGATATTAACCCTTAATCGCCATATTAATACCGCAGAGCAACGGGCCATCATATAGAAATACAGTGATTGGTACACTGGCCGTTGATGGGTTGGCTGTTACATTTGGTACAGCGAGGAGGGGACTGGGCGGGGCCGCAGCCCGCCCAGGCCCCTCCTCGCTGTACCAAATGTAACAGCCCACCCATCAACGTCCAGTGTACCAACTTCGTGTTATTCGATG
>Ga0209149_1002788_pt1 | contig 10064 bp, 5 predicted proteins | sample WorMetTyACAVOLI2_FD_187423 | JGI IMG/M metagenome (GOLD analysis project Ga0209149, IMG submission 187423) | Marine gutless worms symbiont microbial communities from Max Planck institute for Marine Microbiology, Germany - Olavius algarvensis... ... | reverse complement strand
ACCGTTTGGCCACAGTGCACGCGCGTGACAACCAACGACCAACCAACGACCAACCAACCAACGACCAACAACGTCACGACACAGCCTATCTCAATAAGCGCCTCTTTTACTAACGTAAAGTGAGGCGCTTAAAAACTAGAATGGCTTGGCTACCCGATGGTGAAAAAATTTGGAAGATATCTTTATTCGTTTTGACGCAACTCACAAACGTGAAAGACACACAGACGCACAAACAGTGACACCGCATGACAACATAGGCTGCGCTTATGCATCGCATCACGCGGCAAAAATTGGGGGCTGCTGATCTCCTCAGAGGCGCCCTAGCGGACAAATTATTACATGTAGCCATAGTACCTGCAAATGCCTACCAGTGTACCAAATTTCAGCTTTCTAGATCGATTAGTTTCGGAGATATGAGGGCGGGGGTCCCAAAATAAAAAGTGAAAGCTCCTGACTGCTCCAGGGGACAAATTTTTATACAGAGGGCTAGTATGCATAAATGCCTACAAGTGTGCCAAATTTCAATTTCCTAGCTCCATTAGTTACTGAGATACGGAGGGGGTCCCAAAATAAAAACTGAAAGCTGCTGATCTCAGACGGCCCCTAGCGGACAATTTTTACATGTAGCCATAGTACCTGCAAATGCCTACCAGCGTATCAAATTTCAACATTCTAGATTCATTAGTTTCAGAGATATGAGGGGGATCCAAACATAAAAAGTGGGATCTCCTGATTTCCCCAGACGCCCTCTAGCGGACAACTTTTTACACTGGACGCTAGTACGCATAAATGCCTACTAGTGCGCCAAATTTCAACTTCCTAGTTCCATTAGTTACTGAGATATGGTGGGGGTCCCAAAATACACACGTAGCCATAGTACCTGTTAATGCCTACCAGCGTAACAAATTTGAACTTTCTAGCTCGATTAGTTTCGGAGATATGAGGGAGGTCCCAAAACAAAAAGTAGGAGCTACTGATTTTCACAGACACCCCCTAGCGGACAAATGTTTTTACCGGGGTATAGTACGCGTGAATGGCAACAAATGTGCCAAATTTCAACTTCCTAGCTCCATTAGTTACTGAGATATGGAGGGGGTCCCAAAATAAAAACTGGGAGCTGCTGATGTCCTCAGACGCCCCCTACAAGACAAATTTTTACATGTAGCCATAGTACCTGCAAATGCCTACCAGCGTGCCAAATTTCAGCTTTCTAGCTCGATTAGTTTCGGAGATATGAGGGGGGTCCCAAAATAATAAGTGGGAGCTCCTGATTTCCCCAGACGCCCCCTAGTGGACAAATTTTGATACCGGGCGCTAGTATGCGTAAATTGCTACAAGTGTGCCAAATTTCAACTTCCTAGCTCCATTAGTTACTGAGATATGAAAGGGGTCCCAAAATAAAAACTATGAGCTCAGACGCCCACTAGTGGAAATTTTTACATGTAGCCATAGTACCTGCAAATGCCTACCAGTGTATCAAATGTCAACTTTCTAGCTCAATTCGTTTCGGAGATATAAGGGGGGCCAAAATAAAAAGTGGGAGCTCCTAATTTTCCCAGATCCCCCCTAGCGGACAAATTTTGGGCGCTAGTACGCGTAAATGGCTACAAGTGTGTGAAATTTCAACTTCCTAGCTACATTAGTTACTGAGATATGGAGAGGGTCCCAAAATAAAAACTTGCAGCTGCTAATCTCCTCAGCTGATCGCTAGTGGACAAATTTTTACATGTAGCCATAGTACCTGCAAATGCCTACCAGCGTACCAAATTTCAACTTTCTAGCTCAGTTAGTTTCGGAGATATGAGGGGGTCCCAAAATAAAAAGTGGGAGCTCCTGATTTCCCCAGATGCCCCCTAGCGGATGAATTTTTATACACGGCGCTAGCATGCGTAAATGCCTGCAAGTGTGCCAAATTTCAACTTCCTAGCTCCATTAGTTACTGAGATATGGAGGGGGTCCCAAAATAAAAACTGGGAGCTGCTGATCTTCTCAGATGCCACCTAGCGGACAAATTTTTACACGTAGCCATAGTACCTGCAAATGCCTACCCCTACCAGCGTACCAAATCTCAACTCTCTATCTCGATTAGTTTCAGAGATATGAGGGAGGTCTCAAAATAAAAAGTGGGAGCTCCTGATTTCCCCAGACGCCCAAAATAAAAACTAAGAGCTGCTGCTCTCCTAAGATGGCCCCAAGCGGACAAATTTTTACATGTTGCCATAGTACCTGCAAATGCCTACCAGCGTACCAAATTTAAACTTTCTAGCTCAATTAGTTTCGGAGATATGAGGGGGTCCCAAATAAAGAGTGGGAGCTCCTGATTTCCCCAGATCCCCCCTAGCGGACAAATTTTTGTACCGGGCGCTAGTATGCGTAAATGCCTACAAGTGTGCCAAATTTCAACTTCCTAGCTCTATTAGTTTCTGAGATAAAAAAGGTGTCCCAAAATTTAATGTGGGGGCTACTAGTCCCCGGCAGTACCCAGAACCCCGCAACTTTTATGTGTGCTCAAGGTACTTGGCAAGGTCAAACAGCATGCCGAATTTCAGCATCGTATCTCTATGCATCATGCAGTTATGCGAATATGTATTTTCCATAGGCTTTCCATTAATTAATTGTATGTGCCCAGAAAAAAGGGGTTTTGAGGGTGAAGATGTGAAAATATTGTCTTCTAACCCCCAATAGACACTACCCTGCGTGAATACGCATCTGTTGGTGTATCGCGTGTCAAAATCGGTTCAATGGCCTGAGCTCTAGGTCAGTAGAAAGATTTTGCGTACAAAGAAATTAAAAAAAATTGAGTTGTAACTTTGGCTATATGGGGAGAAGTAACCCATGGGGCGATCTTGACCAAATGTCGCTTGTGGGGAGATATGTGGGGAGATATGACATGTGCAATATTTCGTGACAGTCGGTTAAGGGGTGTGGGTGTGGTGAGAGGGGTAAGTTTGCCTTCTCCCATTGACCATGTGATAATAATAATAATAATAATATTTACAATGACTGACCAATAGAAAGTTGTATATGACTTATCATATAACAACATTTTCAATGACCTTCAGTGACCTCTAAACCCACATTTCAAGGTCACGATAATATGCAACATCGAATACCTCGACTAATGGTAAGTGGTGTATGATCTATCCAATAGTTTTGTTCCAATGACCATCAGAGACCCTTAGCCTAGATTTCAAGGTTACAGCGTTACTATTGATGCCCTGGACATATTGTGTGTGCAGCTTACTCACGATCTGTTTGCTATAGCTAAGTTCTTTTTTGGGAAGATATGGCGACTTAACGATTATCAAGATGGCGGCCGTCCGCCAGCTTGTACTTTAATAATTTCGAATTTAGGCCTGTGTCACAGAACCTCTATTTTTTATGCTATTCAGCTTCCCTATGCAAAATTTCACTGAAATCGGACAATTGCTGCACCTCTGTATCTCCGGACCTAAAGACACTATACACTATATATATATATATATTTTTTAAAATTATTATTTATTATTATTATTATTACCGTATTAGTTATGATAACCCAAAAATGATTTTCAATATGGCGGACGTCTGGCATCTTGAATTTTAAAAATTTTAATATTTGGCCACGTGAGGGTCATCGAGTTCCTAATTTGCTGTTGTGCACCAAATATCATCCAAATTTGTTCACGCATTCGGTTTCAAGTCGTCCATAACTGATAAATGTTCAATGCGTCGTTGCTAGGCAACGGCCTTGCCATGGCAACCGCACCACAGCGGACATGTCGGGGACATAATGGGATGTGACCACCCAAGTTTCGTCCAAATCGGTCCATAATTAGGCGAGTTATAGCATTTCCAACATATTCCAATATGGCGGCCGTCCGCCAACTTAAATTGGAATTTTGTATTTCTGGACCACTCATGAAGTCAACTATGCAATTCGATTGCACTGTCAAAATTTGGTGTCGATCCTGTCTTCGACGTCGCAGATATTACAATTTTTCCTGGAAAATGCCTAACCACGCCCCCTTTCTTTAGCCATTCCGCAGATATTCAGCATCTAATAATGGCCTGACATTGAAATATGGATTTGGGGTCGTTCAAGGTCATTTAAAATGGTGCGGTTCAATAGACCATGTACAATTTTCTATTGATTCGCCATTGTAAGTATAGCTCCAACTTCGAGTTATTTGACGTTGAATAATACTGTGACCTTGAAATCTAGCTTAGAAGTCACTCAAGATCATTGAAACTGGTGCCATTCCAAAGCTTGGGTGCGGTTTCCTATTCGCCTTCTATAGTAACTATGGCCATATCTGTAGCCATTTGTGAGATATTTAGTGTCAAAGAATGACCTTGAAAACAGGGTTAAGGTTCATTCAAGGTCATTGGAAATGGCATATGATCGCATATGAGTTCCTATTAGCTTCCCACAGTAACTATGGTGCTATCATGTATCATCTGCCCGATATAGCGACTTATTGGTCGAAATCACGAAATTTTTACACCCCTTTTTAGTGCCCCTGTAGGGGGTGACTCCGTCGAAATTTCGTGAAGATGTTTGATGCTGATCACAGGTAGCGCTACACCGTATTAAGGCCCATGAGCAAAGTCAATGGAGAAGCCCAAATTTTAACCCCCCTGTAAAATTTACACCCTTTAAATTTTAAAGATCAAACTCTGCCCATGTAACTACCTCGAGGATATCTACCCCTGTGCCAAATTTCATTGCAATATCTTTACGGGGAGCTTTTCCCCAAATATGTGAAATATTACGCTTTTGTGACTTTTTTGTTGTCCCATCCTGTCCTGTCCTGGTTATATATTTTTTTTCTCGCAACTCAGCCCTGGTCAAACCCCTGGACGGAATTTAACCATTTATAACTTAAACGACGTGTCGTCACCCAAGGATGTGCCTTTGGGGGGTTTGAATGACAACCCACAATAATAAGGGGTTCAAAACCCCCAAAAACGGGGGCGTGGTTAGGCATTTTCCAGCCAAATTGGCAAAATTATAAAATCGTAATATCTCCGGCGGGGAATATCGGATCGATGCCAAATTTTGACACGGTAATCGAACCGCACAGTTGACTTTGTGGTTGGTCCAGAATAACAAAATTCATATTCAAGATGGCGGAGGGCCGCCATACTACAAAATATTGGAAACGCTATAACTCGCCTATCAATGGACCGATTTGGATGAAACTTGGGTGGTCGCATCCCATCATGTCCCCGATATGTCCGCCATGTTGCGGTTGCCATGGCAACGACGGCCGTTGCCTAGCAACGGCGCATTGTACATTCAGCAGTTATGGGCGTCTGGAGGCCGAACGCGTGAACCAATTTTGATGAAATTTGGTACATAACAGCAAATTAGAAACACAATGAGTCACGTAATCAAATATTAAAATTTATAAAATTCAAAATGGCGGACGGCCGCCATGTTTGAAAATATTCGAAATGTCATAACTCGCCTACCAATGGACCGACTGAGACCCAACTTAGGTGGTGACATCCCATCATGTCCCTGACATGTCCCCTAGGACTCGGCTGCCACAGCAACGGCCGTTGCCTAGCAACGACGCATTGTACATTCAGCAGTTATGGGCGTCTGGAGACCGAACGCGTTAACCAATTTTGATGAAATTCGGTGAGCAAATGCAAATTAAGACCACAATGACAGTCACGTGATCAAATATTATTTTTTTTAAATTCAAAATGGCGGATGGCCGCCATGTTAGAAAATATTCGAAATGTCGTAACTCGCCTACCAATGGACCGACTGAGACCCAACTTGGGTGGTCACATCCCATCATGTCCCCGACATGTCCCCCACGATTCGGTTGCCATGGCAACGGCCGTTGCCTAGCAACGGCGCAAAAACATTCTGCAGTTATGGCTGTCTGGAGGCCGAACGCGTGAACGAATTTTGATAAAATTTGGTACACAGCAGCAGATTAGGTCGACAATGACAGTCACATTATTAAATATTGAAATTTTTAAAATTCATAATGGCGGACGGCCGCCATGTTGGAAAATATTCTAAATGCCATAACTCGCCTACGAATGGACCGAGTGGGCCGCAACTTGGGTGGTCACATCCCATCATGTCCCCCACGATTCGGTTGCCATGGCAACGGCCGTTGCCTAGCAACGGCGTATTGAACATTCTGCAGTTATGGATGTCTGGAGGCTGAACGCGTGAACCAATTTTGATACAATTTGGTACACAGCAGCAGGTTAGGACGACAATGACAGTCACGTGATTAAATATTAAAATTTTTAAATTCAAAATGGCAGACAACCGTCATGTTGGAAAATATTCTAAATGCCATAACTCGCCTACGAATGGACTGACTGGGCCGCAACTTGGGTGGTCACATCCCATCATGTCCACGACATGACGTGACAGTCACGTGATCATATATTATTTTTTAAAATTCAAAATGCAAAATGGCGGACGGCCGCCATGTTAGAAAATATTCGAAATGTCATAACTCGCCTACCAATGGACCGACTGAGACCCAACTTCGGGGGTCACATCCCATCATGTCCCCGACATGTCCCCCACGATTCGGTTGCCATGGCAACGGCCGTTGCCTAGCAACGGCGCATTGAACATTCTGCAGTTATGGACGTCTGGAAGCCGAACGCGTTAACCAATTTTGATAAAATTTGGTACACAGCAGCAGATTAGGACGACAATGACAGTCACGTGATTAAATATTAAAATTTTTAAAATTCAAAATGGCGGACGGCCGCCATGTTGGTAATATATTCGAAATGCCATAACTCGCCTACCAATCGACCGACTGGAACGCAACTTTGGTGGTGACATCCCATCATGTCCCCGACATGTCCTCCATGATGCGGTTGCCATGGCAACGGCCGCTGCCTACCAATGGCGCACTGAACATTCTGCAGTTATGGGCATCTGGAGGCTGAATGCGTGAACCAATTTTGATGAAATTCGGTACTCAACAGCATGTTTAGCCACAATGACAGTCACATGATCAAATATTAAAATTTTTAAATTTCAAAGTGGCGGACGGCCGCCATGTTAGAAAATATTGGCATACCATAACTCGCTTAGCAATGGATCTATTGGGACGAAACTTAGCTGGTTGCATCCCATCACGTTCCCGAGATGTCCGCCAAAATGGGGTTGGCATGGCAATGGCCGTTGCCTAGCAACGGCGCTCTGGACATTCAGCAGTTATGGGCGTCTGGAGGCCGAACACGTGAACCAATTTTGATGAAATTTGGTATACAACAGCAAATTCGGACAACAGTGACAGTCATGTGATCAATTATTAAAAGTTGGCGGACGGTCGTTGTTGGAAAGTATTCGAAATGCCATAACACACCTGCAAATGGACCAACTGGGACGCAACTTTGGTGGTCGCATCCCATCATGTTCCCAATATTGCTATAACTCCTCTTCGATGGGACCTATTGGGACGACTCTTGGGTGGTCGCGTCCAAGCAACACCTCTGCTGCAAAACCGTTTCCTTGGTATTTGGTCGTTACTGCTAACCGCACAGAGAACGTTCTGGTTTTATTGGGTGTAGAGATCAAAAATATCCACAATTTCCATGAAACAGCAAATATTAATATAAACAAGTGCGTCAGTAAAACTGACACAAACCCGCCATTCGCATTCCAAATAGCTTTTCAACGGGGCACAGGTTTCGCAGGGTTTCCACAGGGAGGGTCAAAAAGTAGAAACCTACAATCGGAAATTTCCGTTCAAATCGAATCTCGAATCGAATCGGCGGATAGTCGTTTACAGTTTCAGTGTTAAATTTTTTTTGATTGCCATATAGGACAGATGTGCAGATTCGTCAAAACTATTGCGCGATCCCTACTAGGCTACTATTGTGCATGCTCTAACTACAAGTACATGAATTAATTAAAATAAATATAAATCCCAGTAGCAATGCTGAAATGATTGAAATTTGTCGTTGAACAGTGAGTGTTGTTTATGGTACGACGGCAAACGTGGCAGGCGTGGCGATTCGAAATTTTCGAATCGGCCCGTCACTTTCGAATCGAATCGAATCTGGACGTCCGATTCGAATTCGAATAGAATCTGGAAGCTTCGCAGGCCCCTATCAAAAAGCTACATACGCTGCTTATGAGCCTGTATTTTTAGCGGTCACTGGGATATAGGGGACGTGAAGGATAGAAATGGTCCGAAATTCGAATTTTTTTTCGAACTTTTGGCCCATCCTTTGGAACCTCTTAGCCAAAGTGGATGGCTCTATGCCAGAATGTGCGCAGGTCTGTGCCCTACATACGCGACCGCACTTGACCTTGCTGAGGACAACAGAAACGGTAGACGGCTCAGTTGCTCTAGGCGTAATTCGCAAAACTGGTATTACGTCACTCAATTTTTGGCCCACCCTGTGGGCCCACCCCCCGCCCCCCAGGGGCCGTGAGCGATTGGTCCATACAGATGCGACAGTTGGATAGGGGAAGGATAAACCTTTTTTGCATACACTGCTTATATGCCTCTATTTTTAATAGTTTAGGAGATATATGGACGTAAACTCTCGAAATGGTGAAAAATTCGAAATTTTTTCGAACTTTTTGGCCCACCCTGTAGAAACGCCTTGGCCGATCTCGACGGTTCTACACCAGAATGTGCGAATGTCTGTGCCGTACATATTGGACTACATTTGGCATCGCTGAGAAAAATAAAAATGGTAGCTGTCCTATGCACGAATGAGACCACCCCCCTATTTTTTGAGTTTTTAACTCTCCCTCCCCCCGCCCCCCAGGGGCCGATGGGCACCACAGGGGGAGGGGGCACGTCGGCAGACATTGTCCCTACACGAATAATATTTGGTGTGGATCCGTGCAAGCGTTGCTGAGATATCGAGCAAAAACAGCCAAAATGCAGAAATTCCCCATTGACTCCCATAGTAACAAAAATTTCATTTCCCCCTTTTTCCGCTCGCCGGGGGCCGCCAACCCCCAAAAGGGGAGAAGACACATTCGGAACCAGAGTACGCCCGCATGCAAAATTTGGCGTGAATTGGCCCACGGGTTGTCGAGAAATCGTTGACAAAAAACGAACAAAACAGCAAAAGTAAAACAAATACCTCGCCTTTCGCTCTAACGAGCGAATGGCGGGTAAAAAGTAAAGGATAAAAGTAATAAAAATTTTACAGCGAGCGGAGTCGAACCGCGAACGAGTGTGCTGGTAGAGAGGCGGTAGCGAGCACTAAACCACAGAGCTAGCCGGAACGCTGGCAGCAACGCTGTAAAGGCCGTAAATAGGGATGTAAGCGCTGTTTTATCAGTGCCTATGAATAACATTTTGTGTTACATATGGCGCTTTATAAGTTTTTATATTGTACTGTATTGTATAGTAAGTCAAAAAGTGCAGTTGCGAATAGCTGATCACCTATTGTCCTATTCGCACTTACGTAAGTGCAAATATATGCTACAGTTCCTAGTTTTAATGATACACCACTCATTATGTTCTTGTTTAACAATGTTTAGTAGCAATAATAGCTAGGGGGTGCGTTGTTGGATGACAACTAGCGTGAAACGATAATGCGGAAACGTTGCTAAGCAGGCCCGTCTTTTGCCAGTGCGGGGCCCCTGGCACCTGCCCTGCCGGCCTGCGGGTTCCGCATCCCGCTCCCCCTTCCCTCTCCTTCACTCCCCTACCCTCTTCTCCCCTTCCCTCCCGTCACTTCCCTCCCCTTAACTTCCCCTCCCTCCCTCCCCTTAGAAGTATGTCCTCTTAAATCCAGCGGGGTGGCGCGGTGGCTTAGTGGTAGGGCGTCGGACTTGCGATCTAGGAGTCGCGGGTTCGAGGCCCTGCCGCGACGCTGCAGCGCAACAACCTTAGGCAAGTTGTTCACACCCCACTGCCTCTGTCACCAAGCAGTATAATTTGGTACCAGCGAAAGCTGGGAAGTAAACAGGCATATCGCGTGGTGCATCAACCCGTATCACGTGGTCTCGCAGTGTTCGCTGATGCCTGGCTGCATAGGCGTAAACTTCCTCCAAATAGTGGGGGGCTCATGGCCCTTTCCTTCCCCTCCCCTCCCCTTCCCTCTCCTTCCTT
>Ga0209149_1002787_pt1 | contig 10065 bp, 10 predicted proteins | sample WorMetTyACAVOLI2_FD_187423 | JGI IMG/M metagenome (GOLD analysis project Ga0209149, IMG submission 187423) | Marine gutless worms symbiont microbial communities from Max Planck institute for Marine Microbiology, Germany - Olavius algarvensis... ... | reverse complement strand
AAAAAAGCTCGAGGTCCACTTTTGATCTAGCCTTGTAGACCCCTTTCAGTCTTTTCCATTCGTCATGGTTGCCTTTAAGTCGTGCTTTCTTCTTCTGGTCGATGATGTCCATGCATCTGAATACACAAGCTGAAAAATTTTCATGACCTCAACCGCTGTATACCAGCAAATTTTAGATTCCAACCTCAGAAAAAAAGAAGTGCTCAGGGACACTACATAAAATATTAATGTAGCCTGCACCATTTTCAGAGATGAAAGTACAACCAACAGGTGCCACAGACTATTGGAACAAGAGACCTGAAAACTGTCCACAGTCAATTGATACCTAACAGTCTGCTGGCCTATGGCCAGCCTACATCCATGCACCTTGCTCAGTGAGCAAAATACACTCGGCATAGGACGGACAGAAGTTGCAATGAACAAGACAATAGCATAATGCCCCTGGTCCAGGCTATACTGCACAGTCTGCGGGGGCATAAAAATAAATTTTACATGCAGTGAAACAGAGACCAAAAAATAATTATTCGTTTGCAATTATTGAAGACAACCTTACCAAAACCCATATCTTCATCTTCAGACTCGGACTCTTCCTTCTTGGCTTCCTTCTTTTCCTCTGGCTTGGCATCAGCAGCAGGAGCAGCTCCAGCAGCTGGTGTCGCCGCCGGTGCAGCAGCAGCTGCAGTGCCGACATTGTTAATGAGATCTTTCACGTTGCATTGCGTCAGAGCTCGAGCAAACAATGCTGTGGTTACAAACAACAATAATATACTCACTTAACTGACAAGTGACTTTTAACTGGTAATACACGTTTTGATGCTATGTAATTTTTACTGCACGACATGTATGCATAGCGCAGACTATGCTGTGGCAACATGTCTGTCTGTCCGCCCATCTGTCCGTCACACGCCGGTATTGTGTCAAAACGATCATATATACCATCAAAGTTTTTTCACAATCCGGTAGCCCACCATTCTAGTTTTTCCATACCGAACGGGATGCAATATTCTGACGGGGACCCCCTAACGCGGGCGGCGAATGCAAGAGGGTATGAAAAAATCAAGATTTTCGATCAATATATCACTTCATCTTGGAACTGATGCAAGATAGAGCCAAAGTTACCATGGAAGGTAAATAGGAAACCGCACCCAAGCTTTCGAATAGTACCATTTTGAATGACCTTGAGTGACCTCTAACCCAGATTTCAAGGTCACGATATTATTCAACGTCAAAGAACTTAAAAACTGTAGAAGATAGAGCTATATTTACAACAGCGGACCAATCACGGTCGTATGTGGTCTATCAAACGGCGCCATTTTCAGTGACCTTGAACAACCCCTAACCTGTTTAAATGACCTTCAGTGACCTCTAAACCAGATTTCAAGGTCACAATATTTTTCAATGTCAAGTAGCTCAAAAACAGTATCAGATAGAGCATATACAAAGGCGGACCAATAAAAAGTTGTATATGGTCTATCGAACGGCACCATTTCCAGTGACCTTGAACGATTCCTACCCTCAATTTCAAGGTCACCCCATTCTTTGATGCTGAATATCTCAGAAACAGTACGAGATACAGACATAGTTTCAATGAAATACTAATAGGGACTTATACATGCCCTATTCATCAGTGTTATTGCGAATGATCTTGAATGACCTTGGGTAACTTAGCAAAATATTCAATGATACGAAGCATCGCGCGGTCTCTCTGTGACAGCTGAGCTTCTTGTTGTTAGTTACAAACACAGACAGTGGCAGTAACACCTGGCTACATGCAAATACACCCAAGTTGCTAAAGATACATTTATAATGTTTATGGACTTCAGCTGCATTACATCTTTGTACATTTTAAAATTAGCCTTTAACCATTGTTTTGGTATTGCTGCTGATGGTTACACAGCGTTGGCATGAAGAACCATCCTAATTCTCACTTGAACTGTTGATTAATGTACGCATGATCAGTCAAGAACGAGATTATTATCAATCTCTCCACTCTACTCTACTACTCCTCTACTATGCACTATGCAGGGGGAGTGATGCTCCAGTGCTAAGGCACTTCATATTGAGCCCATCGCACTTTGTCCCCGTGAACCACTTAGTCTGTGTTTTGAGTAGATGCAGCGTGACCGTGTAACTACAGCTAGGATTATAACTGCACAATTTCTATGCGTGTTGTGAAGGTAGTGTGGTCTTGTGCAAGGATGTGAGTGGCTTGATGGAGTTTGTTGTAGGGGTTCCATAATGGTACTTGTTTTATCTCAGATGACACAAAGCAGCCTACGCTGTATGCCCACTGTGGACCCAGCGAGACGCGTGACGGCTCATACCGGCAGTTGCGCACAAGGGTGGTACAAGCTGGATACTCAGGGATACTCCTGCCCAAGTCAGCACGTACTCTAATCTGCCCAGCCTACCTAGCATCAGCTGGAACGTGGACATGTCTGGCCCACACAGGGACTTCCGCTACACATTGTTGTCCTTGACTTGATCACAAGCTCAGCCCTTGTCGACACCAAATGTCACTAATTTTAAATGCCATCAATGATCACAGATTCTACAGGACACCTTCAAACCATCTTGCCAGTCCGAGATATTAATTTTAAAGCATATGCCACTAACAATCTTGATACATAAATAATATGACCAGACTAGGAGTTGAAACCATGCTATGTCAGTTACTGTTGTCAGATAGCATGTACCGTGATGTTACCATTAGTGCCATCATGACAGCCGACTATCTATCTCATTTGGTGGTTCTTTCTTCTTATTGTTATTACCAAGCCATGCAATACAGAAGTGGCTTGTTGCAGCAGAACTGTGTATATATCAGCTGGAACGTGGACGTATCTGTAACAGCTGAGGTCAGCATCATAGGTGATTATTCATACAATTATTTAAATTTCAATAGAAGTACGGTTATTTTGTCACCGTCCAGATAACCATTAAATAAATATCCTATTAGTTTATATCACGTGGACAGCTACCGCAGCTGTCACAGAGCCATGCATAATATTTACGGACTTCAGTTGCATTGTATCTGTGTACATTTTAAAATTATTACTACTACTGCTAGTACAGACCAACCGAAATTCGGTTTCGGCGCCAAAACTGACCTAAAATGCAGTTTTGGTTCGGTTTCGGTTGCAGTTACACCACATTTCACATTCGGTTTCAGTCACAACTATATGGCAGATGACCGAAACTGGAGTGAGTAAGCTTACGGAATACCTACGACATTGAATGGGATTACATTTACATACACCTCCCTTGCCCAGTTTCCCACGTTCTCCTCCAGATCTGTCTGTAGCTGGTCCAGTTGTTCCACATGAAACAGCATGGCATCATTGTACAGTGGCCTCTGTCACTGGACGCTCGTTTAATTGAAGCTTTTTGGTTGGATCGTTGAAAGTTGTAGGCAGTCGTGCATGAATGACATGACTAATAGAAATATGTTGACAATCGCGATTTGGAGATTTTTCTAAAAGTCAGATACAGACGTAAGTAAGGCGCAGTATCTTTTAACAGAGTGTGTCTATATATGGTGGTCTGATTAAAAATGGATAGCAATTGGGAAATACGTTCACTTCCGGTTTCGGTTACAGCCGAAACTGACTGCTCACTTATGGTGCCACTTTCGGTTGTGGCCATAAGTGGAAAAACAACTTTCGGTTATCTCTACCTGCTAGTACTATAATTATTATTATGCAAGTCTTTTTGATATTGTTGTTAATGGTAAAAAACTTTAAATAAATATCTGATAAATATTAAATATCTGATTATGATCATAGTGTGTGATAATGATTAAAACAAAAACCACAACAATAAAAGCATTTGTAAGGAACACAGTGACAACAAGCTAATGTGAACCACACTGACATAACGAGAAGTTGTCAATACATTGTAAGTCGTGCTCTATGAAACAAAGTCTGCTGCACTAAACACAATAATAGCATTGACAACCACACGATAACTGAAGACAAGCAACAACTCACTCGGCCAGATCGACTCAACGCTGACATTAGCGGCTTTCAATATAGTGCTGATTTTCTCCGCCTACAAAGTCACAAAGCTGCACAAATAACAAAGTATTTCTGTGTACGTTATATTCTACGCAGTGTAAGCTGCATTTGCCAGAACTCTCCTCATAAGTGGTCAAGAGATAAACCTCGAGTGGAACTGGGCTAAAAATCTGCACCCTAAATAAATTGGACATTGTTGGCCTACACTTAGCCAATTTGCTTGGTTCGTCCTGCCAGTCACAGACTGACTGACCGACCGACCGCAGAAACGATTACGTAATACTCGGTACGACAAATTACAGCATCCCATATGGGTATGGGAGTGCATCAGACCATATCAGACTGCATCTGACTGACTGATTTACCCATACCATGGGTCCGCTAGGGCCAGGACCCTGCCTCGTAGATGGGATAGGGTGAAGAGTACGGGTTAGTGCCAGTTTCAAAAAATGTCTGCCTCGTGAACTGGATAGGTCACTGTGTATTTGTGTCATCAAAATGTGGACATTTTTTAGATGCAAATGAATCTCAATGGGTCCTATACGGTCACTTCAAGTCCAGGTGTTCAGTTCAGATCTGGTGTGGTCCGATGCAGTAATTAGTCATACCTGTAATACTAGCTGATTGCAGTCATCTTTCATGACGGCCGTCAACGACGGATTATCCACTCCCGGCCGGGATAGTGTTTAGGGTTTAGAACACTGGGTTGGACTGGATCTTAGGCTTGACCATTTATTATCAACTGAACTATGAAAATGCTGATGCCTTATGAACATGAAAGTGCAATTAAGCTGCTTCATAGTAAAAGGGACGGGTGTGAAAAATTGCAAGGAATTTGTAAATTTGTTTGCATCTTTCAGCATGACCCAATGCCTCACAGCTCATATGACTCGTTCCGGTGAATCGTATCGGCAAAACCGGCTAAAATTTTGCAATAAAAATGTTGAAAGACGCTAAATATGGAAACTATAACACACTGCCAATGGACATAACGTACACAGGTGACACACTAACGTAGGCTACGTGGACTAAATATGTCAGAACCACTGGACGTATTGTTTGATCGCTATATGATGATGGCCATAATCGTTTTCCCGTACTGTTGCTAAGCTACATTGCTGAATTTTTAGGCGAATGTTACAAGGCCTACGTTACGTTCGCCTAAGGCATCAGCCGTCTGTCTCTGATGTTGTACGCTCTACTCAGAGGGTTGAACTCTGCACTCCAGGTAAATAATTACTACAGGCAGTGGGGATGGGCATTTCGGTTAAGTTGCTAACTGGTTAAATCGAAAATACTAACCGGTTAACAACTTCTTCTAGTTCCACCTGGGGTATCAGCACCAATATTCCACGGTCATATGCCCTGGCACTTTGCTACTCAGCAGCGGAGTACTGCACCCCAGTCTGGTCGTGCTCAGCTCACATGTAGGGTGTGATCCATTTGTCGAAACCGAAACCGGTTCCAGTTTCGGTTTCAGTGAAACCGCCTGCTTCACAAGTGAAGACTGTTCCAAGCATTAACCACCCTGTTAGTGAAATAATACTTGTGCAAATCATACTTTGCTCGACCTTTGTCTAATTTTAACATATTGCCTCTGGTTGTCGAACCGTAGACTCTAGTCACCTTCGGTGTTACGTCAGCAGCGGTTAAATTACTCAAAAGTAGGTGGTGGAACTGTACATTTCCTCCCCTCACTTTCCCTTCCCTTCCCTTCCCTTCCCTCCCTTTCCCTTCCTTCCCCTCCCCTAGAAGTAGGCCCCCTTAAATCCAGCTAGAGGGTCTGGGGGAGCACTCTAAGCTCCCCCAGCGGGGTCTGGGGCAGACTCCCAGCCGAAATCGAATTTGGTGCATTTTAGCCTTAAAATCTGACCTCTGGTGGCAACAGTTTTAATGATTTTCCTGAAAATCAACTGACCAAAAAATACAGTGTGGACCATAAAGACGAAGCCATTTTGCAATAAGCTGTTAGCTGTAATATTTAACACTTCAAAATTCAACTGCAAATTTGCACCATTACAACATGTAAAGTTCATTATTATTTCAACAATTTACACTTTGCAACAGTTGGAACAAAAAGATTGTAAATTAGGCCCCCTACAGTATTTCCAAATTGCAACTTGCCCGGGTCCAGCTCTAACCTCTGTTTCTTTCTTAGTCTTGCCCATGTCTGTTTCTGCATGGCGACCGGCAACAAGCCATGATTTAACATAGGCAGTGGGTTCAAAGCTGCTCATTGGTGGACCTTCCATGCCGACAAACATCAGTGAGGATAAATGAGCAATGCTCAGTCATGTTCGCAGTGGAGAACATGCGGCTACTGCAGCACTGACAGGAAAAGTGTCCACCGCATGAACAGTCGCACAGCGCCATTCTGGAACCGGGAAACTTGAACTAACTTATTGCATATGACGAATACTTTATTATGGTGATGGAACGGCATCGCCAGGTGGTGGAACGACAACTTTAGGTGGTGGAACGGCAATTTCAGGTGGTGGAATGCCAGACACAGGTGGCGGAACGCCATTCCGGCTGAATTTAACCACTGTACGTCAGCATTATATTTACAAGTGAGAATCTTATACATTTCTATTATATCTCCTCTAACTTGCCTGTAATGTAACGCTGGCAACTTACATACTTTAAGACGATCCTTGTATGGCAAATGTCTTATTTCAGGGATAACCTTGGTTGCTTTCTTCTGAACTTTCTCTAGTACCTCGATGTCTCCCTTTTTATACTGAGACACAGTAATCCAAGAGTGATCTGACCATATTTTTGTAAAGTAAAATAAAGTTGTTAATACTGATGTATTTAAAGTTTCTTTTAATTATTCCAAGCATTGCATAAGCTTTATGAACTTTTTCAAGTATATGATCTCGAAAAGTTAACTTCTCATCAAATGTAACTCCAAGATCCTTATATCTTTCCTCAAACTCAAGTGGTGTAATCTGATTGTTTTCCTTTATATTATACACATAATTTTTATCAACATGTCTGCTGAAAGATACTATTTTACACTTTGAGATATTTAATTTCAGTAACCAATGATCATTCGATGATCGTCAACCGTCAACACGTGCCTCGTCGCTCGAACAAGTACGTGTCTTCATTCGCCGTCACTGGTCCGAGACTTTGGAACAGCCTGCCAACTCATCTTCGCCAGCCTGATCTGAGCCTAGGTCAATTTCGACGAGCACTCAAGACGCATCTGTTTCTGGCTGCATGACTGCGGCGCTTAGTGACTATCTGCTTTTTTAGCGCCATTATATAAATATCCTTACTTACTTACTCCATTGCTTTAAAGAATCAATTCCTGACTGTATAAAGCAATTATCAGTATCCCCGACAATATGTCGAAATAACTTTGCATCGTCAGCAAAGAGATAAATCTCACAATACGGTTCATAGCATTGCACCATGTCATTTATAAATAGGAGAAATAACAATGGTCCTAAAATGCTGCCTTGAGGTAAACCACTCGTTACATTGTACCATGCTGAGTAACTCGCATTAACTCTTACTCTAAATTGTCTGTCTTTTAGGAAGTCCTGAATCCATGTAATAATGTCGTTGCTGAAACCGTATAATTTTAATTTATAAATTTTCAAAATCGCTGTACATTACATCAATTTGTCCTCCATGTTCTAGGTATTCTGTCCATTTGTCCATAATATCTAGTAACTGAAGTGACGTTGATCTACCTTTGATAAAACCATATTGTTTTTCGTGTAATAGGTTGTTATCTAATAAATAGTTTATCATGTGATCTCTCACCAAAGATCTCTCACCTACTATATAACTTTCTGACTGACGGACTAAGATGGCTACAGATTTTTTTGATAAGAAGTGGGCAAAGATGCTGCAGAGTATTTTGACACATCGCATCGTGTTTGCATAGTTAGATTCACGGACAGTAGAAAAGCAGAACAAGTGGTTAAGCGCGACAGTGAACTGAAGTTTGCATACTGCCAGGTCAGGGTTAGGGTTAGGTTAGGCCAGCGGTATACATAGCATCGGTGTGTCTATGCATACGGCCGGCCGTATGCATAGAATTTTGTTACCTATGCACACGGCCGGCCGTATGCATAGCATCAGTCTTCATGCAATGGTAAATGTTGCTGTGTAATACTGTATGTTTCAGTGCTGAACCATTATCAAAACTGCCATGTTTGTTTATTTTATGAATCCACAGAAACTGGCTGGATCGAAACTGTCTGCTTCACGTAAGTTTACATACCGAAACTGAATCCGGGGCAAGATTCCCAAACAAAGTACCCACGTATAACCTATATCAATGCATAGTACTGTCAATATACTGTCGAAATAATATCGGCTCACCAGTCTATGATGACCGCGTCAGTGAAAAAAATTACAATTTGTATACCATTATTTTCATATGTAAACAATGCAAGTAAACAAAGACAACAAATATTAGGGATGGGCGTTTCGGTTAATTTACTAACCGGTTAACCAAAATACTAACCGGTTAGTAGGGTTGGGAGTTCGAAAATTTCCTGCCGAATTATTCCGGAATTTTTCCGCAAAAATAACGGTACTTTTCCGGAATAATTCCGAGGAAAATTTCCGGAACTTTTCCGGAATAATTCCGCAGGAAATTTCCGGAAATTTGTGGTATAAAATTTCAATAGGTCACTATCGATATTGTCATTTCCACACTCAGACGACAGAGAAATACAATACATTACTGTCAACAAATATTTGACTATCAAAACTATTCTAATTAACTGTCAATAGTATTTTTATGGTGGTTCTATTTTCAACACAAAATATTGAAACAACAAAGTTCTTTTTTTTATAAAAACTGCTTAGTGCTTTACTTACAAATAAAATAATTACAATTTTTGTAAAACTCCTACATAAGTCGTTCGTTAGTTGAAATTAAAAAAAAGTTCGTTGGAGTACACCTTTAACTTTGTGATGATAACAATCGTGCGTCGTTGCAGGATCGAGACTGACCAATCATATGGCAGGAAATCCGAACCAATCACATGTCGGCCTGCTAGTATATAAAAGCGATATCTGTAACCATGGGACAGTTCTTCTTCAGTCTTCTCGTGCTGTGAGAACGTGTTCTAGCTAGTATGTCTAATAGTAATAAAGTACCATGGTTCTATATATATAGTTAATTATGTCTTGTGATGGAGACTTTAGACGAAGGTAGATACAAAGTAGAACCTGAACCTTACGGGGACTTTGTGGCGACACCGGCAGGGGTTCGAGCTAGCCTGGATGACCCTGAACGTAAAGAGAACCCTGCCGGGCTGTCCGTCACAACTTCCACTTCAGACTAGCAGACATGTAACAAGGTGTAACGACGTAAATTTATCACATTGCCAAATACGATACTCATTTTTACTCATATAATTGTCTGTCTTTAACGTTAAAATGGCAGAAAAGTATGATAAAATATTGACAAATTACCGAATTTCACTTATCACAGATACGATGTCGATATATCGAAAAAACCAATATCTAACGTGCCGATATGATACCGTTTACAGATATATTTTTATTTCTATTTTTAAAGGGGCACCCTAAAAGTAGACGGAACGACGGAATGACGGAACGGCTGACGGAACAGCAATTAGCAAATACATAGGGCGAGGCAGCAGACGGAACAGCAATAAACTAGACAGTACGACGGAACGGCCGACGATACGCGCGAACCAATGCTCGCGATCAGCGTTCAACTGTGAATCAGGAGCTTCACTGTTGAACTCAACTACTGTCCATGGTGTTCCATCTGGTTTTGAGTACTTATCGGGTAATTATCGACCGACTGTGGGCTGTATCGCCCTATATATTTGCTAATTGCTGTTCCGTCGGCCGTTCCGTCTAGTTTTAGGGAAGCCGGTAATAAACGATGATGACGATATAGATATCGACGATATATCGACAATATTTTAGATATATTGACCCACCTCTAGTGTCCAATACGTTTTCTGGTCTGTCATTGGCTGAAAAACGTGGACCAGTAATGTTTACTTCCGTTGTTTACATTGAAAATAATGGTATACAAATTGTA
>Ga0209149_1002786_pt1 | contig 10066 bp, 10 predicted proteins | sample WorMetTyACAVOLI2_FD_187423 | JGI IMG/M metagenome (GOLD analysis project Ga0209149, IMG submission 187423) | Marine gutless worms symbiont microbial communities from Max Planck institute for Marine Microbiology, Germany - Olavius algarvensis... ... | reverse complement strand
TGCGAATACCTAGTATAATGTAACTTAACATAAAGATGTGAAAGTGGTGATCAAAATAAAGTTTAAACTGAAAAAGTCGCATATTACAATAAAAACCAAACAGTAATTAAAAAAATTTATTGCGAGCGGAAGTCGAACCGGGGAATATGCAGCGTCGTTGCCAGGACTGATCCAATGAGCTACCCAGGGCACTGGTAAACTAGCTGTAAAGGTCGTACATTATGTTAACGCAACGCTGTTTTAGTATTAAGCAAAATTAGTAAGTGCGAATATACAGTTCCTTTTAAAATTCGTAAAAAAATCGTAAATTATAAGAAAGTTTTACAATTCATAAAATTCGAATTCTCAATCTATGTTACGGCAACTAGCAACACAGATAGGAGATATCACTGTGCTGAAAATAATGCATGCCTGCACGCATTGCGTGCAGGTGTGCCTGCACATAGCCATTGCCTATATATTTTAGGTTACAGAATTTCATTTATTTGTAATTTTAATGCAGATAAACCTCGTTAATAATCGTGAAACATTTCGTAGTTACTATATAAAGTCGCTTCTGAGAAAATCTAGTTTTCATCTGGGTCTGTTTGGACAGTGGCAGCAAAATATTCAACTACAAAGAAATACAATTTTATAGTCGACTGAAAATTTTATTGGGGAATCTTTCCAGATTATTCAGCTCTCACTTTTAGCCGAACGTTACTACATTACGTTCGGCTTATAATATGAGCCGTCCGTCTGTCGTCTGTCTGTCTCTCTGTCGTCTGTGACGTTGTTGCACCCTAAGCAGAGATTTGAACTTTGCGGCAACATTATTTGCACCACCTAATAGCTTGGGGACTCGGACAGTTTGTATTACAATTGTGGGCAAAACCGACGGGTTCTAGGAGATCGTGCAAGCTAAATACAAGATTGGTATGAAAAAGTGGCGTTTTGGACCAATATCTCTTTATTTCGAAAATGGTACAAGATACGGCCATCGTTACAATGGAAGACGAATAGAAACTCGTACGCGATCTATCGAATATTTTCATTTCCAATGACTTTCAATGACCCCTAACCTATATTTCAAGGTTTTGAACGGTTTTGAAAGGTTTTGAATATATTGAACGTCAAAAACTCGAAAGTGGTACATGATATAACTATAGTTACAATGGCAGACTAACAGAAAGTCCTATATCGTCTATTGAATGGCGTCATTTGCAATGACCTGGGATGATCATTAACCAAGAATTCAAGGGCATTCCATTATTCGACGTTTAATATCTCTAATATGGCTAATACCGTTAAGAGGCCCAGTACGTTGACGGGACGTAACGTTCGGCTATCTAATTAACTGATTATTTCTTGTTTTAATTATTACGAATTTTATGGTATTTTATATTATAACGTATGTAAAAGTGACAAAAAAACTGTAAAACACAGTATGATTTTTCATTTTCAGATCCCAAATGTAGATGATATTCTGCAGTAGCAGGCTATATTATAGACGCTGTTGTCGTTATTAATAACTTTTAACATGTTTTTGTCATATAAAATTTTAATGTTTTTATTTCAAAAGTCTCGTTTCTAAAATGTTTTTGTTATTTTTTTACAGAAGTGACTCATCCCAAAATATCATTACGCCTTTAGCGGGTTTCATGCTAATTTAGAATTCCTACAAACGAGTGGTTTGATAATTATTGCTACCACTACGTATGTGGTGAATAAAATAATATACAAATATTTTTTTTATCAAAATAAAATAATTTTTGGAATTAAACTTTTGCTTTGTTGAGCTAATTCTATAATACATTAGTGACAATGATATACTGAATAGAACTGTTATTCTGCTGTGTTCAGAATTTACCTGATTGCGATCTGCGAATAAAAAGTGTTACGGTAAAGTTTGTTTGTTCATTTTTTAAAAATCATGCAACAAAAATACGGCGTTTTTTGTTAATTTTATTCTCACAATTTAAATTTAAATTATGGCTTTTACTAGGCTTTTACTACTTTACTTTTTGCCTTTTGCGAATTTCTTTTGTACGTTCACGTTGTTGAGATCGCACATTTTCGTCGTTTCTCGTGCAGTGCAAGTGTTGTCGTCTATTTGTCTAATTAATGTGGCGTGGCGAGACTACGGCAGGACTTCGCTATCTCCGACCACGCGGACCGTGTGTCAACAGAGACGATTGGCCGAGACCGTGCAGTGGTACACAACAGACTCAAACGTAATGTCATAAACACATCTCTGCATGGATATGGAACTCTAGCATGCTGCGGGTGGCGCCGCGTAATAGCAGTAAATCCTGACACGAAAATGCCAAAATCGTGCGATATATTGAATCACTATGAAATACATGATTAATTTCAATTACACGAAATAATCAAACGTAAAAGGTTCGCTTAGTACGACGATGCGACGACCACCCACAATTGTACCGTCCTGTGGCCTGTCGTTTTCAGTTCGGTCAGTCGTAGCGGTAGATCGGCAATAATGTTCAAATTATTAAAAGCAGCAACAAAAACTGGCACTAACCCGTCTTTCTGACCCTAACCGATCTACCTATATCAATTTTGTAGCTTACACGTTACCGGCAGATCGCCGATCTACCGTTATTGTCGCTTTAGTTACGCCGGTTATTCAAATTAGAAACCAGATGCGGTTTAAAAGTCATAGAATTGGAGGTAATTGTGTATTACCTGATCATCTGGAACCTTTGTCGTCCTAGACGCAACAGAAGTTGGAACTGTAGGCTGAGATTGCTGCTGCGGTACGCCGGGCGATTGAGAAGTTTGTCCAGCGGCGGTGTGATGTTGATAGCCGCTGGCTTGCAGCTGCTGCTGCTGCAACTGGTAGTGATGCTGGTAGTGCTGCTGTAGCTGTTGTTCGTACAGCGACGTGAGATGCTGCTGCTGCTGCTGATGTTGTTGTGACGACGGATGGGACGGCGGCAGCGAGTAGCGAGCCGTCTGGCTCTGTAGCATCGCGACCGGCGAGAAGCGCGACTCCAGCGACTCGGGTCGGAACAGGCCCGGTCTGTCGTCGTCCTGCCTGCTCCCGCCGGCGTCTCCTACCGTTGAGTGCTGTGGCTGCCACATCTCCGCCATACGATCGACCGTCGGACGCTCGACGCGCAGTTCGTGAACCAAATATCACGCCGACAGCCGGATTATCGTCGTCGCGATTTGTGTTCACGCTGTTTCGCGACAAACTTAACGTCGCAACGCGGAGTATCAAAAATCAGCTGCAGTGTATCGATCTCTCATTCACTGGGCATCGGCAGCCTATAGAATTTCTCGTCACTGAATGACCGCCGCAGCTATTCAGTTGTCGTCATTGATGCTGTCGCTCTGAATGGACAGTGTTGTGAATGATGGTTCGCGGCACGCGCAGCATAAACAAGAACGGCTTTTTGTCGTCGTTGTCCGTTATATATACACACGCACTACGCGAGCTGTTTGTCGACGCCACACAGTGACTGCGACGTTCGATGGACGGCGCCCAGCGCCGACGTGTTCTGTCGACCGTGAAGGCGACGTCCAATCGCGACAATTTATCTCGGCGACACAGGCTGCCCGGCGCAGCGGCACTACGGTTTGCAGTTACTATCCAGCCGTAGCCACTTTTACGCGGCGGGCGCCCAGCAGCCGACACGGTCTGCAGGAGGACACTGCCGCTTATAGGTAGAATGGTCACAGAGATGTGCTAGCCTAACGTAAAAGTCGACCAGTATAGCGACATAAGTCTGTGATATCTGAAGTTCAGAACTTAATCTTAGGCACAACGCAAACCAGTATGTAACGATAATAATCTACCATACGAGGACTGTTGGGCGTAGGCAACTTACCGTTCGGTTCATGAACTAAAAAAATTCGCTGTCACTCAAGGTCGTTGAAGGTCATTCGAAATTACACCGATGAGTAGGGCGTGTGTAAGGTTGTACTATAGTTATCCATTATAGGCTTAAAACTTAAAATGTGTCTATCTTGTACCGTTAATAATACATTCATCGTTGGATATTGGCGTGCCTTGAAATATGGGTTAGAGTTCGATCAAGGTCATTGAAAATGGCGCCGATCGATAGATTGTATACGTGTATTACTGGTCTGCCATTGTACCATTTTCGAGTTACTTGATTTTGAATAATATCATCATGATTTAGAAATTTCGGTTAGAGGTCCTCAAGATCACTGAAAACGGCATCTTTCGATAGATCGCAAAAAAACAAAAATAAAATTAAATAAAATTAAAAATAAAATAAAATAAAATTGCCATAAAATTTCTTGTCTGTAAGAAATTTAAATGTAACAAAAGCATGCTGAGGTATTACAATATCAGTGTTGGCTAAATGTTTTTCTTTTGATGTCATTGTCATACTGTTACACACTTTAGTTAAGTTATTATAGTTAGGTCACATCACTGTTTGTTCGTTTGCTGTTTGTATTTTTCATCTTTTATTTCTGCTACCATTTGTGGTGAGTAAAGATGTTCATATGAGTTCATATTCGTCTTCCATTGTAACTATGGCCATGTCTTGTATCGCTTCAGAAACAAGTGTATCGCAGACGATACGAAAGCCGCCGCTCGTCAAAGCTGAAACTGCATAAAAAACAAAAAAAATATGGCGAAAAACGATTTTCAATATGGCGGATGGAATTATTACACCCTGCAATGTGGCACGTTCATGACATTAATTTCGCCAGGTGACTGCACCCTGCAATGTGGCATGTGGCTCTGGGATCACGACAGTGAGTTCACCAAGTGGCAGCACCCTGTAGTGTGATACGTGGTTCTGGGATGACATGCTGTTGAATTCGCCCGGCGGCAGCACCCTGCAATGTGACACATAGCTCTGGGATCATAACATTGAATTCGCCAGGTGGCAGCACCCTGCAGTGTGGCAGGTGGCTCTGGGATGATATGCCGTGGAATCCGCCAAACGTCCGCCATATTGGAATTCTACATTTGGTTTCGATTTTGACCATATCACCGCAGTCGACATGTCATTCTGCATCAGTCTGCGAAATTTTATCCAAATCGGACCACCAGCAGAAAAAAATGACGCCGTGTCGATTTTCAAGATGGCGGATCTCAGCCGTCTTGGATTACAGGGTCCAATAATGGGTTCGTAGAAAAGTCCATGTACGATTTCCAACAGGTCGTCAAGAGACACCATGGCTCTAAATTGCTTAGTTTTTGAGAAAATCGCGTTTTTGCAATTTGGCGACAGACAGACAGACAGACAGACAGACAGAAAAAACAAACAGACGAGCAGATGGACACGACCGCTGCATGAAGCCGCTCTCGCTGTCACGAGCGGCAGCTTAATAAAGCGATATTGGTTGAAAACGCCGAGTTTTCATATCCCTTTCCATTTAACTTGCACGAGCACCTTTTGCCCTTTTGAATTGCTTTCTAAAAGTTTAACAGAAACTGCGCGAGTCCCTAAAATGGTGCAAAAATATTGCCGAAAAGTTCAACTATGTGAGTAGGGTACACAAACGTTACGGACGACAGACAAAGGACAGGGAGAATAGCGATGACATAAGGCGATTGTTTAAGAAGAACAATAAAACAAAACCTAACCAATCATGGTGTTATTGATGAAGGTCGATGTCTGCGTGTATGCTGTGCGTAGTTCGATAAAAATCACAAGTTCATCTACATAGTCCTTTATTGCTTTTATGTTGTGATTGATGCGTTTTGTGTTATTGTGCTGCATTAGTTGCGTATTCAATAAATTAAAAATTGATCATGATCGTGAAAGTATAAAACAGTAATAGCGAAGAGCCGTGTTGGTTTCTGTTAGTGAAATTGTCTTCGTCTGACGCACCTGCATGGTAATTACGTCACTGTTTCTAACGGGGGCGCTGGAGACGCGTTTTGATGTTAGTGACACCAAACTTTGAGGTAGATCGCCGTGTGAGCAGCAATGCAGTGTGAGGCAAGCGAACGGGCACCTGTCATGCAATTACCCGTCATTGTTGTTCGCTGCAGTTAGCGAAAGCGTGTTACGCTTCATGTCGCTAAAATGGCACGTCACATCAACGACAACTGCGAACATTATCTAGATGAACAAGAAACTCGGCTGTCTCAGAGAAACCGCGCGATTCCTAATTATACTATCTAGAAAATGTTCTTATGTGCTTGTATTATGGACTAGAAGCCTGCTCTTCAATCCAGTCTCAGCTCAGATCGTTAGAGTTTGCAGTCAATAGTGCATTTAGAAAAATATTTTCCATAAAGTCGTATGACGTTGTCAGTGATTGTGTAAAGTACTTCGTTCTCTTTCGAATTCTACACTATGTTCCAAAAAACATGTGACCACATTTTCGATGATAAGTTGAAGTAGAACTATCCGTTTACAAAGATTTTTGGCACACTTATTACCAAGAGTAGGCTATAGACCATCGACAGGTGTATTTAGTTTTCCACCTCACCTATTTCGTGCAGCTACTTTACCTTGGGAAACTGTCGAGACCTAAACATCATGAATTTAGCCTTAAATTGCTGATTTTTTTCAATGCTACAATACTAGGATATTAACTGCAAAATTGTCACCATATTACTTCGCTTACTTATTATACAACTTACGGTTTATAATAGAACAATAACAAGATTTATTGCAGACAATAACGTTGTTTATCAGTGAGTGAGACGGGAGATACGATTGGCTACAGACAACAGCTGAGCACGACATCATTTGAAGCATGTGAGCTGGAGATCACGATGAATTATTTTTCTGTATACACTTGAACATGCAAAATCTAACAAGTTGACTGATGCCTTTTTGGCTTGTCCTCCTGACTGACCACAAGGTCCTTCACTGCTACTCAACAAACCAGGGTCTATTTTAAGCGTGGAGTCCAACCAAAATGTGGAGTTCAAACCGAAAAATGTGGAGTCCAAGACTGAAAAATGTGGAGTCCAAAATAGCATTTTTACTTCAAGAAATCAGTTATTTTGAGCCTTAACTCATCTCATTCAATACAATATTCACTCATTGTCCTTTCAGACTCTGAGTACTGTTTCTGCACGAAATTTGGTTAGTTGATTCTCAGGAAAATCATTAAAACTGTTGCCACCAGATATCAGATTTTAAGGCCAAAATGCACCAAAATCCAATTTCGGCTGGGGCTCCGCCCCAGACCCTGCTGGGGGAGCTTACAGCGCTCCCCAGACCCCCTAGCTGGATTTAAGGGGGCCTACTTCTAAGGGTAGGGGAGGGGAGGGAGGGGATGGAAGGAGACGGAAGGGGAGGCGTGGGGATGGGAGGAGAAGGAAAGGGAGGGGAAGGGACGGGAGGGCAGAAGATGGGAGGGAAGGGGACGGGAGGGGAGTGTTGTGGAGTCAAAAAAAATCCTTAAAATAGACCCTGCTATAAATACAGTATATTGTCCGTGCTGTCGTTTTGTAGAGGCATGCCACAATACTTGTCGTCCCCTCGAGTTTGCAAAATACAGAGAAGACAAATTTACTGCTTCCATTGGACGTCCAAAAGCCAAAAGCTTTTAGTTTCAGTGGTGCTTTGCAGGCTTGACCACGCACCCAGGGGCTATGCCCCTGACTCCCACTGAGGGCCCGTCCCCAAACCCGTTAATGTTCGTGGTCGACGCTCACCATGGTAACCTTAACCCAAATCTTTATCGCGCGTCAGCATACTGACGCGCGATACTGATCTAGCTAATCTCTCTGTCTGTTCGTTACGTTCTGATATTGAATGAAAACGGTTTAACGTATTGCCATAGTTTTTTTCACCGTACGGTAGCCCTAACCCTGTTTTCAAGGTCATACCACTCTTTCACGCTAAATATCTCACAAACGGCTACAGATACGGCCATAGTTACTATAGAATGCAAATAGGAAACCGCAGCCACGCTTTTCAATGGCACCGGTGTCAATGACCTTGAGTGACTTCTAAGCCAGATTTCAAGGTCATGGTATTATTCAACGTTAAATAACTCGCAAACGGTACAAGATAAAGCTATAGTTACAATAGCGGACTAATAGCAAGTCATACATGGTCTGTTGAACCGCGCCATTTTCAATGACCTTCAACAACCCCAAAATCCACATTTCAAGGTCAGGTCATTCGTTGACGCCGAATATCTCCGAAATGGCTAAAGATACGGCCATAGTTACCATGGAAGGCGAATAGGAAGCCGTACCCAAGCTTTCATATGGTACCACTTTCAATGATCTTGAGTGACCTCTAACCCACATTTCCAGGCCACGATAATATTCAACGTCAAATAACTCGTCTAATAGTAAGTCGTGTATGATCTATCTAATGGTTCCGTTTCCAGTGATCTTGAGTGACCCTTAACCTAGATTTCAAGGTCACAGTGTAATATTTAGGCCTATAGATGCCCTCAACGCATTGTCTGCGCAGGTGACGCGCGATCTGTTTGCGATAGCTAAGTTCTTGTCATTACTTTCCGCAGCCATTCATTCATCCAGTAGGCTATCACCGCTGAATGTACGCATGTCATAAATGCTTGCACAATAATAATAATATGTCTATCATGAAAATTTTATGACAACTACAACCATTTTCCCGCAACGACGCTAACAAAATTACAAACACACACACGACTAAAAACCTTGCCGGCTATCGCCATGACGACGGAAATATAACTGATGCAGTCAGTCGTGGGACCACATAACCAGACCTCACGATAATCACAGAATTACAATCTCAGAATACAACTATAAACTTTCAGCGTCACATGACAGCATGGTTCAGTTCTTGTCCACTTCCCAAGCTGAACGACAAAATGAAGGTTCAACAACAGCTTGTTTCAGGTTTTATTCTTTCCACATGTAATTAGTGGCGATGACGAACAATATACGAATAAACGTGTTCATATACACGTCTCCAACAGAAACCAGTCAGTATCCAAAACGCAGCAGCTGTTCAGCTGCATCAGTGAAGAACATATCATGTATGTACAATGTAGGCCTACACAAGTGAAAAACGAATACTTATTTTTAAAATTAGTGTTATTTCAATACATAGTATGGTCTAGCTTGTGCAGTGTACAGAAGCATCTGCATAACTAAGATAAAGAAAGTGTTGTTAGCGTGGAACATACGACGCTGACGAACCGCCATAAGCGCCACCTGCTGGAGGATATGATCCAGGATATCCCGGCTGCTGAGTGGGTGGATATCCACCTGGCTGAGTCTGCGGATATCCCTGTGATGGATAGCTGCCAGGTACTGAACCTGGGGGATAGCCGGCAGCTGCAGTGTTGGGTGGGTAAGCCGCAGTGCTAGGAGGGTAACTCATTCCAGGTCCTGGTTGGTAATTTCCGGGAACACTTGTTGGATAGACACCTGCAGCGCCTGGAGCTGGTGGATAGCCGCCTGGCTGAGTGGTGGAATAGCCTGGATACATACCAGGCTGAGATGGCGGATACTGGCTCTGAACAGGCTGAGATGGCGGATAATGGCTCTGAACAGGCTGAGATGGAGGATATTGGCTCTGCAAAACACAACATAATTTCAAACTACATGTACATGCATATAATTACCATAGAACAGTAACACATGTAAACATTCTGCAGTCAGCTAATGACTAATATATACATAAACTTCCACATCTCTATGTCTCTGTATCCTCACTAGAACAATGGACGAGACCATCTGGTCATCCTCGGAGTACTTGGATAAAGACTTTGCTAGACGACCTCAAGCCTCAGAAGGTCATATTGACTGAAGCAGTCAACATGGCTCAGAACAGCCACTCTGGAGGCTGCTAGCTATGAGTGAACATGGCTTAGAACAGCCACTCTGGACACTGCTATGCACTACTGTGGTGTCACCAGACATGATGATCTCTATGTTGGTGCTAACAGAAGACTGAACTTTTGCGGTCGTCGTTTGACAATGAGTCTAGGTGATTATGATTGTACTGCACAGTATAACTGTGGCTACCGACTACTGGCACTTCTGTCTCTTCATTTAATTCCGTACAGTGCCCCTGCAATGTCTTTTGATAGTGTCACCTTAATCAGTACATTGCTCCTTACTTAATTATATTACATTATTACTTACTTACTTTACTGAGTAAAGTCA
>Ga0209149_1002785_pt1 | contig 10067 bp, 8 predicted proteins | sample WorMetTyACAVOLI2_FD_187423 | JGI IMG/M metagenome (GOLD analysis project Ga0209149, IMG submission 187423) | Marine gutless worms symbiont microbial communities from Max Planck institute for Marine Microbiology, Germany - Olavius algarvensis... ... | reverse complement strand
CTTTACTCTCCATCCCAGCTTTCCAGACCCGCAGCTTGGAAATGCACTCCTCCAGAGAGTCCGCAATAACCACAAGGTCATCGGCATACAGGAGCTCCCAAGGGACACCAGTACGGAACTCACGCGACAGCGCCTCCAGCACCAGAATGAAGAGAAGTGGGCTGAGAACTGACCCTTGATGGACACCAACACCCACACCAAACTCTTCACTGTACTGGCCATTAACACGGACCCGGCTCCGAGCGTTCACGTACATGCCCTGGATGACACGGACAGCCCATTCCGTGGTGTGGCCATGTGGCTCTGTACCTTTTGCAGTGACCGATTTCTTGCTAATAATCACATCACTCAGTAATTTTTTTCCTTGATTTATGATGACCTTTGGCATGTGTCACTGGATTTGCATAATTTTATAATAGTTGTTGTCATTTAGGCAGGTAAATTGCATAAAAATCAGCCGTACGATGAATCATTGGAGATACCTGACGCAGAAGAAGTAGCAAGCCAGTTTTCACCAACGCCAAGAGTTGAAATTAACAAAGGTGCATAAACGTTACTGTCAAGTGTCTTCAGTGAAATGTGTATTTTGATGGCATGATGGTTGTCTTCATTGCACTAGAGATTTTTGCCGCGCGATGCTATGCGTAAGTTCGGCTGTTGCCATCATCCGATGTCCGTCTGTCTGTCTGTCCATCTGTCACGTTTGTGAGTTGCGCCAAAACGAATAAAGATATCTTTCAATTTTCTTCACCATCGGATAGCCAAGCCATTCTAGTTTTTCCATGCCAAATGGGATGGCGATATTCTGACAGGAACCCCCCTAATGGGGGGTGTCGAATGCAGGTGGGGTATAGGCAGAAATCGCGATTCTGGTCTAATAGCTGGCTATCGAAGATTGCTGGACGTACGAAGTGTCAAAAACATTTACCGACGACGAAGCTGAATATATAACACAGTCGGCCACGCACCACTGGCTATCGATCGATTTGCTGGAAGTGACAAAAACTGTTACCGACGACCATGCAGTGTAGATCGCACAGTCGGCAACGCACCATCGAATGTTTGTTTGTGACGGCCTGCAGCATGGACGAATATGCCGAAGAGAAGAGAAGAGAAGAGAAAAGAATTTAATTGTACGCAGTGGTCTATCTGAAACCAAAACAACTAATAATAAAAGTCTGCGCTCGACTTTTTGTATTGAAGCTATACAGACACGAAGCATCGCGCGACCTCTTTGCGACAGCAGAGCTTCTTGTCTGTTGTGGTACTGGCATTACAGTACCAAGGTCAAGTTTTTTCATGGATATGTTTACCTTTGGGGTGACTAAAGTTGATGATTATAGCCATTTACTTATATTGAAAGTTTTGTACTGTTCATGAATGAAGTAAATTTAAATCAAGATATTTATTTGCTTAAGAAATATGCTGCTATTCTTTGGCAAATTAAAAATCTACCTTGATGTAAATACTTCAGGTGGATTTGAACAGAATTTGTGGATTATGCAGCAAATCTTACCGTACCTCAGCCTGGTGATAGCAAGCAAGGTGTCTGTTATTGGTTGCCATTTATGACTTTGTAACTAATGGTCGCAATGCTTGTTAGTTGTTACTAGGTGGTGGTACAGAAAGTGTTTGCAGCTGTTGTTATAAAACTTTCAGAGTACATGGCCAATGACGCTGCGATCACGCCATTACATTAGCTGAGTGACAGCACCATGCCATGGGGCATAGACAAGGTTTGCTGTGCATCACATGCTGGTAGCTGTAATATAAACTTTCTCAAAAGCAAATTAGCTTTTGAGAAAGTTTTGTTTATAGTTTAAGCCTTTTAATGCCATCAGTTGCGGTGTGTGTGTAGATCGGATGTCGTTGCATCGTGATGAAGAAATCTCTGAAGAATCAGACGATGATGTGATGACTTCGCTGCCGAAACCGAAACCTAGCAGCGGTCACCAGGTCAGCTTCTGATGCTGCATCATGCTGCGGACTGACAAATTGTTGGTCTTTACTCCTTTTACTCCTCCTCCAGTGCTCTGACACTGTTGTGGGCGTCGAGCACTTGGATCAGGCTTTACTTGTGTTTGGCATGGTGAATATTCCAGACAGACCAAAGCCAACACTGTGTATCGGCTTTTCATTTTCTTTCAAAAGAGCATGGTACATTGAAAGTAAAACGTGCTCACTAGAGTCGCATGACTGCATGTGATGCTAGAGTACTAGATGCCTGCAGGGTTTTGATAACTTTGATTTATATCAGGCCTTCACTCTGTCGCCCACACTAGGTAAGCTACTATTAACTTGTCATCTCCCTGAGGGTAGGAGGCTGAGTTGGCCTTAGCAACTTGCTGAAGGTTGCTTGCAGTGGATCTGGTGAGCATTGAACTTACAACCTCTAAGTTACGAGTTTGATGCTGTAGTACTCACTCCAATAGACCACTGCATCCACTAACAACAATGTATGTTATTGCAGTTGTAAATATCAATGAATGAATTTGTGCTGTGTGTTGCTACAGCAACGAGCCAGTGCTGGTAAACCAATGCCAATGCAAGGTGGTATGTCGGATGATGAAGAGGATGAAGATGATGAAGATGATGATGATGATGATGACGACGACGACGATGATGACAATGGCAAAATTGATGGGCAAGTTTTTAACTCGTGTTGTTTTCAGCCTCATTATAATGACAGCCCTGTCTGCACGTATCTATCTGTGTGTGTTCTGTCTTTGTGGTAGTGAATGATCTTGTGTGGTAGTCATGTGGTAGTGAATGATCTCGTGTGGTAGTCATGTGGTAGTGAATGATCTCGTGTGGTAGTCATGTGGTAGTGAATGATCTCGTGTGGTAATCATGTGGTAGTGAATGATCTCGTATGGTAGTCATGTGGTAGTGAATGATCTTGTGTGGTAGTCATGTGGTAGTGAATGATCTTGTGTGGTAGTCATGTGGTAGTGAATGATCTCGTGTGGTAATCATGTGGTAGTGAATGATCTTGTATGGTAGTCATGTGGTAGTGAATGATCTTGTGTGGTAGTCATGTGGTAGTGAATGATCTTGTATAGTGGTCATGTGGTAGTGACTGATATCGTGTGATTTTGATGTTTGACAGGTTGTATAATGCAGCAGACTATGAGCATTTAGCTGTGAGCCCTGAAGTCAAGGAATTGTTCCAATACATATCCAGGTCAGTTTTGATGTTGTTCCGAATATTCTGTGTGAATTATTTGTATCAGCATGTATTGCTGGCTTTGATGATAGTTGTCTGTAGTGTAGTCTGGAACGTAAAATGTTACAGCTAAGTTTGTTTGCATCAAACTGTCATGTCACATTGTCATCATTGTGGTTAGTTATTTGTATTGTCAGCACCTGACAAACTGATGGTCAGTATGAAGATCTGAATGGTCAAGAGTGGCGTGCAGTTCTTGGATGAGGTAGAAAGCCTCCCTCTCACCAGCTAGAGAGTCTGAGGAAGTGCTGTCAGCTCCCCAGCAAGGTCGAGGCAGAGCGCCAGTCGCCAGGGTTTCTGTGCATTCTGTGAACACCAGATGGCCTTTTATGTCACTTTAGTAACATGGGACTGGCCGACTTGGGGAGGGATAGAATGGACCCGGGGATAGTATTTAAAACAGACCTGGGGATAGTATTTAGAATGGACCCCGGCATAGTGTTTACAATGGACCCGGGGTAGTATTTAAGCTATTGTTTTGGGTTGAGGAAAGAGCTGGGGTTGAACCTACAGCCCGTGACAATTGAGACAGTGAGTTGATTGCTATGAATGGCACTGTCAGTGCAGTTGGGTTGTATTGTGGACAGACTGAGAGTGACCAGAGATAGAGTTACAACTGACATCAAGACACAAAAAACTTTCAAAACGTCTACTCGACCTGCTCTGTGGAGTATGTCCTCATTTCACTCAGGGTCTCGTTGGAGGGTCTTTCCAATAATTATCGGACCAGCTCAGACTGTGATTATAAATGATGTCTCGATTTGACCAACGAGCCACCCACGAGATGTGTTGTAATACAGTTAGATCTTTTAATAGTAGTTTTGTTATGTTTGTAATAATGAAACTGTACAGTCATACTGTCTGATATCACAGATATGCTACTCAGAACATAGAGTTGGAATATCGTCTTATGCCGTTTATTCCTGATTTTATTCCTGCTGTTGGAGACATCGACGCATTTATCAAGGTTGGCTTTTGAGTCCATTGTGTACACTGCTGTCAGGACTGCATTTGTCACAAGTGAATGATGTCAAATTATGTTACTGTCACAGCGAGATATTTGTGAACTTGCTGCGCTCACTGTCGAACAGACAAAAACTGTCTGACTGGCTGGAAATCATCTTTATGACGGTCGAGACTACACCTACTCACATTTGTTATATGTTACAATAAAATTCAGTTCAGTTCAGTTCATATCATGAGTCTTAGCAACTTAGTGTCAAGGGATGATGTGGCTTGGGTTTGAAATGTGAATGTTTGCAAATGGCACTGTGTCACTATGACAATTGTGCTGTCATCTCAAACAAATGTGACAGTACAGACAGTTCAAGTAATAAATGTGTCGTTCAGCATCTAGTGTGTCGTTCAGTATCTAATGTGTCATTCAGTACCTAGTGTGTCGTTCAGTATTTCTATACATTTCAGGAGGTCGTGTTCTTTACATGGTCACATGACCCATCTTCCTTCAAGATTGTATATCGTCTGTTGATGCTGACTGTATGTTGAGGCTTTGTAAAGTGTAGGAACTGCTTTTCTAAGTCTTTGTAACTCTCGATATGTGTTCAAGGTCATTCAAGGTCATGAAATGAACTAAGGAGAAAGTTTAACATGAAGTATATGAAGACAACGTGTTTTCATTTGTTTAGTGACAGCTGACAACTTTTTGTGGTTTTTATGTATAACAATAATTCCTAATGGACTACCTCTTAACATCAGACTTTCGACACCTTCAAACGCCATCTGAAAACTCACCTTTTTAAGTAGACCATAGCACTCTTACCAGTGTTGCCCACCTAGTGACAGCCAGTGCCTCTGATTTAGTATCATTACCGGTACTGAACTTGTGTGTGTTATAAATGCATGTATTGTATTGTTATAAATGTATGTATAATACTGTATAATAATAATAATACATGTAACAATATTTGTAAATTATATGAAGGATTGTGCAGTTTTTCTATTACATCTGAGCTTCTTGTGTTGCTGGTGCTTGGCTGAAAACTCTGCAACAAGACTGCAGAATAATAGTCATTCATGGTCTATTGAACCACGCCATTTTTAATGACCTTGAACGACCCCAAACCCAGATTTCAAGGTCAGGCCGTTCTTCGATGCTGAATATCTCCGAAATGGCTAAAGATATGGCCATAGTTACTATGGAAGGCGAATAGGAAACAGTACCCAAGCTTTTAAAGGGTACATTATTTGCAATGATCTTGAGTGACCCTTAACCTAGATTTCAGGGTCACGGGGTTATTATAGATGCCCTCGATGTATTGTGTGTGCAGCTGACACGTGATCTGTTTGTGATAGCTAAGTTGTTGTTGTTATGGTTGCTAGGTGCCGCGGCATGATGGGAAGACTGATTCTCTGGGACTGATTGTGCTTGACGAGCCATGTGCCAAGCAGTCTGATCCTCACGTCCTTGATCTCAAGCTCCGTTCCCTCACCAAACAGACCACCACTAAACAGATGGTCAGTAATGAGTTTTCACTTCACACCACTAAACAAATGGTGAGTAATGAGTTTTCACTTCACCATCGTCATCATCTGAGTGCCATACGAATTTTTATCTTACCCATAAAATAAACTCGTTTAAACAATATAACCGGGAACTTGTTTGTGAACTGTGACATAGTGTATTCTTCCGCCCAATAGAAGCCCATCTTTCAAAGTGCCCGTCATTTTTTCTGCCGAAGAATTTGATGACATTCATCGCAGTGCTAGAGATCTATGGTCTTGTGTCTAGCTATTTCTATTTGTATGTCTGTGGTACAGACGGTGAAGACAGTTGACAGTTCCGAGAACAACAGCAAGGTGATTGACAGCTGGATAAAGAACATAGCAGACCTACATCGGACACAGCCGGCGCCAACTGTACATTACTCTCAGTACGTGCCACAACTAATGCTAAAAACGTGCAGCAGTCCGTTTTATTTAGAAATGTTCAAGAAGGTGGCCAAGTGTCACAGTTAAATATATGTCACAAAAGTGCTTCATGTTCTTCAGTGATAGTAAACAATAACAGCAAGATTAGCCTTGGAAGTTGGAATGGTTTTCTGTTGCTGAAATTACCCTTGTGCATCACTCTGTGTTATCAACAATAGAGCATATATGATTTCCTGTCAGTTTATTAGTAAATGAGATATTTTATTCCATGGAAAATCAGATTTTTACACAGTCTCTGTTTAACCCTATATCTAGTGTAACAGATGGTGAGTACTGGAGTCTGCCACGACATTTGATATAAAAAACCTAGAATTTGAGGCTACCACATGGTGATACATAGCAGTGTGGATACAGTGCAAGAGTGTGACAGACAGAATAGAATTGCCGGTAGTGTGACAGACAGAATAGAATTGCCGGAGTGTGACAGAAAGAATAGAATCGCCGTAGTGTGACAGACAGAATAGAATTGCCTTAGTGTGACAGACAGAATAGAATTGCCGGAGTGTGACAGAAAGAATAGAATTGCCATAGTGTATGTATGTGAAGTTTGCAGTTTACTGTGCTCTTTGCTGTAGCATCACATCACAAGTCTAAACTCCTCTAAACAACAACTTATTATTTGACCAAAAACAAGGACATATTTAGGGAGTTAAAGGATCAGCCCCCAAAAGTATCCTCTAAAAAATTTTTGGCATAATATTGGCATATCTGTGCATCTGCGTGATGAGCCAAAATGCATCATTTTGCAATGCAATTTTTCAGGGTAAATACTCCTTGTCTTACAAGAACGAGTAACCTCATTCTGTATCCACCACAGCTATATAAACGATTCAGGTCCACCATCTGAAGGTCCGCCATTCCGAAGGTCCACCATCCGAAGGTCCACCATTCAACGATGTTAGCAATGAGTGACTTTAAGTTTCGCTAAAACTTAGTTATTAACTTTGGTTTTAAACCAAAACTCAGTTTAAAACCAAAGTTAAAAGCGAAAACTTGAAGTGGAACTGAAGTTTGTTTTACTGCTAAAATCAAAGTCAAGAAGTAACTGAAGAAGTAACTTTGGTTTAAAACCGATTTTAGTATTCAGATTAAGCTCTGGTTTAAAACCTTAGTTTAAAACTTTGGTTTTAACAGAAACTAAAGTCACCCAATGCATGACGTGTGCAGCGGAATTGCGGTCCGTGCTGTACTTGCCAGATGGTGTTGTATAAATGTTTGCCGCGCGATGCGATGCATAAGCGCAGCCGGCGGCATGCCATCACACAATGTCTGTCTGTCACGTTCGTGTGTTCTGTCAAAACGAGTAATCATATCCTCAAAGTTTTTTCGCCGTCTTTTAAACAAAGTTTCTGTTGGAACAGTGTGCAATGTCAAAAGTCACAACAAGTGATTGAAGAGTAATCTTTCAGCCTTGACACAGGTCCACAATTGTTTTCCCGCTCATTGCCTTGTCGATAATATGCTGTTCGAAGTCAGCCCACAAATTTGCTGTTGGGATGCGTCAAGTCACTGCTGTTGCTATGGCAACCACACAGCTGGTTCTAAACCAATTTTCTTTACTCTCTGCTTATTTGTCTGTGCGCTACAAGTGTTATTTTATGACAATTTTCGTAAACAGTGGAAAGGTTGAATAGTCCGGTTTATTCTGCGCCACACTGTACATTACAATAATAACGCTGGCTCGACCCATAAGCAATGCACGCAAGCTGATGGATGGATCAATACGCAAGCGATGGTCATCTCACAAAGATGCGCTCCGTGTTGTCGATCCACTGTCTTCCTAAGATCTCGTCGTCGTCATCGACTTCCACCGGTTCACAGATTGCCACCCGAGGCGATCTTTGACGTGAACAAACGTCGAGACTTTAACTGCAATCTTCTTCACCATCGACGGGAAGAACACTCGTCTGACTGCCGGCAACTCCACTTTGAGCCCGGTTCAGCACAATTCTTCTCCACACCGCCACTCGCTATAGTCTGATTTAACGTACAGACTATATTCAACGACTTCCTTGAAGTCTATTTCACTAAAATGGTGAATTTATCACCAAATGTTCAAACTGATTTTACTGTTCAGTTTAACTCTGTAGATCTAATGACGTCATCAATCACTCTTCACTCTGATTGCTCAGTCGTCTCACAGCTGACAAATACTGTTAATATGACCATCGTTCAAGTATGTAAATATAATGCATCAGTTATTCATCCTCAGTAAATCAATATTGGTTATCGATGACAGCGACTGTCCTTTAACTCAAGGCTACCACGTGGCAAAAGGCCTCCTGTTAGTGCCAGCAATTAAAGGAGATGTCCAAACTTCTAGTTAAGCCAGCCTGTGCTAACTTAATTATTATTAATATAATGAAAATATTGGTGGGCATCACTACATCTTTACACACAGGCCGCACTAATATACATAGCATCGATCGGCAACCCACCAAGGACCAAGTTTTTGGCCTCCTTTCGGCATCGAAAAGCTAAAAGGTTTTCAGCTTCAGAGGGCTTCGCCCCTTGACTTCCTGACCAGTGGCTCCTGACACACGGACCTTCGGTATGGTGGACCTTTGGAATGACAGACCTTCGGAATAGTGGGTCGGTACCATATAAACCCTCTGTCTGCATATAGCCTTAACCAAAACTGTTTATAAATGCTATGTGTTGTTACAACTGCTGCAAATTGGTCTATGAGGGGTGGTCAGAAAGTTTTGAACCTATCTACCATCGCTTACATTTTTGGGCGAGATAATGTTACAGGCTTTAGCTACAGACTCTTATTAGTGTTATTCAAAAATTACAGATCGTCTGTTTGTTATCTTTGCCAGAGACAATATATTGAAAATAGCTGGTTGCACTGTATGACATGTTTTAACAAAATACGCTATCTATCGTGTGGTGATAAGAGTTTTTGACATTGGAGAACATTCAGCCACCGCAGATACATAAATGAATGACAGTTGCTACGGTGAAGGTGTGCCATCATATGCCATGGTGTCATGTTGGGCTGCTGAGTTTCATCGAGGCAGAAGAAGCCTTCAAGATGAGCCCCGGTCAGGATGTCCATTTGAAGCTGAGCAGCTGATAGCATGAGCAGCTGGTAGCATGAGCAGGTGATAGCATGAGCAGCTGGTAGCATAAGCAGGTGATAGCATGAGCAGCTGGTAGCATGAGCAGCTGGTAGCATGAGCAGCTGATAGCATGAGCAGCTGATAGCATGAGCAGCTGGTAGCATGAGCAGCTGGTAGCATGAGCAGGTGATAGGATGAGCAGCTGGTAGCATGAGCAGGTGATAGGATGAGCAGCTGGTAGCATGAGCAGCTGGTAGCATGAGCAGGTGATAGGATGAGCAGCTGGTAGCATGAGCAGCTGATAGCATGAGCAGGTGATAGGATGAGCAGCTGGTAGCATGAGCAGCTGGTAGCATGAGCAGGTGATAGGATGAGCAGCTGGTAGCATGAGCAGCTGGTAGCATGAGCAGCTGGTAGCATGACCACTGGCTGAGTTAAGACTATCTTACTATCTTACGTGAACATTTGTTAATGACAAAAGTCTGTGCATGCGTCCCCAAAGAATGCTTGACCAGCAAAATGAAGGATTATTGGTGCGAAGAATCAAGGGCAAATCTGAAGCACATGCAGTTGGACTGGAATCTGTTTGTGAGGTGCGTAGTAACAGGCGATGAGATACATAGGGTGACCGCTGGAAAAACTGGAAATGTCACTCAGGGAATTTGACAGCTGTCATGGAAATCAATCAATCAATCAAAATGTTCATTTGTAAGGCGCCTCTTAAACAATGTTCTCAGAGGCGCCTGCTAGAAGTATGCACGCTCAAAAAGCCATGTCTTTAGTCCAGTTTTAAACTGCAGCCTAGTGAGGTTATTGTCTTTCAGCTG
>Ga0209149_1002784_pt1 | contig 10067 bp, 11 predicted proteins | sample WorMetTyACAVOLI2_FD_187423 | JGI IMG/M metagenome (GOLD analysis project Ga0209149, IMG submission 187423) | Marine gutless worms symbiont microbial communities from Max Planck institute for Marine Microbiology, Germany - Olavius algarvensis... ... | reverse complement strand
AACATCGACTCCAAAACAACCAGAACAGTGTCGCATGAGCCAATCAATCGCACAGCAAAAGAGCGCAGGAGCAAGTATACAACCTTGACGGACTCCTGATGTTGTGTAAAACACATCCGACATTTCCACACAGTGGCACAAAAAGTAAACCCCACTAATTTTCATGTATGATCTTGATAACATTATATATGAGGAAAAAACAGTATTTTCATATATATATTGACATAATCAAATCATGTGTACTGCTTTATAACATAATATTCCAGGGTATTTACATTAAATATCTTTCAGTATTAGTCCACTACATCGCAAGGAAGTTCATCTTGTGGAAAAGGGAGACACACGATGCAGAGTCCCTCACAGGTGTAGTTAACAAGGGAAATGACTTAAGAGGCCTACAGAGGCCAGGGTCTACGGGGCTGGCAATATAGCCCCACCCTTGTACAAGCTCCAAGCACATGCTAGAGTCTCTCTAGGACGGTGTACGGACCCATCCGGCAGTGTTGGCCTATGCCCCTCATTGACACAATGACACACATGCACAGCACTACATCACAAAAGTGACTGACAGTGGAAAGCGTTAAGACCTCCACATATAACTGGTGGAAAGGGTTAAACGCTGTATGAAAGATGATACCTTGTTGTAATGCTTCAATGAGCTGGTCAACATGAGCCCTGTTCCCAGGCACTCTGTACAGACCCTCGGCTGTTAACCCTTCTTGTTCAATGTACTCCACGCACGCTCGGACAAACGCAGGAACCAGCTGCCCGTTGGATGCAGCATCGTTAGCAAGTTCCTCCAACGTAGATCCACTCGACACAGACAGCTTCTTGCTCTTCTGTTAGTAAACAATTATTAATCTGTCATTCATTCATGGTCACTACATCTGACATCTCCCAACAGCACTCACCCCGGTGACAGCTGACGAGGTATTCGCTGATGTCACCAGTGTTTGTTGCGATGCTTGCAACCCTGTGAGTTGGTAAGCAATGAGCCACATTCTTCTATTTGTTAGCAACATAACGGGATAACTGTCACAGCTATCATCACAGAACTTCCAGAACAGATGGCCAAAGGCTCTGGGATCATGCCGTTACATTCACCAAGTGGCAACACCCTGCAATGGAGCACAGGGCGAGGTCTGCTGTGCTCAGCATCACATACTATCATTGTAAACTTGGAGACTAAAGTGACACTGTCGCACAGAACTGCTGAAGGGGCAGTGCACTGTATGTACAGAAAGTGACGTCAGATGTCATGCCATTACATTCACCCTGCAGTGGAGCGCAGGGCAAGATTTGTTGTGCTCAGCATCACATACTATCATTGCACACTTGGAGACTAAAGTGACACTGTCTCATAGAACTGCTGAAGGGGCAGTGCACTGTACAGAAAGTGACGTCACATTTCTGCTGTCAGTGAGTGAACAGTTTCTTCTCCACACATCAGCATGTAAAATGCCACTTAGTACCAAAATTAACTAGTTATAGGTATAGGTGCTGTGGGTGGGGTTTAACATCGTACTCGACACATTATAGGTCATTTAGGAGATGATTTTACGGGTCGTATGAACCAACCAACAGTGTCGTAGCACTGAAGGATGATGGTAAGTCAACCAGGTCAAGGGCCAATCCCACTAGGCTCAGCTCACTAAAAGTTAAAGAAAAAATGTAACCGAAAAAATTACTACATATATAGAACCATGAAAATTGAACATACAGAAATGCTCAAATGATATAGAGCTATAAAAGCAAGCAAGATCGAAGCCCGATACATTCGATCGACCTGTGAGAAATGCTTGTACCTTTGTGCACCATTATAGTAGCACACAATACTGTAGCACAGAGACAGTTTTCTTAATATTCCTCTTCCTCCAGACTAACATACATCTCAGATGTGGCCAAGTGGAGGTACGTGGGCTGATTAACAAGTTGTAAACAGGTACATGGGATACATTGCAAACAAGTGTGGCACATTTATGGGTGCCACGAGTAAGTCCCGCTGCTAACATATTAAACAAGGGGTGCAGTTTTTCACAGGAAAGTAAACACGTGGGACACCCATGCATGGCTCACAGTGCTGCAGCCGCTAGCACTACTGGGCCAGGCAGGCCAGTGCCCGACAACTACGCATTTCACACAATAGACAAACGAACAGACGAACACTTGAACAGACAAACATAGGACACTGCCACTGCATAAAGCCACACTTTGGTGGCTTAATAAGATAAAAAGTGGAAAACCAAGACTGTCAAGCTACAATGAAATGGAAATGAGAAGTAAAACACTGCATTGGAAAAAAATTTTAAAAATAAAACTGATAATGTTGCGACTGTTTACACTTTCAAATAAATCTCTCATAGTGAAAAACAATGTTGCAACTGCAGTAAAAAAATAATATAGAAAGGAGCTTTCAGCGACGGTGGATGTAGACGATAGCAGCCTACAGGCGGACTCACAGACCAAGTCCGCTGGCTTGGTCTGAGGGTCTGTGGCTGCTTGGCGCTGTTCTACATTCATCAAATAAAGTAGTAATTGTAGTTGTTATATTTATACTACAACAAACAAACACACAGAACCTTGATAGACTTTTTACTCGGCGACTTGTTTGTTTTTGACTTGGTTTTTGGGCGGAGAAGACGATCACTGTCTACACTGTGTGATCTGCGGCTATCTTTCTGCTTCGGTTTCACCACGGCGCTGCTTTCTCTGTCTGTCCGCAGCCGCAACTTCTGCATCCATGTGGTTGCACTGTCAGCATCACGCTGCAGCAGCTGACAACATAACATTATCATCATATCATCATCATCACCGGGTGTGTTTATAAACTCGATCATATCAATCCTGATGTATCCCGGTCTCATGCAAGACTGTTCACAACTAACTCCTGTTCCACGCCCATTTGTTGCGAGGTTTGTCACCACACAGGGACTAGGTTTGATAATGCAATTATTTTATATGTTATCAGCCAACGATTTGATTTTCAATACCACTCAACATGGCCACTATACAGTCATCACACTGTCATCATTATTACTCCGACAAAGGAGCAGGTATGTTTTTGCCCGTGTTTGTTTGTCTGTCTGTTAGTAAGATTACTCAAAATGTGTGCATGGATTTGGATGAAATGTTGCCTGTCGACAGATGTCGGGACATGGACGAACTGATTAACTTTTGAGTCTGATCCGGATTATAGTCCAGATGCTGTAACCGGATTGCTTTCTCCGATATCATATAAGTGCTGCTACGCGGAATTTTACGTCCGGAAAATCCCACGTATAATGTTGGCCGCTGCAGCAACACGTGGTTTTAACATGGTTTCACTGAGCCAGTGAGCTGTCAAAACACCTTTGTCGGAGGTACATGTGCTCCACAGAGTGCCATTCTACATTATGAACCATAACAAAGTGCACCGCTTTAATTCTTGCATTAACTATGTTGCAATAACTATGTCAAATGTCGACCTAATTTAATGATATTTGGCAACTATAGCTTTACCAATTTTGTGTACAGTGACATAAAGATAGCCTGTCCTTATATTTTGTAATTACTGTATCTTGGGAAATCAAAACACTATACCATTGCACTTTTACAACGTATGTTTAAGCGTAATAGCAATCAATGTCAGTGGTAAGACGAACATGTTGAGTAAAATGAGTCAATATCGCAATATGTTTATTAGTAAGTTTATAGCTTATGTTCAAAGTGTCCGCCTTTTGCTGAGATGCAAAAGCGAAGTCGTTTGCGCCATTTGTAATGGCTTTGTCGATGACACACTGCTGCATTGCTGACCACGCTTCGATCAATCTCTGCTTCAACTCGCTTACGTCCTTGATCGGTAACTTGTAAACACGTTCCTGCATCACACCCCGACCTTGTAGTCAACTTGGTTCAGATCTGGACTATTTGGAGGCCACAGAATCTGGACCGATGAATCTGGGTGTCTCTTGTTCAAGCAGCGACACTGTTTTGCGGGCACGGTGCACTGTCCTGCTGAAAGATAAACAGCTCGCCTGCAATTGAGCGAATGGCAGGCAGCATCTCCTTCTGTAGCAGCATGTCACGGTAGTAGGCACCATTCACCTTGATGCCTGGCTCAATGAATACCAGCTCGGTACAGCCAAGCTTCGATAAAGCGACTGAAACCATGAACGTGTTCGGAGCAGTCTTTCAGCAGTAAGTCACGTTTCTTGACTGTGATCAGTGCGTAGACCCTGTCGTTTTGGACATTTACTGGCAGTAAAGGCCATAAAGTGAGTCTACTGTTGCTGTTGTATATATGGGTGGCATGGCAAAGCAATGGACTAGCAATCTACTGGGTTACCATTTTCCAGATAAATTTACAGCGAAGAAATCAAACACATGCATATAATTTGTCAACAAAGATTGTAATTTTGTATTCTTATCAATAAACGTCATTAAACTTGTTTATGTCACGATTTTATTTCATTGTCTATGAGCAAAGTGTTCACCATCAGATTTCCAATAAACATTCAGCTAGGAGATAAGAACGGTATCATAACCACACTAAGGTTGTTTTGCAAAAAAAATTCCCTTACTACACAAATTCTTGATTTTTCTCTGCCTTTTTGCATATTCCTTGACATTTCCCTAATCTTTTTGAATTATGCAACTTTTCGAGATTTTCAGGTTTTCCGTGTTTCCTGAACGCAGAGGCTGCAGATTGACTTTCACCCGTGGCACTACAGTGTAACAACCTTGGGCAAGTTGTTTAAACCCGTGAGACTACTGCCACAAAAGCCACAGCAATATGGCACTATAGAAATATGTGTAGTTTAATTTAGTGTAAATTTTTAATTTAACGTCGTATGTCATTAATAGTTCTGAGTACAAAGTAGCTCTCACCGCGTCGGCAGATAAGTTCCGAGGCACTGCGTTGGACCAGACTGCCAGTGGACTCAGGCTGTTATCGTGTTTATTGCGACTAGTTCGCAGGATTCGTTTCTTCCGCAGCTTGTTGGCCGCCTGCGCTGACGGCTGTGGAGTCTCTGCTTCATCCAGAGTGCCGTCCGTGCCATCAGACGGTGAATACTCGTATGCTGCCAGTATAACAAATGCACCTCACATTAACGGGCATTTCCAGATTTATTTGGTTAAGCTGTGTTAATTTAGTTTTAAATACCTTTCCAATTCAGCCTTCCTCAGTGGCTCAGTGGGTCAGACCAATGGGCTACAGTCAGGCCGCAGCGGTCCGGAGTTCAAATCCCGGGATCTCTGGCTTGTTGGTTAATGTGGGCTAACTAGGGCATATTCAGAGATTAATATCTTGGGCAGGCACAGAAGGTCTGCCTGTGTCTTCTTAAATCTGCGACAAGCCAGTAGAATCGGGTTTAAGGGCGCCCGGACCTCTAGTGTGAGCCAGCTTTGGGATAACAGATGAGGTAAGCACTATGACTAATGCACAGCCTCAGAGAAGCCCAAAATACAGGCCTAGCTCATTAAACAATAGGCACATAGCTCTTCAATCTCTCCTCCTCTCTCGCACACACACACCACACGCACACTGCCAGCATAATGGTGGTAGCCACTCATTACTCACACCTGAAAACACTCCATTCCCTTCTTTCCCATTCCAGTGGGCATGCACAATGGGCTAACACTGAACTGGCCTCAGCAATGCTCATGGCAATACGATGCCATATAGGCCCAGATGGTATGGTATGGTATCTTTCTAGTTTATTTACAGTTAAGAGAACGATTTTATGCCTCCCAGTGGAGGCCATTATGCTTTCACTTTGTCCTGCTGTCCCAATGTCTGTCCCGTGCCAGCACCGACTCGTGTCTGTCCAGTGCCAGCACCGACTCGTCTGCATGGTGGGCGGGGGTGGGCGAGGTGAGTCTCTTACACACATGCTGCCATGGAAGCATCACATGACCATGGGTGGTCTTAAGCTCTCTAGTTATATTTCGGTTGCAGTTTTTACTCCATGTATGTGACCGGACGTACGCACATTTCTCGAGCTGATCAGAACGTAGCAGTGACTCGTGGTCGTCAGACGCCGGAGACGCACTGATCACTCGACGATGGTCGGCGTGCTTCTTCCGGTGGATCACAGCCTGCCGCCGGTTGATCCACGGATCTCTGCCGCTATCCTCCGAATCCGAGTCTGTCTCCACTAACACACAACATCACTTCATCAACAAGTGTGTCAGCATCATCATCACCATCATCAGCTTCTGACAACAGCTGAAGACAGTGCTACACAGACTGATCCTTTGTCAGTCACTGAGTTGCCTTAACTCACTTTACAAGCTCTCTACGTACAACCCCCAAGAAGTGTTTTTTTGGCAACAGCGTCACTCTAATCAGTACCTTTTTAGATATGTAGTAGTAGTATTATTATTCTAGCAGATCATTTAATGGACACTATAAAAAAACCAAATAACCACATTTACTAAAAATAAAACCAGTGTTTCATCATTTCACAGGACATGATGTCAGTTCTGTAAGCTATCTGTAACAGGATGTAGCTTTCTGTACATAGACCTCTGCCTGCAGGTGTGCTATAAGTTACCTGAACGAACACCTGCTACTCAAAACACGCCCTCACAGACACGTAAACCGGTGAAATGTGACACATTTTTACATGCAAAAGAACTTGTCAATTATGATATAAATACAAGTGCCCCTCAGTGAAATGTTGGTTAGTTGGTTGGCATTTAATGGCACTTTTAGCACAACACGGCTGAATTGTGTCACGCAAAGATTAGAAGTTGTTAAGATATTTACTTCAGATAGGAAGTTGAAAATACGTTGTGACTCTTGGTGAAAAATACCTGTTGAAATTTGCTGCTGGTTCCGGTTAACATTAGACCGGATACGATGTAGTTTGCCGTCATGTAAAGCATCCGCAACACAAGCGTAGTTGTTCTCGACCGGCGGCAAAGGTTCGTGATTTACAGCATCCTGTCACAACACACTTCTGTACATTATTTAAAGTCACAAAATCACCTGCCGCAACTGATATTAAAGCGGTGAAGTTATATCTAGCCGCCACTTCAGCTTCAGCTCCATGAAAACAAGAAAGAAGTAAACAAAAACAATTAGAATGAGCATCACAGTCTGAACGGTGCTTCAGACGGTATTAACGGCGACTTCCAATTCGTATGGGAAAATTTTTTCAGTATAAGACTATACACAAGTGGAAGACCACGTATATACTGTGTAATCTTTACTGAATACTTACTCTTGTAACTGCTTAACCCTTTAACAGGCACATTAAAACTGCAGGACCATTATACAGCAATACGGTGATTGGTACACTATTCATTGGTACAGCGAGGAGGGACCTGGGCAGACTGCAGCCCCTCCCAGTCCTCTCCACACTGTACCAAATGTAACAGCCCACCCAACAATGGCCAAAGTACCAACTTAATATTATTCGAAGCGGCACTATAATTACCTGTGCCCGTTAAATGGTTAACGATCAGTACAGACTGAAGTCGGCAGGCAACGAATGATTCGAACACAAACTCATACAACACAGGACAGATACAAAATTCTACTGTTGTAGTTTCTCCGGGAAAACATTAGATAGCAGGCGCAGTATTGTTTTTGGTCACCTTGTTTGTTTGTAGCATTACAGGATGACACAAAAACGGTTACAGAGCTGTCGTCAAAAACTTTCTAAACAGACTGGCTACAGTTGTGGATTCATGCCACTAAACTGTGGTCGAAATCAAGACTGATGGGACAAAAAGCCACTAAGGACTGCTAGCGCCACCTAGTGAGTGTCAACAAAGCAACTGGGGAAATGTTGTGGAAAGAGTCGTTAAGTCAGTTATTTGACTGACAGGCAGCAGGGAACCACAAATCTACACATCTGACTTAATTCTGCCTATATATACATCAGAAACTCAAAAGGCACTCAGTAACTGCTCCGGCACTCGAATATTTTACAATCATAAGGACACATATTACTGTACTGTAATTGTCACCTAAAACCACTGAAAATAAACCTGCAAAAATAGAAGTACATTTCATACAAAACTGAACTTAAGTGGAACGAATAAAACATATACGTAACAACATTAAACTTTACGAATAACAACTAAACTGAGTTGCATCTCAGCTTAACCACTACGCCACAGAAACTGATCCCACAATAGGAAAATAAATGTAGTAAAATTAAGTTTAAAATATCACAGTAATAATTATAGGGTCATGTTGTTGGTGACACGAAGCACATACAGCATACAGTGAATATGACTAGAACATAATTCAACTAATCATACGTTTATTTTTGAAAACAAAATATGTAATAATAAATAAACTGTGTAATCATTGGGATAGACGACATGCAAAAAACTGGCAAAATGTTCTTGCATGGATCAAGAACGACTAGTTTTAAATTTGATGGGACATCGCCCGTCAACAGAGTAGACTATGAACACAAAACTGCATAACAAACTGATAAAACACTTACTTCATCCACCGTCTGTGCATCGACAGGTAAGCAGAAAGAGAGATAATGCATATTAAACTGTGCTTTTTACATTTAAATATTACAATATACACATAAAATTACAATGCAGATCACTGTATGGACTGCAGTGTAAAGCCCAAGCCAAGAAGTGCAATCACTCACACCATGTAGCCAAACTTTGACGTTTCATTAACAGCTCATACTTTTGTGTAGTGTGTGGAGTCCACTATAAACATTTTGGTGATATTATCTATGATTTTTTGAAACATATTCATTTCTATGCAATACTGAAATCTGCATCCGTACTAATATAATATTAGACTGATAATGATGTGATGATGATCAGGGTTTATTTTAGGCCTCTGAAAAAAGGTGTAGTGCTACCCCTTGCCATTGTAAAAAGGGGTAGAGCTACCCCTTGAACATATAAAAAAGGGGTCGCTACTCCTTGAACGTGTAATCAATCACTAATAAAACCAAGTGGTTTTTATAGCATACGATGTTCGACATTCACTCACACACCTTAGCGATCTAAGGAGATTGATCCACCACTATCTGTGTTATTAACGCTAAAGCATTGAACTAACAATGATGACTGGCGAATTCAGCGTGGCATAATGCGTCCATTGCTAGGCATTTCTCAGGAAAAGAAACCATTATTCACCCAAAACTACTAATTTACTATGCATATGTAGTAATGTAGAATGCGTAATGCTACCCCTGTGTTGCCATTTAAAACATGTAGGCCTACCCGTCGCCATTATTTTTTTACGCGTAGATTTCCGACCGTTTTCATTTTTTACGCGTACTATGCGTGCTAAAATAAACCCTGATGATGATGATGATGATAATAGCAACATCATATTTACACAAATTAAAGCAACCACTTAATTAAATTACCATTTCCTTGAACAGTGCACAGCTGGCACAATTACCAATTACAATTATAACGTTTTTCGTTATTAGTCAACTAACAGAGCAGAATTAACTCCGAGAGTGCAACCTCAGCAATGCTGACCATAATCACAGCGCACTACTTAGTGCAGCTGAGTGGCGCCATCTTGCCACTTCACGACAATTAGCATCCACCTATTTTGTCATGTTGAAGACAGTGAAGAAATTCACGGATATGGATCCAATCATCCCAGTATATAACTGACAGTTATTTTGTCCAAGGCCTGCCCCTTCCAAAATTTCGTTTAACAACAGACAAACCAACCAACAAACAAACTTATAAGTCGTCGTATTATTATTATTATTATTATTATTAAACAAAGGCAGAAACATGACGTCGTTAACGGCTGTAATGAAATAACAAATGAGTATCATCATACCTTGACTTCTGCGTAGTCTCCTAAGACCTCAATATGTTCTGCTGGTGTATAAAACTTGGGTGGAGAATGGACGTATTTGCTTGCTTTGTTGACGTGAGAATGTACCGGCTGGACACACATAGACAGTGAGGACTCTCAACTAATTCATTCACACTGTTAATACCACAGACATACTAGTAATTAATGTAAAAAAACTTCTGTAGAAGTTTAACATTATTGTAAGGGTAGAGATGGCACATCTAAAACGGCAAAAATTACTTTGTTAAGATAGAAAAAGCATAAATAC
>Ga0209149_1002783_pt1 | contig 10067 bp, 5 predicted proteins | sample WorMetTyACAVOLI2_FD_187423 | JGI IMG/M metagenome (GOLD analysis project Ga0209149, IMG submission 187423) | Marine gutless worms symbiont microbial communities from Max Planck institute for Marine Microbiology, Germany - Olavius algarvensis... ... | reverse complement strand
TCGGGGTCGATAAATGAGGAGTAAGCTGCAACTTGATGTTGTCACCACAGATCCGTGGAGGCGCCATCTGGTGAATGCGAACGAAGGCTAAAGGCAGGCATGGTGTTGTTTGTAGGTTAAACTGTGTGATCCATGTCTGAGCGCCTTGAGGACGAGTTACTTGTCATCTAGGGCGCTATATAAATCCACGTACCTTTACCTTTACCTTACAGCGAGTATGTGGTACAGCTAGGAAGAGCCTGGGCGGGCCGCGGCCCCGCACAGTCCCATCCTCGCTGTACAAAATGTAACAGTCCACCCATCAACGGCCAATGTACCAACTTCATATGTGGCACTATAATTACCTTTACGCTATAAAGGGTTAATGTGATAATTGTGTTAACGGTTAACACTACTCTAAGTACAACGTCTGTGTCGCTATAGATTAACGGTTTAAAGACAGGAGTTTCGCCACTGCGAAAAAAGCAGGCCTGCGTCTTGTTCAACTGGCGTCATATCAAAGGTGTTGTCAGTGCATCGGGCGATGATTTGTTAACAACAGGTTTAGACCGTCGCACTCTGTTGACAACAGCTGTGGTCTGACGTCAAGTCGAGCAGGAGACCGTATTAATATTTAAACACATTAAATTTAACTGAAATCAGCATCTGCCCGGAGGGCGTCTGAGGGAGGATCTGATTGGGTAACAGAATGAGCGGTGCCAACTTTTATATAATGTTCAATCTTGTTTAGTTTTCGAGATATACCGTGGAACGGACGGACGGACGGACGTGTTGACAACATTACAAGCATCCTTAAAACGGACCAGCAATACTCTATGACAAATCGGACAGGCAGAACTGGGACAAATAGTATAGAGAAGGTAAAAGCACAAGCCTCATCGTTGCATAACTTGCTCACCAGTCTCTGTGAACTTTTATACTGTCTTGACAGAACTATATCATTAACCCTTTAATGGGCACATTAAAATCGCAGAGCAACGGACCATTATACAACACTACGGTGATTGGTACACTGGCCGTTCATGGGTGGTACAGCGAGCCTGAGCGAGGAGAGGCCTGGCCGGCCTGTACTTCAGATTATTCGATGTGGCACTATAAGTGCGTCTGCACTGTAAAAGGTTAATTCACAGGATTGCAGATAGGCGCTATAGGCAACTCGTCTGGCAAACGGTACCACGTGTAGTCCGGAGTACAACGCGACTTTCTTTGCCCATAGGCCTATCAGCATGTATGATAAGTAATGATAGACGTGGTGCCCTCTAGTGTGTTACGCTTTCATTAAGATAAAACTGGCATCATGTCACTTGCTCTATGTAGTTTATACCTGCCAAGAATCATTGCTTTTATAAATGCGTTCGCTTGTTACAAGCAAACATGTAAGCTGGCCCCGTTTAATTTGGCCCACCCTGTATAGCAACGGAGAATGAACGAATGCTTATGTAAGTCACAGTGACAATGTTGTAGAGCAAAAGCGCAATGTCAAGAGCGTAATTTCATAGACACGGCTTTCAGCAAATCATGAGCACATGGTGCGACAGACAACACACCTGTAAACAATCTCTTATCAGCATCAACTAAAAGATCAGTCAACAACGTAGGCTAGTACCCCACGAGCTACACTTTGACAGTGATCACGACCTTTGACCTTTCAACTGCGCAAGTCCTCTGTGAGAGGCAGTCATTGGCAATAATATCTCCATAAAGTAATATTTCGTTAGTTAGAGCACATTTTTGTGTGGGCACGACCCCAAGACTTGTTCGCCAGTTCGTCGAGTTACACGTGACATGGGCAATGTTCAGTTAAATTCTGAGCTCTTTAAAAGACATTTTATTCTCGAGTTAATGACAGCCACGGGACAGACAGACAGACAGACGTACTGACAGACGCAACGGAATGCCTAATGCAGTCTCTGAGAGTGATGGTTGCACGATGGCATGTGTGACAGCCGTTACGTACGTATTGCTGGCCCGCCAAGAGTCAGATGAACTGAACTGAACTGAACGTTTAATGACATACTTGCGGCAAAAATAGCTGAATAGATGAATATAAAATAACACAAACATGAAAATGAAAACAGAGACGAGCAATGAATATAAAGGAGTACGTAGACGATAAAACAATAAAACTACGTAAGATTACCGTTACAGTTAAGTTTGAATTAATACTGTGAGATATGCGACGGTTGCCGTCGTCGGTCCGTCGTCCGTCGTCTGTACCGTGGTCACATCTCGTAAACTAAGCACGATAGGCCCACAGTTATTATGGAAGACTATTAAGAAGTTGGCACACTGATTCTGTTGCCGCATTCAGATCCTGCCCCAGGCGCAAAATATGTGAAAATATTCATACGGTCTCCTGTTTAACATGGCGTCAGACCACAGCTGTTGTAAACACAGCACGACCGTCATCTTGCCGCCTGTGTTGTAAACAGACTGCGACGCTTGGAAGCTATTGTTCACAATCATCATCCGTTGTGTTGACGACGCCAAAATCGAACAGGAAGCGGGCCAGCTTTTTTCCGCAGTGCGAAATTGTTGTTCCATTACGAATTGAAATGAATCGAGTCACAAAAAATCTCATCGTAATATTATGAGTTCGAAAGGTTGGACAAAAGCTGCACTATTACAAGTAAGTTGACGTCAAAGCAAGTTGTCCAGCGACCTTGCGGCTAAACTTCAGTGCAGATTTAACACACGATTAAACGACTTGAGTTTAAGAATTCCCAAACGGAACTTTTCAATACCACAGTTGAATGGCACTGTAGAGGTCCGGTGACTACTCCGGTCCGGTCAAACCAGCTAGCATTAGCACTTTTTTATGCTGCCCTCCCTCTAACAGGCCGCATGACGCATTGCACCATGTATGTCCGTCCGTCCGTCTGACCGTCCGTCTGACCCTTGCCTGCCGCTAAGTTCAGAACGAAAAGCTTTGGTCTTTGATAGCAAGCGTCGACGTCGTTAAGCATCAATTCACGCGCATGCGCGACACCACATCTGCTATCGTCTGTCGCCGTCAATGGACAACTTATCCGTGTGTGATTTCGCGACAGCAGTTTCCACGTATACACTAAGTCTTTCACTGATCTGCCGGCTTTGTATCTGGCTTTGTATGCGATGGATTCCTCAGTGAAGCCGTCGTCTCTCGAGTACGTCCACGCAGTTAATGCCGTTGCCAGCGACATACAATGACAACACGTTCAACGCCATGACCGGCATCTGAGTCTGGTTAACGACAATACCAGCAGCTATTGATAGTATATTTTATCATATAAATTTACGATTGGTCTTAACGAAAAATTCAATTTCAAAAACTCCTAAACTATTTTACTTGTATGCGTAATACATTTTTTATACGCAGAACAAGACGACCGAAGCAATCTGGCGAAATTTACGCATTGAACATGTTACTTTTGAGCCAAGCTGTATAACTGAATTTACTAGCCCCAGCTGTTTCAGAATAAGTAAGAGATCTCGAAAAATTTGGGGAGCTCTTCTAGCCCAGACGCACGCCGATTGTTTTCCTCTGAAGTGTTTTTGGCATGCTACTCTCGGAAGCCAAGAAGTGAACCAACTTCGAATTCACTAGCCTTCATGCAACGGCTGTAGAAAAAATATGGATCCAAAAATTTTGCGGGTTTTCATAAGCTACACCCGTGCCAATTATTTTCGAGATCTTTAGCATCCTACTCCGCGAATTCAAGCTATATACCAAATTCGGTTGCAGAAATAAGAAGGTTTCCCAAAATTTGGCGGTGCTTCCTTATTCCCAACTTATTTTTCTTATGAGGTGCTTTGCCATGTTATTCACCGAAGCAAAGCTGTGAATCAAATTTGAGTCCACTAGCCTAAACGGTTCCAATAATAAGAAGGGGGTCCCCAAAATTTCTGAGTTTGTGTTCCTAACTATTCCTATTCGTGGGGATTTCCGACGTCATCAGACCCCCGTGTACAATATGTACAGCAACAGCACCAAAAGTTGAGCTTGTTGTTTCTCTACACTTCATATGAAACTTCCTTTTTTGTTTCCAATCTGGATCTTGAATGATCATTTTGACCAGCGTCCGTATTGCCAGAGCTCGTTGCAATCAATTCGCAATGGCGCGCCGGCCGATCGATCGACGGATCTAGGCCTGATATTATGCGCTTCAGCTCTGAACTATAACCTCGAGTGAAGTCTCGGCCGGGATTGACCTCTGGACTCGTCGCCAGTTCAGGCGTCGTGTGGACGTCGATGTCAGCTTATATAGCAGTGCAATAATAAATACTCATATCAGATTGTCTGCTGTCTGTCAGCAAACGACTGGTGCCGGCGAGGGTAATGAACTGAACTTTATTAGAAAATAGTAGCCATGAAGCTAAAGAGAGGGTGCCATTAACCCTTAAATGGACACGTTAAAACCGCAGAGCAACGGACCACAGTACAGCAATACGGTGTTTAGTACACTGGAGAAATAATTGTAGAAATAATTGCTTTTATACATGACGTTGGACCGTTCTAATTGACTTCGTATACATTATATATACTGTATTTTTGAGATACAATTGGAACCGTTTATATTATCTGAAATGACCTTCAAAAGTCACTGAAGGTCGTCGGCAATGTCATCCTTTGTTAAATCGCCTGAAGACCGGAAAAGTAGGCTATACTTAGTCTTATACTTAGTCTTCAAAGTAAAAAAATTCACATTATATAGTTCTACACTGTGTCCCAAAAAAAGCAGTACACCAAACTCATGGCGCTAACTTTGTCAACTCTTAACGGATTTTCACAATTCTTTTACTATACTGGAAAGCCAGATCCAACAAAACCCGTATAATACTTCTCACCATACCTTCAATATGTTGCGGCGCTACCTTGCGAAAGTTAGAAATTCGAGTTTTGGCATATATGGAAGAAAATGCAGACGAAAACGTAACATACTTTGATTTTTGAACACACACCCAATTTTAATGCATTTAACTTACTTACTCAGTTGCTGTTTCAATTTCCATTTCCTGTTAAATATTCTTTGTAAATAGCAGACGATTTTATCTAAACAAGTGTTGTGAACTGAAGCAGCGTTTTCTGCATGTTTGGCAGGCATTGACCAGACCATCATTGACAATGCAATTGATGAGTGGCATGGACATCTTCGCGCGTGTGTGGGGGGGGGGGAGGCGGACACTTCGAGCAACTATTGTGACAATATTCAGCCATATGATGAGACGTTTCTGTTTTTGTCAAATGTGACATGATTTTTAGATTTTTTTAAAAATTACCACAATTTCATACTTCTAAATTTCGAAGGTAGTGCGGCAACATACTGAAGTTATAGTAGAAAGTGTTATATGAGTTTTGTTGGAAATTTACTTGGCTTTCCAGCAGTGGAAAAATTTTGAAAATACGTTAAGAATTGACAAAGTTATCGCCAATGAGTGTGGTGTACTACTTTTTTGGGACACAGTGTAGAAGGCTTATACAAGGTACAGGACATGGAGGCAAACTAGAGGGCACTGGACATATGACAATGAACAACAGACTGGACACAAGTAGGTGGTCTATATGCAGCTGAAACAGACAATTGTCTGCAACCCTCGTCACACGAAGGCCGGATAAAATAAAATAAGAATAAAAAGCCTAAATAACAGCCTATAAATTACATCTAAACAAATTTTGTTGGTTAGTTCGTTTGGCAGTCGTAATACCGGTAAGCTTCTTGCCAAGGGTGTCTGTGCACTGTTGACGTTGGCGTCACGATTTCCGGTCTGAGCTTTTGATTTCCGGGATTTTAGCAGCAAGAAGAGACGGTGACGAAATTTTATTGCGAAATGTTAGCAGTGCACTGGGCGGATGTGATAACGGCGAACATGGACGCCGCTTAACCCTTTAGAGTGCAAAGATAACATCGAATTATATGAAGTTGGTACGCTGGCCGTTGATGTGTGGGCTGTTACATTTGGTACAGCGGGGATGGGATGGGCTGGGCCGCAGCCCGCCCAGGCCCCTCCTCGCTGTACCAAATGTAACAGCTTACCCGTCAACGGCCAGTGTACCGATCACCGTATTGCTTGGCTGTATAATGGTCTGTTGCTCTGCGGTTCTAATATATATATATTTATTATAAAATCGTACACGGAGTACAAATTAAAAAGAAGAAAATAGTAAAAAGAAAATAAGTAATAGCTAGTGACATGCTACACATTCAATCATACTCTTGACGTCCCATTAAAGGGTTAAACGATTCAGTGTAGTCACAAGCGAACCAGTGCAGTGCCGGAGTACACACAGTGTCAAAGACGCTGATTAAACCAATAAATACTGGGCTGTTGCCGGCGCACGCAACTGTATAGACCTACAGTGGGAAATTACAGTCGAATTTCGAAGGAAATGACACCGATTTATCGAATACCGAAAGCTTCCATTCCGGTAGCCGTCGGTAGATCGCAGTATTTAGAAGTATCGCGGACTTGTTATTTTGTGACACCAAAGTAAAAATTCAGTTAATGAAAACATATCTGAACAGAATTAAATTTGACCAGGCTAATTACCACTTGCGTAGCGTAAATCGTATCAGGTTCAAGCAAGGTTCAGCGATACAAGTATAGATTCAAAGCTTTTATTCGAAAAAGCAAGTTCCCAATATGGAAAGTCAATGCTCAGTTGCAGTTTGTGCCTCGTGAACGGATACGGGCACGTAGTCGAATGCGTCACTCACTGTCGCACTGCTTGGTCAATAACGTTGTAATTGAAATGGCTCAGTTCTTCGATAAAAAAAGAATGAGAGCGATAAGACGTTGTTTCTGATGGCGAACATCTCGTACGTCGCTCGCTATGTAGCACTCCCACACCTCGTAATGACATCCGGGGAATTAGACTGTCGCGTCAGTGGCGAGATAAAATCCGGTGTATTTACAGACAATACTGCACAGTCTCACGAGCTGAGCTCGCTTATCAGGCGCATTATCCTGCTCAACTCTCCGCCAATTGCACGGATGCTTCGCAGAAGACTTTACATGCGTTTTTTGAATGGACGTTTTTGAACTTTTACATAACTGTGTAATATATTCAGCTCAAACATTTTACGCTGCGTAAGTATTAACTAGCATGGTTAAAAAGGTGTTTAATTCTGTTTCAATAGGTTGTGGTTTAAGTGGATTTCAACTTTAATGTCACTTCAATCGGGGAAAATTGTACAACACTTAGCGTTAAATGATATAATGCTAGACGAACTTATCGCACGTCCATATGTTCCGCACGGTCAAATTTGAGTTTGCCCCTAAAATAAAATTAGTTAAAATTCACTGAATAATTTGTTGATACCGGTAACAAGACTTTCGTTTAGTTGCTTTCCCACTCACTTTAACTTTTATTTTTTGTAATACTTTTCGACTTTTATAACTTGTTAAACCTTTCAGAACGAGGACTTCCAAGTTAGTCAATTCTACGTATAAATGTGAGCTACAAATGTGATACAGCACTACAAAGTCAGTTAAGTAACTAGAGAGCTAAAGATCGCCCGTGGTCATTTGTTGCATCCGCAGGTGCGTGTGTATAACGGACTTGCCCGCCCGTTGGCCTGGCAACAGACTCGCTGGCTCTGAAATTCACAGGTGCATGTCTATAGCGGACTTGCCCGCCCGTTGGCCTGGCAACAGACTCGCTGGCCCTGAAATTCAATAAGACGATTAATGGAAAACGTATCTACAGTACAGTAGAATTTAAGTTCATTCCGTAAAAGGTGAAATTCGATCACTGAAAAACTGATTAAAATTCGCAAATTTTTCCTAAAATAAAAGTTACTTCTTTGCGTTTTGTGTTTGCTGTGTCGTGTTGTATTCTGCTGCAGTTGTTGCAAAATAGGTTATATACAAAATTCGTTTTGCACGTGGTGAACAACCACGCTAAATTGTGTGCGCACGACTGGTTTCATCGAAAACGCGTTCAACAGGTCGTTTACATACGGTGTCGACTTATCCACTGATGAGGCGGTGGAAGACTTACGCGCAGTGAACCAGCACTGAAGAACTACGCAGAGCAGAAGAGTTGTGTCTTTGACAGCGTAAGATGACGACTGGGAGTCGAGACGACGTGCGATAGCTGGCCGTTGCTCATCTCCGTGGTTCGTCCTGACGTTGCTGTTGCTGCTGCTGGTCGACCGAAGTACCAAATAAGTTCCATAAATCATCGACGGGTTGCGCCGTTCGCCGGAAAATAGTCGCGAAACGAGTTTTTTGTACACCCGAATGACGGACATCAATCACAGCTATTGCTGGTTTCAACGCCGGTTCAAACACTTTGCTGCTGCCATTCATCATCTGCGTTAAGGACGAGACAGATACGTGATAGGCCTAGTTGCCGTCGTCGGTCCATCGTCTGTTGACCGCCCCGTGGTCATATCTCGAAAACTACGCAACACACACCACAGACGAATAGCTATGGAACACTGTTAGGAAATTGGCATCGATGATTCCGTTGCCGTATTCAGATCATCATCATACGCTCCGGCCCTTCGAAGATATTCGGGTTTCAAATACAAAATATGCGCAAAATTGAAAATATTACTACAGTTTCGTGTTCGACTTGGCACCAGACCGTAGCTGTTGTAAACCGAGCACAGTCGTCGTCTCACCGGCACGATCGATGTCTCGCTGGCGGTATCATAATTATTGTTGTAAACAAACTGCGATGGTCGGACCTGTTGTTCACAATCGTCGTCCGTTGTGTTGACGAAGCCATAGTCAAACAGGAGGCCGGCAGCTTCTATTCGCAGTGCGAAATTCTAGTTTGCCTATATGCACTGTAGACAAGTAGCTCTGCTGTCGCAGAGAGGCCGCGCGATGCTTCCTGTCTGTCTAGTTACCTTACACAGTACAGTATCTCGAGCGCAGTCTTTTATTATTACATTGCGGCTTCAGATTTACCTCTGCGTACAATTGAATTCTGTTCTGTTGTCTGCGGCGTAACGTTCAGGCCTAAACACTTCGTCGTCCGTTTTCGCGAACAACAAACGACGCCGCTTACCATCGATGAGTGTCACCAACTTGCCACGGTCCGGCACAGCTGTGTGTATTACACTTGGCAGGTGGACCATTCATAACATGTGGTGAAGCCATATATTGGTCGAAAACTGCGATTTTCGCCTATCCCCACCTGCATTCGACACCCCTGTTAGGGGGGGGGCGGCTTCCTGTCTGAATATTGCCATAACGTTTGGTGTGGAAAAAACGAGAATGATGTGGCTACCCGAAGGTGAAAAAATTTTGAAGATATTTTTATTCGTTTTGACAGAATACACGAACGTGACGGACGGATGGACGGAGAGACAGACAGAGGGACACCGCACGCCGGCGTAGGCCGCGCTTATGCAAGCAACGCGCGGCAAAAACAATAACGTAGCTAACAAATTTGGGGCCAGCGTTCAACAATAATACGATGAAAATGACCAAAATAAGGCGTCAATATATTTAACAGAAATAATGAAGAAGAAGAAGAAGAAGATCAGATAAAATACGACGTGGAATGCTTTCTAGCGATTGAACTAGCAAAACGTAGAAGTTAGCAAATTTTAACAATGAGATGTTCACGAAAATGTTATTTTTTGATACAAGTATGAAAAAAAACTCAAATGAGGCCTTATGAGAGAAGCACAAGAATTATTTTACAAAAATAAGCACACATGTTGAAACGGCAGTTTCTTGCAAGCGGGTTTCTGATGTATTGTTGTACAAGAAGCTCAGCTGTCGCAGAGATACCGCGCGACGCTTCGTGTAATTGAATATTTTGCTAAGTCATTCAAAATCACTCAAGGTCATTGGAAATGACGATGTTGAGTAGGGCGTGTGTAAGTCCCTATTTTTAGTATTTCATTGAAACTATGTTTGTATGTCGTACCGTTTCCGAGATATTCAGCGTCAACGAATGGCGTGACCTTGCTACTGGGGTTAGGGATCGTTGAAGGTCATTGAAAATGGCGCGTTCGATAGATCATATACGACTTTCTATTGGTCGGCCATAGTAAGTATAGCTGTATGTTGTACCATTTTCAAGTTATTTGACGTTGAATAATCGTGACCTTGAAAAGGTCACT
>Ga0209149_1002782_pt1 | contig 10068 bp, 7 predicted proteins | sample WorMetTyACAVOLI2_FD_187423 | JGI IMG/M metagenome (GOLD analysis project Ga0209149, IMG submission 187423) | Marine gutless worms symbiont microbial communities from Max Planck institute for Marine Microbiology, Germany - Olavius algarvensis... ... | reverse complement strand
GAGGTTCGCGAAACTTTTACACGTGGTGGACCTTGAGTGTAAATAGAGAAGTTACTACTTGGATTTTTTCCTGGTCATCCTTAAACTACAGGGATGGGCCAAAAAGTGACGAAATTTGGCATATTTTTAGACCCCGCCCGCAAACTTTCTGCTCTCACGCTCGAACGCGGCAGAATAGTGTAATTCTGAAAAAAAACTTAAGCACAGATGGTTGCTGTACACGTGTGCCAGGTTTGGTGAACTTTGGCCTACAAACCCCTGAGATCCACGTGTCATTGTTCTTAATAACTAATGACATGGGTGAATAGCTTGGAACATGTTTTATTTCCATTCGCTAGATGGCAGCACGACCACGTGCAAACTCCGCTACCTTGCGAGACCTCCATGACACGTGCCTGGGCAGTGGCCACAGCCCGTCGCCCGTGGGCAGAGCTGACTGTATGTGTCTACGTGGACGTCCATGCGTCTGGCTCCCGTTCGCTGCCGTGTGCTGCTATACACTCTCTTCTACCCACTGATGATGCCTGCAGCTCGTCTAGTCTGTCAACGACCGTCATCAAATTTTCCATATTTTCGGACCCCATTCGCAAACTTTCTGCTCTCCCGCCCGAACTCCGTAGAATACGGTAATTCTAAAACAACTACATTGCTGCCCTCGGCTAAAATGTACGCGTCCACTCTTCCAAGGTCGAACTAGCTGGCAGCGGCGGGCGTCCACCCGGATGGCATGATATCGTTACATGCCAGCGTTTAGTTGTAGTGCTATATTCAGGTTCAGACTCAGAGTTCTAGACATTAGACAACACCAGTGACTTGACACGAGCGGATGCAGTCGAAAAATTATAGTTTTTGTCATTGTTAATGAGCCCCAAAATAGCCTACAGTAACGACGCTAGCAGTCGATACCACATGTTCCATACTTAGGCTCACTAGTAATGTGATGTGCCTCCATTCACGAGGTCGCGCCGAATTCCGCCGCCGCCGGAAAAGTCTCCCGCCGCCGCCAGCCGAATTTTGGTCGGCGCGCCGGCGTGGCTGAGGGGTCTACGAAATACCCATGCTCACATCTGTCATTGGTAAACATAACACCTTTGTACAAAGTGACAAAAGTTTAGGAAACGGGGAAATAATCCCCGAAAGGGCTACACTGTTGGAAAGGCCACACTTTAAGCTTTCTGCAGATTGAGACTGGTAATTCTGTACCTGTTGCTGGTCCAATGACGTGCTGTACGACCATTGGCGAAAATGCACAATTTATGAGACCCCTATAACTGCAATTCCTCCAAACCCTGGGGGGCTACCACCCGATGCCGTACATTTTTGGAAGGCTGTTTTCACGGGCAACATTCGCCTCGCTAATTGTATGCCGCTACCTTGAACTGTCTGTGAAAAAGTTATAAAGCTTGAAAGTTGACAATGCTGACAAAATGCAACACATTTCGCCTTATAGGGGCACTACTGCCATACACTATACATTGTTAGAAAGGTCCTGTCGAGCTGATGTTAAGCTCTAATTGACGTGTATTAAAACCGCTGCGACTTACCATTTTTGAGATATCCACAGTTAAATGGCCAAAAATTTAGGCAGAAAATTTGGGATTTGGGGGTTCCCCTAGGGTTACTGCCCCCAAAAGGGGAAACTTCCTGTCCAGTACCGATATGTACCACCATGCAAATTTCACGGTGATTGGTGTCGCCGTCGACGAGATATCTGTAACTGGACCGGCAGACAGAGAAAAAACAGCAACCAATATACCCTTCCATACTAACGTATGGCAGGTAATAGCAACTAGTGAATGTTGAAAACGCTCTTGTATTTGCCATGTCAGTGAAAAATGTGTGTTAGTCTGGCACATATCACTCTGACTGATTGTGCAGCCAATAATCCACTGATCATGTTAACTAATACATCGCGTTTCAAACACAAAACCGTATCACACGATACATGCACAGTAAAGTACACACATTACAATACTCAATAAACCACAGAATAGAACCGATGTGCAAGAACACCACCGCTCGACGTATATGGCACACAAAATGACTTCTGATGATGATTACACATTTAATAAATACATATTTGTAGATGATGTCAATTCAATGCAGCAATGTCATGTTGCTGTACGTGCATGCTATACAAGACAACAGACCAGTTCACAGTGATGCCATCGTGCAATGCTTGTCATCAGCTGCACCAGACACTTGACGTCTATGACTTACTGTCACCCAGTTAGTTGACACCAGACGGTCAGTGTTTAGACTTAGACGTCGATGAGCTGCCAAGGCGTAAGTTACGCTCTATCTCAAACTGCCTGAAGTCAGTCCGCTGCAGGAATGCTTGCCTTTCTAGGTAACTGCAACAAACATGACAGACAGTATAATCGTCACAACACAGAAGAACTGGTTCGCTCGCCATGTGCTGCTGGCACTGGCGAATCTAATGACATGATCCCACTGCTATGTTGTCAGTTGTTTCCAGTTTCTCGTAACGTGGCAAAGTTACAAACATGGTCGCAAACACAGAAACAATACCATGCTGACCGTCGCCAGGCAAACTAACACTGCCCTATAAAATGCTGCTTAAGGTACTCTTACAGTCAGGTAATCAAAGACAGTCAAACGTTACATGTATGAGGCGAAAGCTGCCATTTGTTCCTCACTAACAGGCTGAACATCAGCAACACAGAGCGACTACATTCACGCTTTCTACGAACTTAATAACAAGAAAATCTGCAGTGAGAGGCACATCTAGCACACCGACCCCACAATTGTTGATAATACAATCTATAAGGCGCCGTAACATGGCAAGAGGGCGTCACACAACGTCTGGTACTCATCAGTCGTACTTTGCAAAATAGTAACTTGTGCATACTTGAAGTACAATGGACCACATGCAGTTACCGCTGAAAAACGATTTAGACATTTTTGGTGCCCTCACCCTGATCTTTGACCAAAATGTATTGGAGTGATAGGCTGACGAGGAACATTTTTGTGTTTTCTTCTAGTAGTCGGACTGTTTGCGGTGGCATTTTTGCGTCCTTGAAATATGACCTTTAGTGCCCAGGCCCCCTCAATGGGCAGTTCATCTTTTGTTTGCTAGACAGGGTCCCAAATTTAAAAAGTAGGTCACCTGACCCTGACCATGCCCTGTCCATAAGTTCATTAGCAGCCGACTGGACTACTGCAAATCTCTGCTGTACGGCATCACCGACCAACATCTACAGCGTTTGTAGTCCAGAACGCTGCTGCACAGTTGGCGCTTGGTATGTGGCGACTGTGGCAAACAGCCACATCATGCCAGTCTTGCAGTCTTTCCACTGGCTGCCAGTCTGCCAGCATATAGTCTTCTACAAGCTGGTGATGCTGGTCCACAAGTGCCTCAATGGCCGTGCAACAGCACACCTTGCCGACGACAGCTGTACAGCTAGCCGGCACTGGGCTGGCGCACGATCTCTCGATTCTCGCAAACTGACGTCACAGGACGAACACAACAATCTCATGACCAAACCTTTGCCGCGGCCAGTCTACGTCCACAGCTGATTAGGTAAACGACTAAAGGCTTTTCTGATAGGCTGTGCAGCCTCGGTTTGTAACATGTGCCTCTTAATGACATCATTATTGTTATTACGTACTTATAATTAACATACCCATCTTTGCCACGGTTATGTGTTGTGAGTTCTTCACTGATACCTTCTTCATGTTTGAAACCATCCCAGTCAAGTTTAGACTTTTCCTGGTCACAACACGTCACTGACACATCAATTGCACAATAAAACATGTCAACAAATACAAAATATAATGCCTCTGTACAAAATTCAATTAAACCTAAGTCCGAGAGGTGGCAAAAACCTGCACAGCAAATAATCCAAACTGACGTTTATGCAGGATTCCTATCAGGACCAGGAAAACAGAATGCAAATATCTCGGCGATGTACTCCTCGAGGCCAAATTTTATGGCTTTGGCCTCGGGACCTATGGCCCTGGCCTCGGGACCTACAGCCCTGGCCTTGGGACCTATGGCCTTGGGACCTACGGCTTTGGCCTCGGGACCTATGGTCTTGGCCTCGGGACCTTCGGCCTCGGTACCTACGGCCTCGGCCTTGGGACCTATGGTCTTGGCCTCGGGACCTACGGCCTCAGCCTCGGGACCTACGGCCTTGGCCTCGGGACCTACGGCCTTGGGACCTATGGTCTTGGCCTCGGGACCTACGGCCCTGGCCTCGGGACCTACGGCCTTGGCCTTGGGACCTATGGTCTTGGCCTCGGGACTTACGGCCTTGGCCTCGAAGGTCCAGGCCTTGGCCTTAAAAGCTGCATTCACAATTTTTGGCATCACCCTCAAACTTAAATACAGGGTGACCACTCTCCAGACAATGTGAAATGCCCTGACAATTCCCTGATATTTCCCTGGCAATTTGCAGCACTCCTGTGCGGCACTCGGCATGTTAAGTGTTACCAGATTCCATCTCTCTGAGTGTTACTCATATCATGCCCGTACTAGTACTAAATACCTGTATGGACGCAAATATGCAGCTTACAATAAACAGTTTTAGGCAACTTTCCCTGACAAGATTTTTTCCCTGACACTTCCATGTCTTTTAGTAAAATCCCTGACATTTCCCTGACAGCTGTCAAATTCCCAGACATTTCCAGGTTTTCCAGACAAGTGCTCACCCTGTAAATAAACTGATAATAGTTATAATAATAAATAACAATAATTTACACATAATTAATAACAAATGAATATCTAACCAAAAACAAAGTTTAGCTCGTTACCTATCCCGTCAGCTGTCAGATCTGATGTACTGCGTACGTTCATTTCTGCTCTGGCCGTATGCTTAAATGCCTTGGCCTCGAGGCCTAGGTCTTGACTATATCACCGAGATATCTAGATTGATCCAATCCGGGAGGATGCCTAAATATAAACGGTTTGTCCCTGTTTCCGGTGTCAACTATCTCACCAAGTTTAGATAGTTAAATTTAAATTAGTCCCCCTGTGTGGCAAGAAAACAATTTTCATAGTTATTATTCTTGAATGTGCTGAGTACCAGCTTTTGCGTGTCATGGTGGGATATGTGTAGACTGTGGTTGTAGTCATCTGCAGAGTTTTAAAACAACGACGACAAACAACTAATGCTGCAGTAAAGCATACGACAAAGCACAAGTTCAGGATGTGCATTTCAGCTGAAGTTAAACAACTGAGCCTCTCGTGCACAACCAACTGAACTGTAAGGACGCAAATTGTATTAACATGCAATATTCTTGATCATTTGTTGCAAAAAAAGACAATGTGACAAGAAAGACAAACTCAACATGAGACTACAATACTACCAAGACGTTGATCTTTGGTTTCTTGCCAATTTTGCCGAGCACTGAACCGAGACCAGCAGCTGCAGACGATGCTGGTCTTTTTAAACTGTGCACAGAAAAAGTTGTTGTTAAGTTTTATAGTAATTTATAATTTTTTTAATTTAATGCATCCAGAAATATTTTCACTGTCTGTGCATTCATGTCAGCATTGCATAAATTGTAAATAAACACAAATTATTATAGTAGTCATAAGTTGTTTGGTGTTTAACAGCACTTTCAGCACATACAGAAATTAAAAGTTTGTTAAACATATTAATTTCAGATAGGAAGTTAAAATACATTGTTTAAGATATTAGTTAAAATGTGAGAGAGCTCGAAAGTTGTGACAAGATACGATGAAGATGAACAACTAAAAATAACAATAACTAAAACTATAATGAAAACATCAAAACAGTCCATATGAACTGCTTTGTTTAAAGCTTAACAGACCCTCACGTAACTGGTCTTTATGGAGATGTGCTCGTCGACATAGGCATCATTGGATACAGCCTGGCTAGCCATTTACTTGGCAAAGTAGTCCAGACAAACTAGGCTAACTGAAATAATATATAACACACAAACCTAAACAACTAAACCTAACGAAATCAAACCAGTCCTGATTCAGGTCGCCTTTACGCCATCAAGCCAGGAAATGGATTTATTCTATAATGGCTCCGGGACCAACATGGGCTTATAGTAGACAGATCCATGCACAGTGCACTGATTTACTGTTGACACTGTGTCGCTTAAAAAGTGATACATTTCTTAATTTTTGTACAGATGCAAATTATACAACATACACTATTTCAGTACTGCAGTAATGCGACAACATAAGGCACTGATTAAGGCGGTTCCACATGACATATGCTCATTATGCTGTGGGGCACCATTTAAGGCGGTTCCACATGACATATGCTGTAAGGCACCATGCATTGTTACTAAGTTGCCTAACAAAAATATTAACACACATAAAATACAATAAAACTGTACAAAATTCAATAACAGCAACACATTTCAGCACTGCTACTACTACACCGTAATTAGGTAAATATGTGAAGGTAACTTGGTAGTGTAGTCAGTGTAACAATACAATATGGGACATGGGTGCAGGAAAAAATTGACTGACGGCGTGTTTTATATCAGCAACAGCCTTGCTATATTACTGCACTAGCACTAGATACAAATATCTACAATGTGCTTTGTACGCATTATTCACCCAACTAGCTGCAGCGTGTAGCTCAGCTGCGCTGAAGAAATCAAAACACAAGGAGCTGACAAGATGATGCGCTGAAGAAACCAAAACACAAGGAGCTGACAAGATGATGCGCTGAAGAAACCAAAACACAAGGAGCTGACAAGATGATGCGCTGTAGAAACCAAAACACAAGGAGCTGACAAGATGATGCACTGTAGAAACCAAAACACAAGGAGCTGACAAGATGATGCGCTGAAGAAACCAAAACACAAGGAGCTGACAAGATGATGACACTCACACAGACGCTGTTGACGCAGTCTTTTGATCTGACGAGTCACTAGCAACAGACAACTGCAACGCTTCTCTTCCTTCTTTTGAGTCAGTGCGAACATCCTTAACAATTCTAGTAAATACAAATACATACACAGGCTTTGTAGTTGATGTCTTCAGCAGAATGGCAACATCAATAATTGGTTGGTTCGTTGGTTGGTATTTAACAGCACTTTCATACAATGCTAAATTAAAGTTTGTTAAAAATATTTATTTCAGATAAGAAGTTGCAAAATTGACATAGGCATCATTGGACACAGCCTGTCTAGCCAAGCACTTGGCAAGGTAGTCCTAACTAGGCTAACAGAAATAATACACAACACAAAAAAAACCTAAACAACTAAACCTAATGAAACCTAACTAGCCCTATTTCAGGTTGCCTTTTACGGTGACATGGCACGTGAGCCTGCGGCATTGCCACAGGCGAGTTGTCATCAAATCAACCATACGCTGCCACTCCAGCATGCACGTTTACGGCTGCTACAATTCATCAGCCATTTCGCTGAAAAACTACTCCCAGTTCCAGTCACAACCCGATCAACGTATTCAGAACTGATGGTTTCTTATTAAATTTCTCCAAAAATGACACAATTACGTTGCAAAAAATTCAAGCTTGCATGGGATAACACGATGTCGTACTTCTTGTGAGTATAAGCGTATGCACGGTAATATCTCAACAAAGAAGAACATCATTTTATTCTCTCTGGAAAACACTGATATTGACTGTGTGCATTGTGCCTACAGCCATAGCGGACGTGTCCAATTTGCAACATTTAAGGCTTGCACCAATTATCCCCTTGAACTCTTGCGTCATTTTAGAGATATCTGCAATGAAATTCTGAAAATTTGCCCATAACTGCTGACTGGGGCACCAACTTTTTTGAAAAATCGTAGGTGGTAGCCATTGCTACTGAAAAAATGTCGTCCTTTGTGAATTTTAGAACTTAGCCGATATGTTTTAATGTAAGCATGTGCCAATATCTCAAAAATGGTGCCAGCTAGTAACATAAAATTTTCAAAAATGGAACGCATTTCACAGCCATGTTTGTTGTGCTTCCTGCAACAGGGAGGAACCCAACTGGCAAAATTCAACATAAATATCAAAACTGTTGCCAAGTTTTTTGCCCATAACCAATAACCATTAAGCCTACATCTCCCAAAAACTTGACTGAGCATAGGTAGGGGCCAACCACCAGTTCGACGCCCTACTGGCGTTTCCCTGTATTGCGGAATTTGTCTCTCAGACTTTGTCAAATAGCCCACTATAAAAATACTCTTCCCAGTGGGTCAAAATTCTGGGGGGCCACACCAATGGTTTAATAGAGACCTGTGGCCTTACAAATGCTCAAAACAGTACGGGGTACCATAAAAGCTGCATGCCTCAGGGAGAAAATCACACTATAATTCCTGGGCAAAAGCAAGACAAGCTACGGGAATTTTCAACTTCCCAAAAATTCACATTTTATTTCAGTTGTTTACCCTCTACCTTCAGTCCAAAATTTGTGCAAAATCAGTCCACAAACCAAGTAGTTTGACTAAAAAATGAGTGAGATTTTGCACAGTAAAAATCAATAATTCAAGGAGTCGGAAATCTAAACTCCTCAGTCCTGAACACACTATAAAGAGTTACAGTAGTGAAACTGTAAACAGACTTACGAGACAGTTTCACCAGCAAAATCATACTCCTTTGTGACTTTCACCGTACTTGGAGTTGGCTGTGGAAACTTTGCGACGCCAGTGGAGCGGGAGTTACAAGCTGTAGTTGAGTATGCACTCTGCACACATGCAATAATACAGCATTCAGTTATCAACAGAGAAGTGATGAAACTAGTTAAACTGATCATTGATGAAAGAATCTCGCTCGTTCGTCATTCCATTAGCCATCTATCATCAGTCCAAGTCTACATGCCAGATTAAAGGGACACTCCGGCGCAGATTGACCTATATTTTTTTCTCGTTCCACAATAAGTTTAATATATCACATTTTCACGTACAAAGTTTGGGACTTTTTACCGAAGGGGCCAGAAATTTGAAGTTTTATTCTGATGCTGGGGAATTCCGACACTACCGATAAGTTAATAGAGATAATTTGTGACATACTGTCCGCTAGGTGGCGACTTCGTCTATGTTGACAATTATTATCAACATCACGTCGCATGTTGGTTGTTCGTCGTGTTCGAATACATATTATTTGCCGCGTCTTCTCTCCTAGGCTCAAAGCTATAAGGTTTCGCCATATATCTGAATTTTCAGTAAATCACAGTGTAAACAATGCTACAACACTAGAGTGTGCTATTTTTAGACCTATAACCGGGAAATTACCAAAAAGATACTGCGGGGAAAAACTGGAAATGCCAAGATCGGACTAATCACCTACACATTTCGGCCTCAAATAATTATTTCGCAGCAGCACAATTAAGAACAATTTTGCTATAGAAAAATATCTGATAGTATATACTTTTAAGGCGGACAAAAAATTATATGTTATTCTGTGCCGCAGTGTCCCTTTAACAAAATATATTAATACTCACAACATTGTCTGACTGAGATTTTTTGGGAACGCTTCCAACATCCTTTAAAAAGTCTGCCCATAATGCATCAGCTTTCTGCTTCTGCCCCTTGTCAGATTCTAACTCTTTAGATGACTCAGTTGTCAAATCATCAGACACAGTTGATGAATTCAGTTCTTCTTGCACTGTAGCCTCAATCTTTTCATCTGCTAACTTTATTCCACCTCTACGCTTCCTATAAACCACAAAAATTCAATCAATTCAGTTAAGTTCTGTAGCAAACAGTATATAGCTAACATGGCAGATATTCACAAAAGATCACATAAAAAATCATTTCAGGTGACACGTGGCTTGTGATGTGAAGAAATGTGAAAACCTTCATGGACATATTTTCACTTAATTAATCTACCTAATTAACTTCCACACCTGCACAACTTTTAAGAGACAACAATCTCGTGTTCACTCAGTCATGTCATATATATATTGGATGGCGGTTTGGCTTAGTGGTAATGCGTTGGCTTCGATCAACGTAGTTGCGCTATGTCAGACCCAGTTAGTACCAGGATGGGTGACCGTCTGTGGACAGGTAAACCATCTCGATATGTAACCAGCCAGCTAGGTCGACTCAGCCTTCTACCCTCCGTGGGACGGTAAAATGAGTATCAGCTTTCGGGCTGAGTAATA
>Ga0209149_1002781_pt1 | contig 10069 bp, 7 predicted proteins | sample WorMetTyACAVOLI2_FD_187423 | JGI IMG/M metagenome (GOLD analysis project Ga0209149, IMG submission 187423) | Marine gutless worms symbiont microbial communities from Max Planck institute for Marine Microbiology, Germany - Olavius algarvensis... ... | reverse complement strand
ACATTTTGGGCCCCCCCGCAATGTGCAGGCCGAAGCGAATCGTAACTCGCAAGCGTTTAATATTGGAAGTTACTCAGTACGGACACAGTCGAATATTCGATTACTCAAATGAAAAGGAAAATAACTGACAGTTATTTTCCTTTTCATTTGAGTAATCGAATATTCGATTACTGGAGTAATCCGGTGGCGCAGCTTGGCAGGTGACGTCAATCGCAGTCCACAGTCAGTATTTGGGACAACGTTTTCTCACTTAGGCATTGCTATCATTCATGACAGCCCGGAAAAGGCACCTACGTGGTGGAAAATTTTTTTTCTGGATTTGCCTTTACTCTTTTAATTGCACGAAATTTAGTCCGTTGATTCTTATGAAAATCATTAAAATTGTTGCCACCAGATGTCATATTTTAAGGATAAAATGCACCAAATTCGATTTCGGCTGGGGCTCCGCCCCAGACCCATGGGGTGCTCACAGCGCTTCCCCAGACTCCCTAGCTGCATTAATGGGGCCCTACTTCTAAGGGAGAGGGAGGGGAGGGGAGAGGAAGGGGAGGGGAGAGTATGCGTCGCTACCCCAGTGAGTTGGAGAGGGTAAACTCCTACCCTAGCAAGATCTTTACCGTTTTAATTGCACGAAATTTGGTCTGTTGATTCTTAGGAAAGTCATTAAAATTGTTACCACCAGATGTCATACTTTAAGGCTAAAATGCACCAAATTAGATTTTGGCTTGGGCTCCGCCCCAGACCCTGCTGGGGGAGCTTACAGCGCTCCCCAGACCCGCTAGCTGCATTAAGAGGGCCCTACTTATAAGGGGGAGGGAGGGCAGGGGAGAGGAAAAGGGAAGGAGAAAGGAAGGGGTAGGGGAGGAAGGGGAAGATGAAGGGAAGGGAGGGAGGGAGTTGCCCAGAGCCCCGCGCATGCTAGGGCCGGCTCTGCATAAATACATATATCAGAGTCAGCAGTCAGCCAGTCAGACACACATGCAGCTTATACTATGGACACAGAAGATATACACGTACATGCTACCGTCTATCTCTATATACAGAAAAAACAACGGGAACGACGTTCCCATTGTATAAAAAAGAACGGGAACGGCGTTCCCGTGCGTTCCCGTCCGACTCGAACCCTGCCCCGCGAATAGACGTTACATATGACAGTTGACTTTGTGAAAGAACGATTTTTGGGAGCGCCCAGATTAGTCACATGCGACCTTTGGTACCAATTTCGATGTCCTTGAATGACCTTGAACGACCGTAACGCGCCATTGACATCATTTTACTCCATCACGTTTTCGGGAGCCGGATACGGTAACCTATATGACATCAACAAAGACAGACCCATGCTGTCGTCAGCCAAAAGTTCGTCTGATATCGCAGAGAAACCGCGCGACGATGCGTATTATATAAAAATGTCGTTATACGCATATAAATGTGCCAACATTATTATTGTCACTTTACAACTGTACACAGTGTATTTATACACTTTGTATTGCATACCGTACACTTTCAACTGAACTCTCCTCTTTTTTTCGTTATGGTTTGAAATTAGCTTGAAAACACTACGTTTTTATTTAATGAATAGTTTTGTTAATGCCGCATGTGCTAAATTTTTTTGCAAATGAAGCCAAATCTGATAACGTTAATTAATTAAGATGATTTTTAAAGGTCGAAATTTAAGGTAATAACAGCTCCTACCTATCAGTGATCGGTAATAAACATGTAATAACTGTTTCCCACGAGATACTTGTTTAGCATACGTGACGACCTGAAATTGGGTTACGCCAGTTGAAAGCTAGGGATGTGCAGAAAACCGAATTTCTGTTCGTATTCGGTTTTTAAAAGCCGAACCGTCCAAAAATTTGACGTCCGTTTAGACGGTTTTCCGATAGAAACTTCATGCAATCCGCCATTCATTGACGCTGAATATCTCAAACGGTACGACATACATAGTTTCAATGAAATACTAATATGGACTTACAGACGCCCTACTCAACAGTGTCATTTCGAATAACCTTGAGTGATCTTGAGTGACTTAGCAAAATATTCAACGACACGAAGCGTCGCGCGGTCTCTCTGCGACAGTTGAGCTTCTTGTTATATAATGGTTCGTTGCTCTGTGTGCCCTCTGAAGGGTTAAAATGGCATGTCGTCAATCAGGGAAGCGAATCTGTTAGCCTAGTGGGCTATATAGGAAGCCTATAATTTTAACGTCGTGTCTCGTGTGTCTCGCAGACTCCGACTAAATGCTGCTGCTGAAAGCCTCATGAAGCAGTCGATACTGGTAGCTCTGTTACCTGGCGCATGCCCGGCGGCGCAGTCGGCAGTCGTATGGCAGCATGTTTGCGAGAATGGCGCAGTCAGGCACCGTGTTCTCCGTGGGCGGACCGACGGTTCGCTGCCAGCAGTGAGGGGGACTACGGGAGTTGCGTTGCGGAGGCAGCGCGCGTTCAGGTGAAATGGTGCCCGAAACGGTTCGTCGGTGATTCAGTGGAAATATCGATCCCGCCAGCACCGCTGCGATACATTACGAACTACCCGGACCACTGGCGCTGCTAACTATCGCCCCTTCCGCCCCCGGCCGTCACGATATGCCGGCAGCGAGCTAATTAAGCACGATAGAGGGCTGCTGGCGGTTATGCTACGATCGATTGATGAGAGCTCAATGACGACAGAACCAGTCATCGCCGTGGTCAGCTGTACCAGCATGCAACGTTGCCTGTCACTCCAGACACGATTAGGTCGCGATCGTTCGTTCGTGCCAGTATCGGGCTTCCGTGGCCTTTGTAGTCAGATTGTAGAGTAGTCCTACCTACCGCAGCCGACAGTTGTACAAAACGCCATGATTAATCCGCTGCAGCAGCCGCTCGGCGCGTCTTGCTGTTGCCAGCGCCACATAATGTTCATTAAACATTGCACCTGTTGTGCACCTGAATGGAATAAAACTCAGGAAAAATCATTGGAATTTACAGTAAATACAACTTTGATGAACTTTTTCGAACTATTTCACGTGATGTTATCAAAGAGTGCCGTTGCTACAAAGCTTTTAATCAAGGCTCGAGGATACGTAGCGTACGTATTCTATTTTTTGAAGGATACGCACGTACGTTAACGTATTCTATTTTAGCGTATGTAAACAAGAATACAATACGTTGCAACTACAACACAGTAGTTTAATTAAAACAGTAGCAAAGAAAGTAAACAGTTTCCAGGATTGTAGTTGCATAGTTCTTTTCACCATTCTGCAACACCTTTACGTGCTTCCACCCGTTACGTTTCTAGGCGAGTTCAGGTTAGCCTACGAAACGTATCATACGCGTATTCTATTTTTCGAAAGATACGCTAGCGTATTCTATTTTAGCGTACGCGTAACCTCGAGCCATGCTTTTAATTGCCAGACGTAAAATGAAAATACCTATATATGCAAATATTGTAACTCTTTGTAAAATGTTTGCAGACGTTATCAGTCTTGAATGCAAAATGTCGGTCATATGAGTATATGATATTTTGCATAATTGTTTTGTTTGTTTTGTTTTTTTGTTGTTGTTTATTAACTGCTGCAATATTGTTCGCGAATAAAGAAAGTTGCTTAAAACAACCACCAATCCAAACATTCCATATTCTTTACGTTCGGTGCATACCTCGCCCCGGACTTGCTACAGGACGGGACAACAATGACAGCAAAAAAACTTGACTACGAAGTCGTCGCAGATGGAATCTCACTACTCGCGATAGAATAGCTCATAACCTTACCGAGTGACCTTGAAGCCTTCGAAAAATAACCTTGACCTTGACCTATGATCATGACGTGCGAACTCGACCGAGATTTTTCTCCAATCTACGTAACTTCCAAGCAGAAAGTAGATATCTGCAATAGTTTTCACACAGACACACCACTACCACATGCATTTATATGCATGTGTTCATGATAAGACAATCTAGTCAAATCTGAAAAATAAGAGAGGCTACAGACAGACACTCGCCTGAAAACAATACTTCCTTACCCCGACGTCGCGGATAGTAAACAAGTGTATCGGAGACGATACGAAAGCCGCCGCTCGTCAAAGCCCAAACTGCATTAAGAAAACAAAAAAAATAAAATATGGCGAAAAACGATTTTCAGTATGGCGGATGGAATTCTTACACCGTGCCGAAAATTACCGCGTTAAAACAATATTTAAATCAATGTTGTGGCACGATCATGACATTGATTTCGCCAGGTGACTGCACCCCGCAATGTGGTACGTGGCACTGGGATCATGACATTGAATTTGCCAGGTGGCAGCACCCTGCAATGTGGCATGTGGCTCTGGGATCATGACAGTGAATTCACCAAGTGGCAGGCCTACCTGGAAAGTAAAACGTGGCTCTGGGATGACATGTCATTGAATTCCCCAGGTGGCAGCACCCTGCAATGTGACACGTGGCTCTGGGATGACATGCCATCGAATTCGCCCGGTGGCAGCACCCTGCAAGGTGACACGTAGCTCTGGGATCATGACGTTGAATTCGCCAGGTGGCAGCACCCTGCAATGTGGCAGGTGGCCCTGGCATGACACACCATTGAATTCGCCCAGACGTCCGCCATATTGGAATTCTACTTCTGGTTTCGATTTCGACCATATCACCGCAGTCGACATGACATTCTGCACCAGTCTGCGAAATTTTATCCAAATCGGACCACCCTCGGCACAAAAAAATAGTCATGTCGATTATTCTAGATGGCGGATCTCCGCCATCTTGGATTTTATGGGCCCAATAATAGGTTCTTTGAAAAGTCCATGTACGACTTCCTATAGCTCGTCAATAGAGACCATAGCTCTGAGAAAATCGCTTTTTTTGCATTTTGACGACAGACAGACTAACAGACAGACAAACAGAAAGACAAACAGATGGACATCGCACTAAGCTGCTCTCGCTGTCGCGAGCGGCGGCTTAATAACGAAAACAACTTCAAACGCATGCAGCGCATTTATAATATTTATAATAGTTGTGAGTTGTGACAAATGATTGGCAACATAATTAGTGACGGACCAATTTCGTTGAGATTAGGCCTACAATAGTTGTTAAATTTCAGGACTACTTGCTTGGAATTAGTAGAGGGCGATTTGTTAACAATAATAATAATAACATCCAAGACAACGTTTATGGTGCTGTCATCATGGCAGAGCCATTGCGAGAGTTCACCCGGTTCATTTGATGAATGTAGAACGGCGCCAAGCGGCCGCCGACCCAAGACCAAGCCAGACGACTTAGGTTGTGAGTCCGCCTGTACAGGCTGCCAGAACTACACCCACCATCGCCATTTATTATTATTACTCAGCCCGAAAGCTGATACTCATTTTACCGTCCCATAAAGCTGTGTCGACCTAGCTGGCTGGTTACATACCGAGATGGTTTACCCGTGCACAGACGGTCACCCATCCTGGTACTAACCGGTCTGACGTAGCGCAACTACGTTGATCGAGGCCAACGCGTTACCACTAACTTTGGCACTAACCACTACCACTAACTTTGGTGTTGAGCTATAGAAAATGTCAGTTTTGGGTATAAGTGTTTTAGCATGCGGACATACACACTTTCGAATTCTATGAAGCCGAATTAGGTTAAAAGAACTCTTGGAATAAATAGAGACAAAGATAAACTTCAAATGTTAGTCAGTCAGTCAATGTCAGCAGTTTTGAGGCAGTCTGTCTAACTACTGTTAAATGTTAAATCAAGCGCTCAAAGTGTCCTGAGAAACATGTCAACAGTTTGTTAAGGATGCTGTCAACATCGGTAACATTTTTGGATTTTCAGATTTCACAAGGTAATGTAGCAAAATGTCGCAGGTGAGGTGGAAATCTTTGCGACGTATACATAGAGTATTTTCTTTTGAATTAACTAGTGAAAGAATTGTGAAAATTGGTACACATCTGCCAAAGTTATTATCAAACATTTTTGAGACACACTAGTGTATACGGTATTTTTATTCGCCACGAGCCATAGCTTAGGTAACATTAGGCGGTGTACGATGACGGCAAACGTTGGCTAACATAATGAGAAGGCTTTCTAACAGTGACTGCATGCTGCAGTGTTTAGCATCACACTGTTCGCTAGTCGACTAATTGACTTGCTCCGTGCTCTACTGCCTCTGGGCTCGTAACTCATGCACTTAGCTTCGACATGTGGCAATTTTGTAAAGAGGTCGGTCATCAACTTGCTTCGAGTCGCTTCTATCGAAGCATGGGCGTGGGACCTCAGTTAAATGACGATTTTTTCAAGCAAGTACGTTAGTTCTTTCTCCTTTACGTATTAGCAATGTGACGAGTGATTAATGCAGGCTGCGACTCTTGACTTGATTTTATAGAATTCCGGTTCTTGATTTCTTGTTCTACAGTTTTCTGTCATTTCGCAGACGTAGACTTGCATTGAATCTCCTGCGTAGCCTACTTTGCATCCACAACGCGTTGATTATTTATACATGTATATATACACTGTGTCCCAAAAATGAGACTCGCCTAATCTGGAATATCTTGTACAATTGTAAGTCTATTGCGATGAAATTAAGCATGCGACAATGCGACATCCTTATGGCCTTAGCTATTAAACGCATATCTTATTTGCCACATCACCTTAGTTATGTTTCTACACTACCTGACATTACACAAAAACCGAAAAGTTGTTGTCTTCCTCTCAACAGTCTGAAGTGGCTCTGAAAAGAGTTGGTTGTGTGGCTAGATCACAGTAGGTGTTTGAAGTGATGTCCCTTTGCCTTTACACATGCACGCAGCCGTGTTTGCCACCACTGGATTCGTCGATGATGCCCTGAGAAATACGGTCCCAAGTGTCAATGAGCCTCTGCTTTAGCTCGTCAATGTCGCGTTTCGGTTTTTGCATAATGTCAAATTGTCAGACAGTGTAACAACATAACAAAGGTGCGGTGGCAAATTATACCGGGTGGATGATAAAAACGTCCAATATTTTCTGCCTTAGAAAAGACACACGTAAGTAAGCCTGGGCAGAATTGCTGTGGTAGTTGAATAGAGCATTCTCTGCACTTACTTATCACACCAATGACGTCAATCAAAACGTCACTGGGAAATAATGGATGAAGGCACTACTAAAATCAATTATCAAAAAGTGACATTTCACCACAGCGGCTGTACCATTCAAGATCCCGTTTGTAGAAAAAGCTGATGGTGAACGTCGGAGTTTCTTGGAATAGAAAAACTAATATCTTTTTCATTAATCCGCAGAAAACAAAAGTTGAACAGAACTGTTACATTATTAAGCGCCTCACTTTACGTTAGTAAAAGAGGCGCTTATTGAGATAGGCTGTGTCGTGACGTCGTTGGTCGTTGGTCATTGGTTGGTTGGTTGTCACGCGCGTGCACTGTGGCCAAACGGTGCATCCTATAGGCCTATAGTTATTATGGAACACTAATAGGAAACCCTACTCCAGGAATTCAGTGGTACAACTTTCGACCCCCTGGGGTGACCCCTAACCGGGGAATGGGCCCCCGTGAGGCGCTTTTTGTCAAATTACTTTGACTTCTTGTTTTATCTGTTGAAGACTTTCTTACTGCATGTCTGAATGTCGTCGGCATTATCCGGGCGATAACCTTGAATTCCTGTAAGACAGTGTTCCGTCACAGTCACACCGCGCAAAAGTGACGCAACAGTTTCTATGACAGAACACTCCAGAGTCCAGACTTCGTAGCTGCTGATGAATGGGCATCATATTCTCCAGATCTTAATCCTTTAGATTACTGAGTTTGGGATATCCTGCAGGATTGGGTGTACAAAGGTCGACGACTTCCATTTATTTGCAAGTCTACAGGACCCGAACGAGGCAATCCAAAACAAATGGAAGGGGGTCACCATTGAGTCAGTTCGGAAATCCATTGCACAATAGAAAAAAACGACTGATTGCGGTTACAAAGCAGAATGGAGGCGCGATTCAGCAAATTTTCCGCTAATCGCTGTGATTGGATATCGATCTCATGCAGTGAGACGTGTTAAAGTTATTACCGGCAGGCCTGCGCGAAGCGCTGCCATGTCGATATTGTTTTTACTCAGTAGACCAAAAATGAGTTTTTCGCCAATTTTGAAATTTGCTTAACACAGCGGACCTATAGGAGTCCCACAACAACACAAAATTTCGTCAGAATCGCTCAAGCGGCCTGCCGGTATTGCATTACCCCGCGAAGGTGATGCATATTGATTTCTGTAGTTTGGTATGTTTTAAGCATTGTGATTAAGTTTGTAATGATCGCGAACAATGTTTGATATGACTAGAGCACACCCATAAGACGATGCACCCGTCACCCTAATCCGTTCTTCTTTACACGTCATATAGGGCCTACATGTACATTACACGTGGCCTGCCGGTATTGCATTGCCTCAGAGGTGATGCATATTGATTTCTAGTTTTTAAGCGCCTCACTTTACTTTAGTAAAAGAGGCGCGCTTATTGAGATAGGCTGTGTCGTGACGTCGTTGGTCGTTTGTCGTTGGTTGGTTGTCACGCGCGTGCACTGTGGCCAAACGGTGCATCCTAGGCCTATAGTTACTATGGAACACTAATAGGAACCCCTACCCCAGGAATTCAATGGTACAAATTTCGACCCCCTGGGGTGACCCCAACCGGGGAACCGCCCCGTGAGGCGCTTTTTGTCAAATTACTTTGTTTTGTTTGTTTGTCATGCACGCTTTGGAATAACGAAGTTTGTGATAACGGAAACGCTATGAAGCGATGCAAAACAATTATGGTGTCATTGCATAGAGGAAAGTTTGTAGTTGTGCACCTATATTCAACTTTTTCTGTGGACCCCCAAAATTTTCCCATAGGGGCAAATTAATACCAAAAATTGCGATTCTTTACGATTTTTGAGTCTGTAGGCCCACATTTTAAAAACTAGAACGGTGAAATTTGGTACGAGTGTGCTGACCTGGAACTTCCTCCCCCAAACCAAATTGTATAAAAATCGCTTAAGGGGGTATACCCGTTTTGGGCAAATTTGCACCAAAAATTACCAATTTCGGCGATTTTGGGGGTTGTAAGCCCACATTTTAAAAGTGACAATGGTTAAATTTGGCAATAGGGTGCGGGCCTGTGAGTTTCTCCCCCATGCCAAATTTTGTAAAAAAATCGCGTAAGTGGATATACCCCTTTGGGGCAAATTTCATTTGGTCCACTCCCCCGTGCCAAATTTCACGTTTATCGGGGCAGAAATGTGGGAATACAGCCCCCAAAACTGTCAAGATTTTGAATTTTGGCCATAAATTTGCCCCTCAGGGTCACTCATTTGCACAATTTTTACGAAGTTCTCAGATTTTGTACGCGTCTATAGGTAGCTTTTAAGTTTTTGATTTCGCTGCTTTTGGGTGACAAACAACCAAGTTATAAGCATTTTCCCGCGGTGGGGGCATTTTCCCTCAAAATTTCAAAAGGCCCTAGCGGCGAAACTACTGATCGGATCAAAAAAGTTAGGGGGTGCAAAAATGGGACGGACCTCCTCTATCACCATGCCAAGCAGGGTGGGGATCGTGGGTCGCGCGCCGGCTGTAGACGAAAAGTGTGATGTTTTTTGTCTGTCTGTCTGTTTGTCACGCTTTGTAATGACGAAGTTTGTGATAACGGAAACGCTATGAAGCAGTGTAATTTTCAAAACAATAATAGCGTCATTGCATAGAGGAAGGTTTGTGGTTGTGCACCTATATTCATCTTTTTCCATGGACCCCCTAAATTTTCTCTTAGGGGCAAATTTATACCAAAAATTGCGATTTTCGCGATTTTTGAGGCTGTACGCCCACATTTTAAAAGTTTTTTAAAAGCCAGAACGATGAAATTTAACAAATTTTATAAAAATCGATTAAGGGGGTATACCCCTTTTCGGCAAATTTATACCAAAAATTACCAATTTCGGCGATTCTGGGGGTTGTAAGCCCACATTTTAAAAGTGATAATGGTTAAATTTGGCAGAGTATGCGGGCCTGGGAGTCCCTCCCGCATGCCAATTTTTGTAAAAAATCGCTTAAAGGGATATACCTTTTTGGGAAAATTTATACCAAAAATTACCGATTTTGGCGC
>Ga0209149_1002780_pt1 | contig 10070 bp, 14 predicted proteins | sample WorMetTyACAVOLI2_FD_187423 | JGI IMG/M metagenome (GOLD analysis project Ga0209149, IMG submission 187423) | Marine gutless worms symbiont microbial communities from Max Planck institute for Marine Microbiology, Germany - Olavius algarvensis... ... | reverse complement strand
AAACCCCTCGCAGCATGTACCTATCTGTCTTCAATAGTTTCCGTGTTATACGATGCTTAAGTCAAAGCGTAAGTCAAAAAATCGCTATTTTTTGCCACATTTTGGTTTCCCTTGGGACAACCCTGGGGCAATCATGCTAAATGTTGTATGGATGGAAAGAGAATTCGATGCTTACAAATTGTCTCGCAGCATGTACCCATCTATCTTTAACAGTTTCCAGTTATTCGAACTGCAAGTGCAAAAAATCGCCGTTTTCACGTACCGCAGCCCACATTTTTGTTTCCCTTGGAGCCCCTGCGACTATCACGCAACATGTTGCATAAATGGAAAGAAAATTCAATGCTTGCCAAACCCCTCGCAGCATGTACCTATCTATATTCAATAGTTTTCGAGTTATACGATGCTTAAGTCCAAAAATCGCTATTTTACCACATTTTTGTTTCCCCTGGGGACGCCCCTGGGGCAGTCATGCTAAATGTTGTATGGATGGAAAGAGAATTCGATGCTTACAAATTGTCTCGCTGCATGTTCCCATGTAACTATTACCGTTTCTGAGATGTGAAAAAATCGTTATTTTATCATACCCCTCGCATTCGACGCCCCTGTTAGGGGGGTTCCCGTCGGAATATCGGCACCCCCTTTGGGATGGTAAAACTAGAATGGTGTCCCGATGGTGAAAAAAATTCGAAGATATGTTTATTCGTTTTGACGTGATCCACGAACGTGACAGACAGACAGACAAACACCGGGTGACAGCAAAGACCGCGGTTATGCGTCGCATCGCGCGGTAAAAATTGAGTGTTTAGACAAATAATACTTTAGTCTATTACAAACCAGCTTCTCATAAAGTTTTGAGAAACTCGGTAATATAAAAATTGGGCGATAGTTGGAAAATTGCGCTAGATCACCATTTTTTTGTAAATTGGACACACTTTATAGCGATTTTGAGTTCATCAGGTACTAGTGCAGTGGAAAATGAGTTATTAATTAATTTACAAAGAGGCCCAGCAAGTTGTGTAACTGCTAATTTCAGAATCTCTACTGTAATATCGTCATAGCCCGAGCTTTTTTGGTTTCATTACCTTTACAATCTTGACAATCTCTTCTGGAGTAGTAGCATAGAGGGAAAAAGAATCTTTATATGCTCCACTTAAATATTCTGTACAACTGCCTGGTGAGTTTGATATTTTATTTGCCAAAGTGGGGCCAATGTTAACAAAGTACTCGTTAAATTTTGTAACAATGGCATGTTTATCAGAAATTTCAATGTTGTTATCCTTAAATAAATCAGTAATCGGTGTTATATCATTTTTGTTTAATATGTCTAATTGTTTGCCATGTTTGTTTGCTGTTGAAAGCATCAAATCTTTCTGCATAGTAACTATTTTCTGCAGCACGGATAATCTTATTTAATTTGTTCCTGTAAGTTTTATATCCTACAATATTATCATCTGTGGGGCTTTTAATACGTCGTTTATACAGTTTTTCTTTTCTCGTACAACAACGTGCTAAATCCACAAGTCATCCAGAGCTTTCTAGAGATTTTTTTACGAGTAATATTAACTCTAGACAATGGGAAACTCAAGTCATAGATATCTGTAAAACGTGGTGGAATATTTTATAACCAGTATCAGGAGCTGTATTGTGACAAGCAATCATGCACGGGCAGGTTTAACAGAGGTATACTCAGCGCATATCAGCTGACGCACTGCGCACGCAGCAAGTCGGGCCGGGCCAGGCCAGGCCGGCACGCTATAAAAGCAGCAGCACACTGGTAGGCGCAGGAGACGGAGCTCAGTGTTTGACGGCGACATAACTCGTACTGGTGGTGTATGAGAAACTGCGAAAATTAGCAAAAATAGCGAAATGAGCGAAATAGTGCATTTGGACTCAACTTCTCGTAATGTTGAGACGTGACGACATCGGCTCATCGTGGATGAACAGCGAATTCGCTACAGAGGTTCGTCTGCTGCGATTTCGCTGTGGATTTCGCTGAGGTTCAACTGCGGCCAGGCACTCCTCGTCTAGTGCGACGTCGACTGTCGTGAGGCGGTGCAAGGAGTCTCTGATGAGCGTGGGCTGTCGGAGCGAAGCGGGCTAGTGCGACACAGCGACAGGCTGGCAGCCGGCGGAGGACGTCTTCATTTGTGTTCCGGTGCCGTGAGTGAAATAGCGAAATCTGTCTGAAGCGCAGGGGTCAAGTGAGTCTTGGGAGGAATAGCGAAATGGGTTAGACTGGGTGACAGTGATAAGCTGGTACGAGCGGCCCAGATTGGACCCTGCCCGGGATCTTGTCCTGTATATGTGTTTCGCTGTTTTAGTTGTCTAGTAATTGTATTGTCTGTCTTTTCGCTAAAATAATTGTTCGCTAAAAGATCAGAGCGAAATGTTTTCGCGCTGCATATAAAACCCAAACAGAGTTCGTCTTGATATCTAGCCTATAGTGATAGCGAAATTTCGTTAAATCTTAAGGCGTTGTTTTCGTTGTTTCGCTCTCCATTCTCTCGAGCAGACAGAGTACAGGAGGGTGAGGCGATGGGCAGCGAAAGGCGGGATGATGAAGAGGAAAGGAATGAAAACATTTTATTACCTACCCCGGTGGTTCACAATACGCGGAGCCGGGCGAGACAATGAAAGAAAATGGGTGGACCGGCCGGGATGAGCGTGATAACTGGCGCCCAACGGCGGGACTCGAAGAAGAGGTTCTGGACCCGCATTACTGACTGAGCGAGATAGTGAGAGGTTAGAGGTAATTGGAGAGCGAAACAGCGAGTCTGATGGGGAGGTTAATATGGAACTGCGAAATGAGGCTTTAGTCCCTTCGCTCTTAACTCCTCCAGACACCCGCGACCAAGCTAAGACGACAGCGAATTCGCACTGTCTTCTTGCTCCCACTACTTCTGCTTCTGCACGTGAGGTAGGCGAACAACTTTGTTCTGCGAAAGTGTCGGACAATGCTACAGCGAATCTTGGTGTTAGACGCGGTAGGTCTCGTACTGCGATTGACTGCGAATCGTCCTTGCGAGCGTCACGCCAGCGAATTCGCCTGTTAAGTTATCTAGAAAGCGTGTAGTTGATTTAGATTGTTCGCCTTCTCCGCGCCGTTTGCGCAGCAAAATTGCCCAATCAAAGATGTCCTGTCGTGTTAAGCGTAAGCTTTTGAGAGATATGGCACGCATGTCCGTTGACAGTGATGTTGAATCTACAGATGTCGATACCTCTCTTGAGCGAAGTGCTAAACGTCGCTCTGGTGTTACTTTTGATGATTGTTTGTCTAATGAGCGAAAGTTGGAAATTCGCTCGCACGATGGTTGTGGTGCTTCTGTTGGTTCTCGTCGTCTGAGCGAAAGTAAGCTTAGTGAGTACTCTTGTGATAAGCATGAAAAGCAAAAACCACATACGCGTTTGTCTGCTAAAACTGGTAGTTCGCATTCTGTGCGTCGCACTGTGAAAACTGTTAGTGCTGGGTCAGACAGCGATGATGATGTCACTGCTAATGTTTGTTTTTCTAAGAAGCGTGCGAAACACAGCGAAAAAGTGCGAAAAGTTCGCTTTCAAAGTCAAGCTAGTAAGTATTACATGTGTAATAGCGATTCTGATATGGGTTCAAGTAGCCCAACCAGACGCGCTAAGGACAATGTCAAAGAGCGAAAAGAGCGAAAAATTCGCTGGCATTTTCAGCGTGATAAAACTCCAATGAGTGAGTATGATAGTGATGATGACGTGCCGCTAGCGAAATGTAAGAATACCCGTCAGTCACCTAAGTTTAGCAAAAATGTGCGAAAAGTTTGCTCGCATTCTCAGCATGATAAAACCATAGTAAGTGAGTATACGTCTGATGATAGCGACGATGATGCTTCGCTCGTGCAAACTGCTAAAATTGCTAGGCGTAAGCCCTCCCGTTAAACTGCGCACTTATGATGGTACTACGTCTTGGGAAACATTCTTCGCTCACTTTCAAAGTTGTGCGAAATACAACAACTTGGCTTACAAAGATAAGTTAGCACAGTTAGAAGCTGCTTTGATCGGTGATGCTGGACAGATCTTGTGGGACTCTGGCCAGGTCGGATCGATTTCGCTTTCTGAACTGATTAATATGCTGAAGGCTCGTTTCAGTGGTAGCCGCCTCGTAGCGAAACTCCGAGCTGAGCTGCGAAGTCGTCGGCGGCGTCCCGGCGAAACTGTGTTTTGGCTCTACCAGGATATTTGTCGAATGCTTGCTTTAGCTGAGCCTGAACTTCCGAGAGAGGCTCGCGTTCGTAATGGTATTGAGAGTTTTATTGTGGCTTTGAACGATCCTGATCTTGAGCTACGTATGCGAGATCGCGAGTTAAAAACGCTCAGCGATGCGCTTACTGCAGCGACTACGCTTGAAAATTGGTTGATTGAAATGCGCGCACGAACTGCGAAAAGCGAAACGTATTCGCAATTCACTGTTGAATCAGAAGGTAAAGAGTAAGTAACAGCGGAAACCCTTCGCGTCCAAGTAGACTTAAAGTTCGCTCTACTGGGGGTGCTCCCACTAAAACAGGCCAGCCGCCTAAGACACAACGTATGGACACGCTTGAGGCTAACGTTAACAAGGTCATGGTAAGGTTGGGAGAGTTAAGCAGTACAGCGAAAACTGCCACAGTCCAGACCAATGCTAATGCAGGGAATTTCGCATCTCAGTCTAATGCTCAGGGAGGTAGGATAAACGCTCCCGTGGGCCAGCTAAGAGCGAAAACGATAACTTGCTATACTTGCGGTGGGGTCGGTCACATGTCCAGACAATGTCCGAGCCATACCCCGACTTCCGCTAGCCAAAGTCAAACAGCGAATATTCAAGCGAATTCCGCTGCTACTACTGATGAAAACAATAACTTAGCGACTCCCACAACTCGTGTTTCAAAGGCATTATACCGCGATAACGTGTACATTAAGATGCATTTGCATGGTAAAATGATCCCTTGTCTGCTAGATTCTGGTTGAGCGATGACACTTGTACCCGAGTCACTCTTACATGGTGCGAGTGATATTTCGCTCTTACCGTTCAAACAGCGAGTTTGGGCAGCTAATGGTTCTCAGATTCTCATTGCTGGTCGTGCTATTGTTCCATTCAAGTTAGAAGGTCGTGACACTCCTGTTGAGGCTTTGGTCTCGTCTGATGTTGAGGAGGTGATGCTGGGAATAGATTTTCTTCGCAGTCACAAATGCATATGGGACGTTGATTCTAGCAAGTTGTATATTGATGGTCGCCCCTCTATTGCTTTGTCGCGAAAAAGGACACTGCGATTTAGGCGAATTTTTGTAGAAGGCGATGTTGTAATTCTGCCACACAGCGAAACTGACGTATTTGCGCGCTCAACTTTGTTAATATCCAACTTAGCGATTGCATCGTAAAAACACATCAAGTGTGACCTGGACTCTACGTTGGTCGGACACTTCTGCCGTCTTCGCATCGTGATGCGAAAGTGCGAGTTTGTAACACGACGAATGAGCCTGTCAGCGTTGCAGATGGAACGTGCATTAAAAATCTCTCTGCAGTCACGGTACTTGAGCCAAAGACGAGCGAGCGCGTGAATAACGAAGCTCGGCCTGTCAAAAATAGCGAAAATGCAAATAGCGAAACAGCGAATTCGCTCGCATCTAACGCTAAAACTACAGATGAAGTACTAGACTCGCTAATGTCTAAGCTGCCTAATGATCTGTCTGAGGCTGAACAAGATAAGATAGATCAGTTACTAAATGACTTTAGTGACATTTTTTGCGTGGACCGCTTGATATGGGTAGAACTTCGCTCGTTGAGCATACGATTGATAAGGCGATCACCGTCTCATTCGTCAAGGCTTCTGGCGTCAGCCATTAGCGCAACTTGAAGAGATTGATAGACAAGTTGACACACTTGTTGCTAATGACTTTGTGGAACCCGCTGCTAGTCCGTGAGCTTTTAACGTTATCCTAGTGCGAAAAAAAGATGGTTCGCACAGACTTTGTGTAGACTACAGAAAAGTGAACGCCATTACGAGGAAGAATTCCTACCCCCTTCCTCACATTGACATGTGTCTAGGTTCGATGGAAGGTTCAACCTACTACAGCACATTAGATCTACGTTCGGGGTATCACAATATCCCCATACACGAGGCTGACAAAGACAAAACTGCGTTTATTGCACGTAAAGGTTGCTATCGTTATAAGGTTCTGCCTTTTGGTCTGACGACTGCATCTTAGGTTTTTCAGAGACTGATGTACTTAGTTCTCTGTGGGCTGACGTACATCACTTGCCTGGTCTATATCGATGACATTATTGTCTTTGCAGCAGATTTTGAGACCTATTTGTCACGTTTGCGAGAAGTTTTTGAGCGACTTCGCGCTGCTAACGTAAAACTTCACCCGACTAAGTGCTATTTGTTTCAGCGAAAGGTTGACTTTCTCGGACATACGTTGTCAAAAGCTGGAATAGAGGTACAAACAGCGAAAATAGAGGCCATCAAGGCTTGGTCGAGACTTTGAGATGTACATAAAGTGCGACAGTTTAGTAGTTACTACAGAAGATTCGTATTTGGATTCGCTGATATTGCTGCGCCGTTGTACGCTCTACAGCGAAAAGGTGCTATGTTTCTTTGGACTGACGACCAAAAAAACGCTTTTCTTCGCTTAAAGGAGGCGTTGACAACCACACCTGTACTTGGTATGCCAACCACCACTGACGTCTTTTATCTAGATAATGACGGTTCAGATGTTGGCTTTGGTTCCGTGTTGTCTCAAAGACAAGGCGATAGGGAGGTTGTCATTGCGTATGCTTCGCGAGTGCTGAGCAAAGCAGAGCGAAATTATGATGTAACTAAGCGTGAGCTACTTGCATTTGTCGTTGGACTCAAGACACTACGACATTACCTGTTAGCTCAGCATTTTGTAGTGCGAACTGACCATTCGGCGTTGCAGTGGATCCGTCGCATGCCCGAGCCTATGGGACCGCTTGCACGCTGGTTAACACTACTAGAACAATTCGATTTCGAGATTCAGTTTCACAGCGGAGTGAAAAAATGCAAACTGCGATGGGTTGTCGAGGAGACCGCCCTCAGACGAGGTTGACACACATGACGAGACTGAGATCACAGTCCGTAGGGTCACGCAAGTTCAGTTCACCACGCAGACTAGCGAAAAAAGGTGATGGTTTCGCTTCGGTGGGGGAAACTGATCTCGCAGTCTTGCAAGTAAAAGACCCTGACTTTGGCGCTATTGTTCGCTTGCGCCTTGAATAAAGCGAAAAACCACATCCGAGTTCGCTAATTTCTGAGTCACCCTTCGCTAAAAAGTTACTTAGCGAATGGCCATCTTTGGAGGTTGTAGACGGAGTGGTTTATCGACGGTTTCAGTATAATGACGGACAGACCGACGTCTTGCAGCTGCTGTTGCCACGTGTGTTGAAAAAGGACTTCCTTAGTAAGTGTCATGGAGACATGAGCGGAGGTCATAAAGGTAAAGGTAAAGGTCTGGACACTTGCTATAGCACCACTTACATGAGTCAGACTCGTGACCAGCAGCGCTTTACAATCTCGGAAGTGGCAGCTGATTGGCATGAACCAATGGTGCTGCAGCGCATTATGTGGCCATCCATTACCCGTGCTAACGGACAATTGGACCCACGGTGCAGCTAGCAGACACACCACCGCCCCAATCAGCCACACTAGGCCTTCACCCAGTAGCTGTAGCTACTACTCATTTCCCGTCCCGCTGAGGGTAGGAGGCTGAGTTGGCCTGAGCACACAGTAGGTTAGCAACTTCCTCAAGGTTGCTTGCAGTGGACCGGGTGTAAGTCGAACCCGCAACCTCTTGGTTATGAGTCCGATACTCTACCAACTGGACCACTGCACCCATATGGGCATACGTCCCACGCTGGATCAAGTTCGTCGCTGTACATTTTGGCCAGGTTGGCGTCGAGACACTCAGATTCATTGCAAGCAGTGTGTTCGCTGTAACTGCTATTTTCATGGGAAGTTACCTCGCTCTGCATCACTCCAACCATTGCTAGCTGGAGCGCCGTTTGAGCGGCTTCACATTGATATGACAGGCCCGCACCCTGTGACAGCGCGAAAATCTCGCTTTATTGTTAGTGTGTGGTTGATCCGTGCACGAAATGGGCAGAATGCTTTCCGGTTCATAGCAAAGAGGCAGCTGTTGTGGCTCGTGTAATTGTTGAACAATGCATTTGTCGGTTTGGTGTCCCACTGTCGCTGTTGACAGATAACGCCAAGAAGCTCGATGGTGACCTGATGGCGGAGATTTGTCGCTTGTTGAGGATTGAAAAACTGCGAACAACTATGTACAAGCCTAGTGCCAATGCAGCGGTGGAGAGGTTTCACCGAACTCTCAACGGTATCATTGCTAAGTTGATTGACAGCGAAAAAGACTGGGATTTAATGTTGCCCTTTGTGATGGCCGCATATCGTAGTTCGAGTCATGAAAGCACTGAGTTCACGCCAATTTTCTTATGCCAGGTCGAGAGGTACATAGTCCAGTTGATATTGTGTATGGTATGCCAGAGGCGAAGCCGCCTGCTTCCTACGCTGCGTACAGTGAAGAAATGCTCGGCAGGTTTCAGCATGCTTATACACTTGTTCGAGAGCATCTGCGAGAAGCAGCGAAACGCTCAAAAAATTACTATGATATGTCCGTTAGAGCGAAGCAGTATGATGTTGGTAACTTGGTGTTATACTACAATCTGCAAAAACGTCCTGGCAGGCAGGATAAGTGGGTAAGTAAATACTCAGGACCCTACCTTGTTACTAAGGTTCTTGGGCCAGTAAATGTTGTAATACAGCGATCTAAGCGCAGTCGCTCGTTTGTGACGCACTTGGACAAACTGAAAACATATACTGGTGATGATGTGCCTGATTCATGGTTGTCAGGGGGAACAGCGACGATATGGAGACAGACCCCAAGGGGCGTGATTCCGCTTCGGTGGGAGAAAACCACGGTGTTTCCGATGTTGAAGAGCGAAATGAAAGGTTAGATCTGGAGGCAGAGTACGAGCGCGTTGAACCGGAGGTCTCGAGCCCGGTAAATGGCTGTTTCCAGGGGCGACGGTGGTGTGAAGAGTGAAATTGAGGGAGGTGGGAGTCCACGTTGGGACACCGAAGCGGAAATACCATTCGCAATTGTTGGTTGTCCGACGAGCGATCCACTTCCTCTTCGCCCTCGACGCACTATTCGACCGCCGAAGCGGTATACTGACTAGTTGAATAATTTCTGGAAGATGGAGTAATTAGCAGCAATAGTGTATTGCTAGAACTCCGTCCGAGCACTGTTGGTTCTTTCTGGTTAATGTGTTATTATATAGAAAAACTGCACGCAGTCAATCTAAAGTTGTATAAGCCAAAGCTCTAAAACAGCAAAAATAAAAATGTTTATTAATTATAAGCGTGAAATATATGCGCTAGCACATTTAAATCTGTCAACCGCCAGCTTTAAATGTCTAAGCTAGCGCATATGTTTTATGCTTATAATTAATAAGCATTTTAATTTTTGCTGTTTCAGAGCTTTGGCTTATACAACTTTAGATAGACTGTTTGCAGTTTTTCTATATAATATTTGCTGTTTTATTAAAGTTTGTTGGTAAGAGACGTATGACAAATTAGTTCTGCATAGGCTTATACTAAAGATTTGGAAGTTGATACCTCTTGTAGGCCTTGACATCAGCGGACCTATTATCTTCATGACATTCGTTTAATATATACATCGTTATTCATCATAATAATGACGTCACGCAAAAAAGTTCCGGTGTCGAGTTTTGGCCATGTGTTATCTCCGCATGGCCGTGATGCATCTGCCCACCAAATTTTGCGCAAATAGCTCTATCCAATTCGGAGTTATTGACATTTTCCGAAATCCAAGATGGCGACCGCCGCCATCTTGGATTTTCAGTTTCTGTGAATTTGGCCATTCTGGCGTGTTGATAGTGCGTTATTTGTGTTCTGTACCAAATTTGGTTCAAATATCTGTTATAGTCACTGAGATCGACGCACATATGCTTCAGACCTTTATTTGATGACGTCACACGAATTAACTTCCGGTTTCGGCTTTTGGTC
>Ga0209149_1002779_pt1 | contig 10070 bp, 3 predicted proteins | sample WorMetTyACAVOLI2_FD_187423 | JGI IMG/M metagenome (GOLD analysis project Ga0209149, IMG submission 187423) | Marine gutless worms symbiont microbial communities from Max Planck institute for Marine Microbiology, Germany - Olavius algarvensis... ... | reverse complement strand
CACTTTTCAGCAGGCTCCGACGCCACTGATCATAAATGGTCCGTTGTTTCGCAGTTTTAATGTGCCCACTAAACGGTTTACAAAGAACTAAACAGAAATTGACGAACGCGAAGAAAAGAAATCCGAGCATTGTCTAAATTAGCCTATTTGAAGGCAGCAGAAATGTAGCAGACATCTGCGGTGGATTCACGAATGCACTAGCACTACCTGTGAACGAAACGCCTCTAGAGTTTAACAAATGGCAGCTTTCAAACAAATTTAACGAATTTTATTTTCGGAAAAGTTGCTGCTTTTAAGCGAGCCGCATGCTGATGTTGAGACTCAAGTCTTGGTGCATGGCAATGACAGGCGTTTCGCTAACTTTGACAGACGTCATGCAACCGTATATTAAATTCGAGTCCGAATTATCGACGAAGCTTAACCAACGTGACATTTAAATTTTAAAGTTATTAAGCCGCCGCTCGCGCCTGTCCATCTGTTTGTCTGTTTGTTTGTTTGTTTGTCTGTCGCCAAGATACAAAAACGCGATTTTCTCAAAAACTAAACAATTTAGAGCTATGGTGTCTATTGACGACCTATAGGAAGTGGTACGTGGGCTTTTCAAAGAACCCATTATTGGACCCCTAAAATCCAAGATGGCGGAAATCCGCCATCTTGAAAATCGACATGACGTCACTTTTTTCTGCCGACGGTGGTCCGATTTGGATAAAATTTCGCAGACTGGTGCAGAATGACATGTCGACTGCGGTGATATGGCTATATGGAAACCAGAAGTAGAATTCCAATTGCTCAAAACGAACCTATTTCGTCGCTACCAGCACACACAGCGCAGTAGAGATGCATCATGACTCTGCGCTATATAAATCTACTATTGACATTGACATTGACATGGCGGACGTTTGGGCGAATTCAATGGCGTGTCCCAGAGCCACCTGCCATATTGCAGGGTGCTGCCACCTGGCAAATTTAATGACATGTCATCCCAGGACCACGTGTCACGTTGCAGAGTGGTCCTACTGCCATTTGTTAAATTCACTGTCATGATCCCAGAGCTACATGCCACATTGCAGGGTGCAGTCACCTGGCGAAATCAATGTCATAATCGTGCCACATTGCAGGGTGTAAGAATGCCATCCGCCATATTGAAAATCGTTTTTCGCCATATTTTATTTTTTTCTTAATGCAGTTTTGGCTTTGACGAGCGGCGGCTTTTGTATCGTCTTCGATACACTTGTTTAAACGACTATCGTTTTACACGCTCTCTACATCTACAAGTACGAACGAAAGTACATGTATGTAACAAGAAGCTCAGCTGTCGCAGAGAGACCGCGCGATGCTTCGTGTCATTAAATATTTCGCTAAGTCACTTAAGATCACTCGAGATCATTCAAAATGACACCCTTGAGTAGGGCGTGTGTAAGTCCCTATTAATATTCCATTGTAACTATGTCTGTATCTCGTATACCGTTTCTGAGATATTCAGCGTCAAATAATGGCGTAACCCCTTGAACTCTAGGTTAGGGGGTCATTGACGGTCATTGAAAATGGTACCATTCGACAGCTTGGGCATGGTGTCCTATTCGCATTCCATAGTAACTATCGCCTTATCTTGTATCATTTCCGAGACAAAGCAAGATATTGGTCGAAAATGGCGGTTTTTCACACCCCCTGCATTCAACGACCACGTTAGGGGAGTTCCCGTTGAAATATTACCGTAACGTTTGGTATTTGGTACGGAAAAACTAGAATTGTGTGGCTACCCGACGGCGAAAAAGTTTTACGATATGTTTAGCCATTTCGACAAACAGACGGACGGACAGACATCTTGCGACAGCATAGTCCACGCTATGCATAGCACCGCGCGGCAAAAACTAAAAACTCCTACAGAATTTCTAGACTCGAAGACGTTGAAAATAATACCGAGATTCCTCCTGCGTAGATCTGTATTGTCCACAATCTACGTCTGTAAGGAACTACTGCGGAACGTTCATGCTATTGAATATTCTCAGCCATTTTCGCAGACCAGTCTGAATTCACTGGTAAAGTTAAAAGACGGTAGGACAACTGGTCACATATAATGATAGCCTGACCGAAAGGAGGACCACGGCTACCTGCTGGACAGCACTGATCTGCATATTTTATCTGATCGCTCGATTGGTCACGTTGTGTGCGACGCCGTACTATCACGGCTGGATCGCCAGCATCGACCAAGTCATCGCAGACGGATTAAACAGCGTCGCGCTGCTAGTAACACGTAAACGATCGAACAACGAATCCGTCGAGTTGACGGGCGGCGCCTAGCCGCAGGGCGGCTAACAGAGTCGGCCGCAGGACGGCCTCGTCTGGACGGCCGCCGCCCTTTCGTCGTCGTCGTCGTGTAGCGATCGATCACAATTACAGCATCGTAGTCGCAAGCGACGGTCGGTTGGTCGACCGGCGTCACAACGACTCTGGCGCAGATAGCCGGTCCGACGGACAGCCATGGCCATGTTAAACGACGCCTGTTACAACGCCTGCTGCTGAAGCCGACTCACGGAGATGCTGGACGTCGGATAACCACGTGACGCGGTCGCCGTCAATCTTAACTGACAGTCGTCGCGCGCTAACGAACCGTGACGCAACTCCATTATCTCATCGCAACTCCGCATCTACGACATTCGCTTCTGATACTTGACTCCTGTCAGATCCAATCAGCTACCACGTAGCTCTAAACTATACGACTGACACGATTTATCAGAACACAATGAATGCAGAATGAGCATAACGGCTAAGAGTCAGTTCTTGATATAAAAGGTGTCTAAATCATTCGTGACGTGAATTGAGTCGGGAACATGTTTCACAAATCACAATATAGTGCAGCTGTTGAACAATATAAATATATATCAGTAACTACCGTAATGCAGAAATAACAGGATAATTTTTAGGACTGCTGCTCTGGTATATTTTACCGGCTGTTAAGCATTTTACAACAGCCGCGTCTTTTTTTTCTACAGAAACACAAATTGCATTATGTATTCCTGACTGCGGTCATTCTTGTACAATACACGCAATCATAATGCTACAATGTGAACAGAAATAAAAGGAACCTTTTATTTTCTTGCATAGGTGAGCCAATTTAAATAAAAATTTCAGACAATATAGCTGAGGGAATGCTAAATTTACACATATAAAAATAATTTGTCTTTTCGTTAAATATTCTTTGTTAGCAGCGACGTAAGAATGACGTTACTTTTATACGGCCTAGAATCGTGTCAACTAAGTAATGGCGATCAGCACTCTTTGGATTTTACTTATAATGTGAATGAAATCATTTGAGAGTTCAAATATTGATTTAATCAAAGAATGTCAGATTTATTTTCGTTGTGTTATGCCTAGTTTAACGGTAAAAGTTAGGTCTCAGGAATTTATTGCCAGATACGATAATTCAGATAATACTTTCTGTCATTTTTGTTGCTTGTTGTAACTGTACATAGCGTTTATTGTGTGTGTGTGTGTGTTGTTTGCTCTTTATTAATTTGTATTTTTCTTTTTGTCGCTACCATTCGTGGTGAACAAAGATGCTCAAAAGTGTCATTACAAATACAATAACGGGATTTACCACTGAAGGTGGACATATCATTTGCGAGTGAGTAAAAAGTGCAGCGAAACGATGCAGGAAAATAAACGGGTTCCTTCTATTTCCGTTCACAGTGTAGAAAGCCAATATGCTAGGCAGGAACATGGAAGAGGTTTAGATAAAAGAGAGCAATGATGTACATACACTTGGCACAGATCGGTCGTGCGTCGCTGAAGAGGCAACGATGACAGACCAGACCGTGCGCGCAATAACCTCGTTCGTTGATTTCGTCACAACTGTGGCCGAGAGGCAGCTCCAGCACCGCTGTACAGACAGACACACAAACAGACAGACTGATACATCTGCGTCGTGTCCAACAGCTCACCGGTCTAATACGCCTGTCCAATGGGCCGGCCTATGTTAGACCGGTCAGCTGTTGGACAGCTTTCATCGTTGGTAGCGATTGCCGGCAGCGATACACTACGTATTTGACAACATTTTCCGCATTACCAGTGTTACTTAACATACCATTGGCCAACTGTATGTACATCATTACTCTCTTCCATTTATCAATAAATAAATGGAACTAAGATATACTTTTATAGATCAGAACCTTCAACTACACGTTATAAATACGTCTCAATTCACAAATAGCTATCGTACAACCAAACATCATCATTGTAAACACGACGTTACGTGACCTTCAGGTCGTATGGATCGGCATTAAAAATCGATCCATCAAAAATGACCTGGTCCTTTAGCCGAAAGTTGTCCAACAGCTCACTGGTCCAGAAAAAAATGGCTCAAAAACGTAGACCGGTGAGCTGTTGGACACGCTCCTGGTCTACCGAGATCTCGACAGTTCTTACTAATTCATGATTTTATACGCAGCTCAGAGGACATCACCGGCGGTTTGGGGGCCATGAATACTGGCCGCATTGTGTCGTCCGTCGCTCGACGCATGCTAACAAATCTGATTGTCAAAGAAGCGTTCATACAGCAGTTTCTCGCGACGCCGTCCTCACGAAACTGATATTGATCCTCCCTTCTCCCAACATCGGCGAGTGAAGTCGTTCATCACGGTCTCTTGTCATCTATCTGTGCGTATTTGGAATGTCTATTTCTCTCCGTCTAGCAATGTAATTCTTCAATGTCAGGGGCATGTTCTTTACCGTCAGCGAATCAGGATTGTCGCAAATCGGGACTAACTTGTATGAATGAATGTGCTAAGCAAGACCAGACTAAAGTCGGCTTCAATTATGCAAGAAAAATGCACAACTTGATGCTAGCATTTCTACTTCAGATCGAAAATCTGGCGCCAGAAATCGGCGCCCTGCTTGAAAACAGTTGACATAATTCAGCGAGTTTGTTAGCGGCAGTTTCAGTTAGATCCAATAAAATCATCGAAAATATGTATATCGCTAAAATAAATTACGCAGAAAGGTCTATTTTGCATCTTTATAGTCGTATATTTAAGCTATAAGTAAAGAAAAATAAAAACGTTGAAACGAAGCTAAAGAATCGTGCATTAAGGTAAGCCAACTCGTCAACGTTCACCTCACTGAAACTTTTATTATTGAAAATTAGGACTTTCGGGGTCAAAGCTCTGGTAAAACTTTAAGTACACAGCAGTTCCAATATATCGTTTTGCGTTTTAGTACTCCTACCAACCATTCTACTGTAAAACATAGGTGTCTATACTTCATTTCATTTTCTATGTCGCTTTCTTACCACAAACTGCTGTTACCCTCTGAACTCTTTTTCCTTTAATTTTTCGCGTTCACTTTCTCTTTGGTTCCGTGTAGTAGACTAAGCCAACTACCCGTCAGTTTTTGAGAGCACGTTAACCTTTTAATGGGCACATTAAAACCGCACAGCAACGGAACATTATACAGTGATTGGTACACTGGCCGTTGATTGGTGGGATGTTACATTTGGTACAGCGAGGAGCGGGTTGGGCGGGATGCGACCCCGCTCAGTCCCCTCATCGCTATACCAAATGTAACAGCCCACCCATCAACAGCCAGTGTAACAACTACATTCGACGTGGCACTATAATTACCTTTGCATTCTAAAGGGTTAAACATACTGTGGGTCGGTACGTAGAACTGTATATTTGCAAGCGGCCCCGAACTCGCTGAAAAGTCAGTGACGTTGGCGCAGGATACAAATGACATTAGTGCTGGAAAACGTAGCTCTTCACGAGACGTCGGAACGAGCGTAGCGTGAGTTCTGACGAACGGAGGGCTACAGGTATCTGGTCACGATATCATATCGTATCATGTGATGAGTGTCATGAAGTCAGATTAGCGCAGTGAGGAGTCTTAGCGTGATGGTTTTCATGTCTGTTGTTCGGCGACGTCGGTTGATCATTGTCAGTTGTCGCACTCGTCGCTGCACGTGAACATTTAATTTAGGCATAGCATTTCGTCCGATGTAACGCAGTTCATTAAGTAACAATGTACTGATTTAGGTGACACTGTCACGTCAAAGACATTGCAGGGGCAACCCTTTAATCACCAGATTAAAACCGCAGAGAAACGGATCATCATATAGCAATACAGTGATTGGTACACTGGCCGTTGATGAGTGAACTGTTACATTTGGTACAGCAAGGAGAGAACTGGGCAAGGCCGCAGCCCGCCCAGGCCCCTCCTCGCTGTACCAAATGTAACAGCCCACCCATCAACAGCCAGTGCACCAACTTCGTATCATTCGATGTGGCACTATAATCGCCTTTGGAGTCTAAAGGCCCGTTTACAGCGACGCAACTCAACTCAACTCGACGTCGAGTTGAGTTGTGTCGCTATAAACGGAAATTAAAGAGTTAAGCCTAATTCGCGATAGCGGGGGGCTTTACGCAATGATGCCGCCCATCTGTTCGCTCGTCTGTCTGTTCGTTTGTTTGTATGTCTGAAACGCGTACACAAAAACGGCCATAACTCAGCAGCCGATTATGAGATTTCAACGAAATTATGCAAGGCGAAGCAGAATGTCATGACGATAGAGGTCACGTGACATACACTCCAAATTTCGAAAATTCAACATGGCGGACGGTCGCCTGCTTCAAAATGGTTAAATTGCCAGATCTCAACGAAAAATCGTCCGATTTTTCATGAAATTTGGTACACAACAGCAGATTTGGAATTCGATGACAGTCACGTGACAAAATATAAGCTACCAAGAACTTCGCTATCGCAAACAGCCCGCGCGTCAGCTGCGCACACGATGTGTCGAGGGCATCTATGATAACCCTGTGACCTTGAAATCTAAGTTAACGGTCACTCCAGTTCACTGCGAACAGAACCATTGAGTAGATCATACACGACTTACTATTAGACGAGTTATTGGACGTTGAATATTATCGTGACCTTGAAACGTGGGTCAGAGGTCACTCAAGGTAACTGAAATTAGTGCAATTCGAAAGCATGGGTGCGGTTTCCTGTTCGCCTTCTATACTAACTATGGCCGTATCTGTAGCCGTTTGTAAGATATTCAGTGTCAAAGAATGGCGTGACCTTGAAAACCAGGTTAGGGGTCGGGTCGTTCAAGGTCATTGAAAATGGTGCAGCTAGATAGACCATGTGCGACTTTTTATTGGTCCGTCATTGTAAATATAGCTCTATCTTGTACCATTTTCGAGTTATTTGAAGTTGAATAATATTGCGACCTTGAAATAGGGGTTAGAGATCACTCAAGGTCATTGAAATTGGTGCCATCTGAAACCTTGGGTGCGGTTTCATATTCGCCTTCTGTAGTAACTATGGCCGTATATGTAGCCGTTTGTGAGATATTTAGCGTCAAAGAGTGGTGTGACCTTGAAAACAGGGTTAGAGTTCGTTCAAGGTCATTGGAAATGGCACCATTTGATAGATCGCATACGAGTTCTTATTCGCCTTCCATAGTAACTATGGCGATATCTTGTATCGTTTGCGAGATATAGCGACTTATTTGTAGAAAATTGCGAAATTTTTATATCCCACCTGTATTTAGCGCCCCCGCAGGGGGTGACCCAGTCGGAATTTTGTGAAAATGTTTGATGCTGGTAAAACTAGAATGATTGAGCTACCGTATGGTGAAAAAAACTGTGACGATATGTTAAGCTGTTTTCATCTGATACCGGAACGTAACGGACATACGGACGGACAGACAGACAGATTTGCTATATCAATATCGCGCGTCAGTATGCTGACGCGCGATAAAAATTTAAAATTCAAGACGGCGGACGGCCGCGATATTGAAAATCGTTTTTGCCATAACTCAACAGCCGATTGTCCGATTTCAGTGAATTTTCCTAATGCAGTTTGGGAGGGTCGTCGTGCGGGGGCTTCTGGTATCGTCTGCAATACACTTGTTGATGTTAATTTGTCGTAAAGCTGTATTGGTGTCTTGTTCTAGCTTCGTTATGAATAAAGATGCATATCACAGGCTGCGCGGTAGCGCCAGCACTGTGTTAACGGCGACCGGCCAAGTCAATGGGAGATGGCAAATTTTGACCCCCTACATAATCGCAACCCCTGAGCCGATTGCCACAAAATTCAGCACAATTGATTACGTCCGCGAGTGAACCCTCTAAACCAAATTTGGTACAAATCCATCCACCGGAGGCTTCTGGGTAAATGGGTGAAATATAACGTTTTTGTGCTTTTTTTATTTATTTATACCTTTTTTCCGAGACTCGCGCACAGGTCAGACCGGTTGATGGATTTTTACGCGCGATAGCTCAAAATACGTGAAATCACGCAAGGATGTGCCTTTTTGGGGTTACAAAACTTAAATTTAATGTTAAACCCCTATTTATCCCCGAAAACCGTCAAATTTTGGTCCAAAACGGGACGTAGTTTTTTTCGACCGAAAATGCGGGTTGCTCAAGAGTAAACTACCCTTAATCATCATCGTAGCCCCATAAAAGCTGCATTGTAAATAGGCAAATCAGGGTCGGCGATTTCAAATATGACATTTTCGACTCGGAATTTTGACCACCTGCCCCCCTTAGTCTCCAAATCTTTCAATTTTGCATTACAAAATTAGTTTTTTTGCTTGAAACACACTGTTGCCGTCATCACAGACGCTACAAACTTATTTTTTATAGCACTTGGGTATGGGGAGTTGCTTGCCAAAAACAACTTTAGAACCAAAATTGTCAGGGGGCTGGGCTAGGGAAGTATTCCAAAAATTTTGGGACCCCCTACTTTTTTCTGCAACCATTGAAGCTAGCAACTTCAAAGTTGGTACACAACTTGGGTTTGGCGAATAGCTTACCAAAAAACAACGTTTAGGACCAAAATTGGACGGGGTGGGGACTTGGAGAGCATCCCAAAAAATTTGGGACCCCCTACTTATTTCTGCAACCGTTGAAGCTAGCAAGTTGAAATTTGGTACGCAACTTGGGTTTGGTGGGTAGCGTACCAAGAAACAACATTTAGGACCAAAATTGGCGGGGGTCGGGGATAGGGGAGCATACCTAGCTTACCAGGAAACAACGTTTAGGACCAAAATTGGTAGGGGGCTGGGCTAAGGGATTATCTCAAAAAATGGGACCCTCTACTTATTTCTGCAACCACTGAAGGTAGCAACTTCAAATTGTGTGGACCAGGTACCATGTACCCTATACCACGTAACAGCTGCAGAAATGTAATAAAACTGCAAATATATATGTAAAAAACCGCGGTTTATACACGAAGCTGGCAACTTCAAATTTGGTACACAATTTGGGTTTGGCGAGTAGCGTACCAAGAAACAACATTTAGGACCAAAATTGGCGGGGGTCGGGGCTAGGGGAGCATACCAAAAATTTTACAATACACGTAAAAATACACGAGTTAACGGCGAATGACACATCTAAAACTGCACAAATTACAAAAAGGTGATATTACTCACCAGCACATTGACACTTAGGCAATGTGCTGGTGGGTAATATTACCTTTTTGTAATTTTTGCAGTTTTAGATGTGTCATTCGCCGTTAACTCGTGTATAAACCGCGGTTTATTACATATATAAAGCTTAGCAGTCGACTGGTTGTCAGTGGCAACAGGCAACAGTATTCGCCTCCGGCATGAGCCGTGCTGCTGCTGGTGGTACCGATGCAACAACGCCAGCATCCTATTGCATTATTTCCTCTCCAAGGTGTCGTAATTCCGCTCCCGTCTCGCGCCGACCCAGATCTGCCAGCCAGGGACGTCGCTCCCATATAGAAGACGCTGAGTCGCTGACACCCGCGGCGAATTCGTCGTCAGGCGGCCCTCGCGTCGACACTCGCAAGCCACTCGCCAATACCGCCGAAATAATAGCACTTGGCCAGTTGCTCGCGCGCCGGTCATTCTGGCAGTTTCGAAGCGCACAAAACGTAGGATACGATACGATACTGTGTATTTAACGTGCAGTAGAAAGCTGACGTGTAGCCAGCCTACTCTACCCACACGGTTCAAACAGAAAAATTTAAATTGAAAAACGAACTAAAAATAAACCGGTGATTATGATAACTCCGGTCCAATCCCATTCTCCATAAAGACA
>Ga0209149_1002778_pt1 | contig 10070 bp, 6 predicted proteins | sample WorMetTyACAVOLI2_FD_187423 | JGI IMG/M metagenome (GOLD analysis project Ga0209149, IMG submission 187423) | Marine gutless worms symbiont microbial communities from Max Planck institute for Marine Microbiology, Germany - Olavius algarvensis... ... | reverse complement strand
TTTAGCACCCCCCCCCCCACTAGTTTACTAGTGACTTAAACTGAAATATATCACGGAAGATTTGGACCCATGTAGCCGTAAAAACCTGCTAGGCCCCGGATGGATCCGTGGCGGAAATAGCCGAGAACACACACAATCTGTCGGATCAAAACTGATGTTGCTGGGTTTGCTGGGCGCAGGCAGAAACCCGTATGTTTATTTGTCACGTCGGTGTTGTTTCAAGTATCGCGAGAAGTCATTGCAAGGCCAATTGTCAGTCTGCTCGACTTTTTACATCTTTCTGCTTCGTAACACAGACGCACGACGTAGCTGATGTCGTTGGTTGGTTGGTTGGTTGGTCGCGCAGTGTATTACGGCGAAACGGCTAGAGTGATCGAGTTGCTGCTCTGTATAGTGTTTATCATCAGCTAACGCCACTTTGTGTTAAACAGTCTCGGAAACCACACTAATAGGAAAACTTTAGACCGAAACTATAATGCGATACCGGTCTCCTAGCGAATGTATGTGTACACTAAGGAGTTTAATATTGGCCGGTATTTGTGCTGCCGTCTGCCGAATGTATTTGCAAAAATATCTTTGTTCGTTTCCATTTTCAGCTGAAAACGTTTGACTGTTATCTTTTACGTTTATTTTCGGCCAAAAGTTGATTTTCGTAGTCGACATCTGTTTTTCGGCGTTAACTCAAAGCCGAGGTCGACGGCTGATCAGTCGACGTCACTCTCGTCGCTCCACTGACTGCTGCCCTGGAAGTGTCGCTGCCACAGACTCGACATGAGACCACACGCAAAGACCACATCGAGCACCTGCAGACCACACAGCAGACATGACATCACGGTCGCTGCCGTTGCTGCTTAACACACAGTCGTTACGGTTGGACCAGTCAACAATCTATCAAAAATAAATTTCCTACAGGGTGACCCAAAAACTGACGCCTAGGGTTGTCTTATCTAACGGGCTCGGCGGGCACGAGCCTAGGGCCCCGGGAAGTTTCTTTTATGAGGGCCCCCAACTGGCATTGCTGCTAAGTTTTTTTTAAAGTCACTATCTAGCAAAGCAATAGACTACGAAATGTGCAAGTATTTTCGTGCGATCAAATCACGAGATCAAACCACACGAGATCAAAAAGTAAAAGAAATAATTAAATATATCTCTCGAGGGTCAATAATAATAGTAATAGTAATAATAATAAATGTAAAGGCAGTCCGGGGGTAAGGTAGTAACTTTATTATTCTCCGCTTTTTTCGTTTATACAGAAACCACAGCCTCGTGTTCCAGACTGTTCCCTCAACACCAACACGTCTCACATTCGACCTCTCACCGCGGCGGAATTCGTCACAATTAGGCCGCAGCGTTGATCCCTCCCGTCCCCCCGTCTACCCCAGACGGCGCCACACACGACCCATATTGGATAGAGCCTCCGTAATGTAACGGTCGTTTTATAGCGCCGCAGAAAACCCGGCTTGGACCGATCGTTGTGTTGTTTCGCCGCTAGGTGGCCCTAAAATACGTCGGCCGAGAAAAACCGACCATATGACATAAAATCTTGTAAAACAGGTACTATTGCTGACTATTACTGCTGTTAGTGACTGTGCTGCCTGAATGGCGTTAACCCTTTAATACCCACATTAAAACCGCACAGCAACGGACCGTTGTACAGCAATACGGTGACTGGTACACTGACCGTTGATGGGTGGGCGATGAGGGGCCTGGGCGGGCTGCGGCCCCGCCTAGTCCCCTTCTCGCTGTACCAAATGTAACTACACTCGCCGCTTCTAATATGCACATGAATAACATAGAGCTGATGTACCTGGATGACGAAGATGAGACAAGCAATGGCTGCTATTCCAACGGCGTTGTGGTGTAACCAGCGAGAGATCGATTCCTGACAGCCCTATAGTCAGTAACAGTGGCAAATAGGAACGGGACACAAAGTAAGTAAGTAAGTAAGTACTTCAATAAACTCTTCAACAAAAGTTCTCAAAGGTGAAATATTAATACACACGATTGTTAAACGTTTGCAAAATGTTTTAAAAGTTTTCGAAAAAGTACCGGCCCTGTTGGATAGATCTAAAGAAAGCTGTGTGAGTCTATAGAGGGTAACCGTAAAGACAAAGGTGCGTGAATTTGTGTAGCGCCTTAGATGACAAGCATCTCGTCCTCAAGGCGCTCAGACATGGATCACACAGTTTAACCTGCAAACAACACCATGCCTGCCTTTAGCCTTCATTCACGTTCACCAGATGGCGCCGCCACGGACTGTGGTGACAACATCTAGCTGCAGCTTACTACTCATTTATCGACCCCGAAATGATGAATGGCTGAGTTGGTCTCTTTGGCTGACCGATGGCGGACGGTTTATCCACGTAAGTGGTCACCCGTCAGCTGTAGGTCGAGCGCAGGACAGCGAAAGCTCGCCGGTCAAAGACCGACGTTCTACCGCTGCGCCACGCAACCAACCACAGATACACTTACGTGACAAGTATTTTATGTGATCAGTGTTTTTAACCGTACGCTATTGAATTCATCAAGCGGTGACGACGAAATTTGGCGTACCATGCTGCGACTTTCTGTGCTGCCGTGCTACTCGACAGCAACGACACAAACAGCGATAACTGAAAGGGGCGCCTGAAAATGCAAGTACGGGAAGCTAACTATGCAAACCGCAAGAGTGGAAACTGTAAGTACGAAAGTATTGTGTGGTCGGTCTTTACAGACCAAACCACAATTCCAATCTGCATCTAGGTAGAGTAATACGTGTATGAACATGCAACAAACTAACTGTCTGTTAATAGGAAAAATATATTTAAAAATTATACGAGCCCCTCTTAGTTCTATCACGCGCGCATTCATGGACATAAAGCATGGGGATGGACCCCGTAGTCTGAAAGTGCCCCAATATTGTTTCAGATTACGTCATTTTATATATAAATTTAACCGCAAAACGCCCGACCCAAACCCCCGTGGACTGGGAACACCCGTCTCATCCTCTCCGCACCCTTACAGCGCCGGGATGATTAACCCTAAGTGTTTCATTGTGTTGACCCCCTAAAGAGGCTGGACTCACTCTTGTGCAGGGCCTAAAATTGTGTGTTTTCTGACACAAAGTGTGCAGTTGACTTTGCTGGAGTGTGTTATGTAAAGTAGCGAAATGACTTGAAATCGTGGAAAAAATGAACAGATTTGCACTGTTAAATTTCAAAATTTTCTGGGGCAATGCCCCCAGACCAGACCCCCATACTGGGGAGGGGCTACGGCGCCCCTCCCCAGACCCTACCCCCTCGGCACTCCGGCGCTTCGCGCCTCCGTGCCTCGCTCGGGGCCTTCGACCCCTCCATCGTCCCTCTCTGTATGTAGTTGACATTTTGAGATATCTTAGGCCCTGCTCTTGTGAACACTACCCTTCTCCACTTACAGAGGAGATTGTTGAACGATAAATTCTAATATTACACTTATTTGCTTATTGATTAGAAAACTTCTAATTCTGATATGTCTAACTAAATTCTAGTTCTAATTAACCGTTTAGAGTGCAATGATCAAATTACAGTACCACATCGAATAATATGAAATTGGTACACTGGCCTTTGATTGGTGGGCTGTTACATTTGGTACAGCGAAGAGGGGACTGGGCGGGGCCGCAGCCCGCCCAGTTCCCTCCTCGCTGTACCAAATGTAACAGCCCACCCATTAACGGCCAGTGTACCAATCACCGTATTGCTGTATAATGGTCCGTTGCTCTGCAGTTTTAATGTGTCATTAAGGGGTTCATACTAATTAGTCGCACGCACCTGCGTCTTGAGCGTGTGATGTTTTCTGTTGGTAGACGTCGTGTGAGACGGATGTAGAGGATAGAGAATCGCTTCCAACTGACACTGCGTATCTGTTATAACTCGCCGGTCTGCAGACACCGGTCGGTGTTTCGTCGCAGCTCCGCCAGGTGGCAGTGATGTGCTGGTGGCTCCACCTGGCGACTGGGCGTCGAGACAGCATGACGCTGGTACGAATACTAAACTGGCTGGTCTTGAATGGTTGAACCAGGCGCTGTAGCGGTAGTCGTGTGGGCTGGCTGCTCCACAGCAGTTCAACTGTAGATAATAATAATAATAATAATAATAAGCACATTTATACATCATACTGTATACAAGAAGCTATGGAGCACATAACGTGTTTATAATGTTTGTGTTCGCTCGCAAATGCGGCAATTTACCCGACGGCGATGTCCTGCTATTACTCTGTTCCTCTGTTTGTTTGTTTGTTTGTTCGTGTGTCTGTCGTCTGTGAAATTTGTTAAGTCATTCGCTAGTGGCAGCACCTGGTGCGGCGCGGCGAGCGGAGGCTTATCGTATCGACCCCGATAAACGTGAGATAGTCGGCGAGGTATTCTTTTAGGTTGCCTGTGTTACTTTCTTTCTTTCCTGGTTTCGTTGTTTCTATGTTAGTATAGGGGGCCTAAAATCGCGAGTAAATAGTCAAAGTAATCGTGTGAAACTTTCCGACTATACACCGTGTGAGATCATGCATATTCATTTCGAGTCAAACCGCGCCACACTCAACACACTGGAACAAAACAATAGTCGCATTTTTCATTCTCAGCCAGTGCGGTTGGTTAACTAGACCCCGCCTTTCTTGCCTTATTTAGAAGCCAATTATTCAATTAGGTCAAACACAACCAGGGGCGGGTTTAATACGCTCACGTCTGGCGTACAACTTTTCCTAGCGTAGCAGAAACCTATTAAACCCACTTCTAACAGTTAGGAAAAAATGTCTACCCGAAGCAGAAAATTTCTTTGCTATAGCTATTTTGCTAGCTATTTTGGCCACGCCCACGTATGGCGGAAGTGCACGACATGTTTGTTTTTATTTTTTTGTATTTAAATATTTCACCATTTATGTGTAGTATGTTTAGAATTTGACTATTTGAATAACACACCGACTAAAAAACAACGAATTATTTTAACAGTGGTCAGTAAACATTTCGGTCACGTGACGTTCTACGCGGCAGACGTAGAAAGTGGTTTAATACGTTAATAAAGTAGGAAAAAAACTCTGCGCTAGAAAAAAGGCTCTATACCGTTCGTACTGGACCCGCCCCAGCTTTCGCCAACCGGACTGAAACGTCGGTTGGCATGTAGGCCTAATGTCCCGGATGTAGCGCTGTTAACCGGGGTCGTTTTCCATTCAGCGGTTCGCTGGCGTGACGTCAGACTTAACCAACCTCACTCTGGTTGAGAAAGAATAATGCGACTAATGTAATAAAAATCAGTCTGTGTGGGCAAATATATGTATGCCTCAGCACTACTCGCCAGGTGGCAGCACCCTGCAATGCGCTGATGTCTTACTAACTCGAATGTAGGTATAGCAACTGCGGCGTGGACGTTGTCCCGTGCACTGCTTGTTAACGAAACAAGTCTATCGGAGACGATACGAAAGCCGCCGCTCGTCGAAGTCTAAACTGGATTAAAAACAAATAAATAAAATATGGCGAAAAACGATTTTCAATATGGCGGATGAAATTCTTACACCCTGCAATGTGGCACGATCATGACATTGATTTCGCCAGGTGACTGCACCCTGCAATGCGGCACGTGGCTCTGGAATCATGACAGTGAATTCACCAAGTGGCAGCACCCTGCAATGTGATACGTGGCTCTGGGATGACATGTCATTGAATTCGCCCGAACGTCCGCCATATTGGAATTCTACATCTAGTTTCGATTTCGACCGCATCACCACAGTCGACATGTCATTCTGCACCAGTCTGCAAAATTTTATCCAAATCGGACCACCCTCGGCAGAAAAAATGACGTCGTCATGTCGATATTGAAGATGGCGGATCTCAGCCATCTTGGATTTTAGGGGTCCAATAATGGGATCTTTGAAAAGCCCATGTACGACTTCCTATATGTCTTCAATAGAGACCATAGCTCTAAATTGCTTCGTTTTTGAGAAAATAGCATTTTTTTGCATTTTGGCGACAGACAGACAGACAGACGGACTAACAAACAAACAATCTAACAAACAGATGGACAGCCCCAATGCACTAAGCTGCTCTCGCTGTTGCGAGCGGCGGCTTAATAACGATAGGCCTACAACACACTACTACCGTCGGTTTTTGCAGCGCTATGCAGCTCCATAGCGCGACTATGCGATGTCCGGCTGGCTGGGTATCCGTCACGTTCGTGTATTGTGGCGCAACGGCTAAAGATATGGCCGTATGGAATGCAAATAGGAAACCGTACCCAAGCTTTCGAATGGTACCATTTTCAATCACCTTGAGTGACCTCTAAGCTACATTTCAAGGTATCAACGACAGACACAATCGCGCGGCCTCTCTGCGACAGCTGAGCTACTTGTATGTAATTGACGTACTTCTTACACTCAATACAGGAAGCGCATATACTCAGTCATTTCCAATCATTACGACTAATAAAATAGCCCATCACTAACACGTCCGAGCGGAATGTGAAAACAAGTAGCTCTGCTGTCGCAAAGAGGCCGCGCGATGCTTCGTGTCTGTAAGTAGTTAGCTTCAACAGTACAAAACGCCGAGTAGTCTTTTATTGCTAGTTACGTAGGCTACAGATTTATCACTGCGTGCAGTTAAATGCGCTGTTCTGTTGTCTTTGGCGTAACGTTGAGGCTTCTTGTCATAAACTTTTCTTCGTCGTCTCCCATATCAACACCGCCGCTCACTACCAGCGATAAGTGTGACGGTGGTCCGGCGGCGTCGTATTGACAACACCTGGCCAGTGGCAGCGTTGACAGCACGCATGAAGCCAGATATAGACTCAGCATCGCGATTTCTGCCTACCCACCTGCATTCGATGCCCCATTTAGGGGGTTTCCCGTCGGAATACACTGTATTGCTATGCCGTTTGGTACAGAAAAACTAGACTGGCCTGGCTACCCGATGGTAAAAGATTTTTAAGATAGATCTGTTTATTCGTTTTGACAACATGTACGCACGTGACGGACACACAGACAGACAGACAGACACCGCATGACGGCTAAGGCCGCGCTTGCATAGCATCGCGCGGCAAAAACCAGCATCGCGTAGCACATACAGGAGATCACCAACATAATTGATTATCTTGCAAAGCGACAGCGGGTAAAGTGTTTATTTTGATCACCTATGTTTGTCAAAATGTTCGTAACTTTGTACGGAAGTTGGGTAATCATGCAACATTACGGGAAAATGGTTAACCCTTTAATTGGCACAGATAATTATAGCGCCACATCGAATAATATACAGTTGGTACACTGTCCGTTGATGGGTGGGCTGTTACTTTTGGTACAGCGAGGACAGGCCCCTCCTCGCTGTACCCAGAGCCCACCCATCAACAGCCAGTGTACCAATCACAGTATTGCTGTATAATGGTCCGTTGCTGTGCGGTTTTAATGTGTCCATTAAGGGCCTAAAGCGACAGCCACGAAAGTGTCAGTATAGGCGGCCAGTGACTCTGGTATTATGCTATTAAATTCCCCAGGTGGCAGCACCATGCAATAGAGCACGAGGCGAGGTTTGTTGTGCCTGATACCGCTTGTTTTACGTACGTTTTGCTAATCTAATTTAAGGAAGGCGAAAGCATCTTAGAAAATGTTGCGACTGAAACGTTTTAAAATTTCTTAGATAACCTTTGTCTGCATGGCGTCCCAGGTGAGCGTCACGTGGTCTATGACGTCATCAACATGGCCGCCAGTGACGTTGTGAGCTGTGGCAGTCTTGTTGTATTCAGTGTGAATCTGACGCTGTAAGGCTGTCTGCAGGCGCGATGATATCTGTTGCGCAACATAACTCGACGTGTAGATCGACCTGTAGGCTTAACATGAGTGTGAGCTAACCTTTACTTTCTACCTCAAACTACATATTACGTCACGCTAGCAGTTTTTTTTTGAATCATCAATAAATGACCTAGGGGTCAGCGCGAGGTCTGAAGGGCACCTGCATAAACCAGAGCCATAGATTAGAAATTCTAATCTATGGCTCTGGTATAAACAATCTCTGTCTCTCCGATGACCTTCGATAATAAGTGCTTCTGTAGCTCTGCCTATGGCGCTTTGCAAATATGTTTATGATTATGATTATGATAAGTAAGCAAATAATAAGTAAGTAAAGTTTACAAACGATGACCGGCTGACCAATCAGAGCGCGCGGTTAGCGACAGAAATAAAACTTGTTCAAGATGGCGAAGTAAATTTCGAAATAATTGCAAAAATCTCGAAAGTGGACCTGACATAGGAAAGTTAAAGCAACTTTCGATAGATAACGACGCAGTTTGACGTAGCACGTGGCCTTAACGTCACGTGATCTGTGACGTCATCAGCAACACTCAACGCACCTGCAGAAAGCGACCAATCAGCGTGAGTTATCATACCTGGTCGCTGTAGACAACGGCGGCGACTCCGACTATGAGTTGACCGGCAAGCGCTATCACTAACATGAGAATATACTACAATAACACACAGCATAAAGATAGAGTAAACATTATCCACAAGATGGACCAAAAACTAAAACCACTTTTTGATTGCTCACATAATTTTTAAAAAAACCTGTTTACCTAGCACGGTAGCTGTGACGTAGCTGTGACGTGGCAGGCAAAACAACCTAACGTAACACACTGCCCCGTCCAATAGTATCCCGTCTTTCAGATGTCCGCCATTTTTCCTGCCCATAATTTTGGTGACAATAGTGTGTATACCACAGGATGCTGGTCCGGTACCTAAGTATTCTACTCGTGCGTCTATGTTCTTATACCCATGACACACTTACCAGAAATCAGCGCCGAAAACCCGTACAGTTAACTGGACGATAAACCGGCACGAAAATACAGCATTGTCCTTTTCATTACCGAAAACTGATACAATAAAAATTCTTTCAGTAGCCTACCAAATTGCACGTCAGACGCTGCAGAAACCGGTAGCGGTTTTCTGGTACCGGTGTTCGGCGCCGATTTCTGGTACGTGTGTCATTGGCATTAGGCTACTTACGAGGCACAGGAAACAGGCGCTGTCGACGCATGCTCCGCAACACCCGAGGAAACTAAGCGTCGAGACGGCAATGCCCATGACGACGAGCACCTTGGCCAGGTGACCGGTGATGACGTCACCTTGGCCAGGTGATCATCACAACGAGCACCTTGGCCAGGTGACCATCACAACAAGCACCTTGGCCAGGTGACCAGTGATGACGTCACCTTGGCCAGGTGACCATCACAACAAGCACCTTGGCCAGGTGACCGGTGATGATCAGCACCTTGGCCAGGTAACCAGTGATGACGTCACCTGGGCCAGGTGACCATCACAACGAGCACCTTGGCCAGGTGACCGGTGATGACGAGTGGTCCTGAGACTGGGACAGACTGCAGTAGGTCGACGTAGACGGATGACTGTCGATCAGCGTGGACGTACAGACCGAGTACAACGAGAGAACATCCACACAGCTGCACACACACGTCTAATGCACTGTTTACACTGTCACAAAGGCATCCGGACATTCCCCCGGAACATATTCCCCCTGACATATTCCCCCGGTCATTTCCCCTCCAGGACAATTTCCCCTCCCTTTTTACACAGTGTAGGACATTTCCCCCTTCCACCACCACCACCCGCCGATCTACAGTATAAAGCGATCTACCATTAACGTGTACAAAATTGATAGAGGTGGATCGGTTAGGGTCAGGAGTGCGGGTACAAGCCGAGGAGAAATGTCCTAGGTTGAGAGGGAAATTGTTACGAAGGGGGACTGTTCAGAGATATATGTTGGAGGGGGAAATGTCTTAGACTCGTCACAAAGCAGCGGAGTTCGAGCCAGATCCTTGGTCACCTTCTACACGTCAGACGACCTCTCGTATCACTTCATAACAGTACTATGAGACTGGCCGACTTGTTGTAGCTCGTTTAACCCTTTAGACTCCAAAGGCAATTATAGTGATACAGCTTCCCTCCTCGCTGTACCAAATGTAACAGCCCACCCATCAACGGCCAGTGTACCAATCACTGTATTGCTATACGATGGTCCGTTGCTCTGCGGTTCTAATGTGGGGGTTAAAGCGTAGTGATACAGCTTCCCTCCT
>Ga0209149_1002777_pt1 | contig 10072 bp, 8 predicted proteins | sample WorMetTyACAVOLI2_FD_187423 | JGI IMG/M metagenome (GOLD analysis project Ga0209149, IMG submission 187423) | Marine gutless worms symbiont microbial communities from Max Planck institute for Marine Microbiology, Germany - Olavius algarvensis... ... | reverse complement strand
CATCACCTGGCTCAGCAGGCTTACCATATTTGGGCATATTATGCGCGTGGACGACAACGCAGATGCCAAGAGGATCCTGTTAGCCTCCCCTCTGGCAGACTGGAGAAGACAACTAGGTCGTCCCCACATCACGTGGCTCAGCACCGTCCAACAGGATCTGAAACAACACCACCTGACGCTCCCAGAAGCAGCAGATTTGACTCAGAACCGCCCTTTGTGAAGAATGATGTCGACATATGGCGCTACGCAATCCTGAGTTGCATGCCAGAAACAACAACGATGATGACACAAAAATCACGAGAACAGAAGAAACACTGGCAAAACACCGACAATGGAACAACATACGAAAATGCAGTAAAAAGTGCAGTGCCAAAATTAACTGAAAAAGCATGTTTACAATAGTTCATTTGTCATGAATGGACCAACTGACTTATTGCCCAGTAGAAAGATGCTGTAAAACTACGTAAATAAGCTGTTGGGTTAGCACCTTTGTGTTATTTTTATCATCACTAAACCACTGTAAGCTTACAACTAAATGAAGACATAACGCAAATACCTGCAATTAAGTTTTCGTTGGACTGTATGTACTCTTGTACTCACATCATTCTGTAGCAGTCCCTCGAAGCCATAGCGTATGCCAAGCACTTTGCAACCCTGATTCAGGCCCACACGGACGAAAGCACGGGCCGCAGCATTCATGCCGCACGCTGGAGCACCGACATACATGATGGCGACAGTGTATGGAGTCTGAACACAACACAAGCACACATATGTGTATGGAGTCTGAACACATACACACGCAATCATATGAACATAATATAAACTGATGAAAGCATCCAACATGATAAAAGTTACTGGTGAGGCACCGGACATACAGAAATAATCATGAAGAAACAGGTGCAAAGGTTCTTTAGACGAGTTCTGAAAACTGGCACGGAAGATAACAAACATATCAACAGCTTAAAGCACATGTTCATCTTCAACAACATCTTAATAAACTTAATCACAGAAACTATGTCTGTTGTCTGCTATCGGATGCCTGCATATACTGTCAATCACATTACAGTACAACTACCAATCTTCCTTTAGATACCTAGTTGCATTTAGCTGCCGGTTGTTTTTACTAATGTGGACAGTTGTTTTTACCTATATAAATCACATATTGCCATCTGCCATAGATAACTTCCCGCAAAATGGTGTAAATAAGACAATAAATGCAAATACGTTATTTCTGACCCCTCGCTTACGGGACATATGCAGTTTACATTTTGGCCTTTAACACAAGGTAAATCACCATTTAATATTTGTAATTGGTCATATAACTGGCACCGTGAATAAGCACACTGCTGGTAAAGACTACAAATGTGTGTTACTCTTGAAACGTGAAACGCAGCAGGTGCAATATCATGAAGGTGATCACACTGATGTCATCATAACTCAAGCGAGGACAACTGCAGGATGATCGCATCAGTCAAATGGTGTGCTACACAGGACTAGCAATCAAGGTCAAAAGGTCAAGGTCACAAAATTACATAACACAAACAAGTAAAGCATCATGACTTCATAATGAATGGTAATACCAACTTCAACACTGGCAAAAATATCGACAGTATCAAACAAAACCCGCTTTCAAAACCATAATGACAAACCAGACACAGAAATATGCTAGATTGTGATCTTGTGCAATGGAAATAATGAAAAGTGATACAACATGTGCTCTAACTGCCAGCTTAGCACAGACTTGCAATGGATTTGTATTTTCATTTGTCTAATGATAAACCACATGCATTTAAGTATAGAATCAGCATGCAAGTTACTATCAGGTTCAGCAAACGTCTACATGCAATATCGAAAACATCAACATAAACGTGCATTATTTTTGCACTCCGTACATTAACTGCACTTAACTACTTGGCTAAATCATCTCGTCATCGGAATCAACTTCCAGATTCATTTCGTCAGTTTCACCAGTCTTGTCTCGATTCACCTCCTCATCCACTTGTCAACCCATCTTTCTCATCATCCCCACTCTCATCATCCATCACTCCTTCACTCTTTCACACCAGGCTCAAAACCTACCTTTTCAACAGATTCTTCTGACCTTACGGCTTCTTTTACCTACTGGACTGCCTCCATGATAATGGGACTGCACCGGACCTATCACCCTCATCATTTTATTTTTAGTTTCTCATTTTAATTTTTTGTTTATTCCGTGTGGCAGACTAAGCTGGCTACCCATCAGCTTTTTACTGCACGTTAAATACACACTATCGTATCGTATTGCAAGTTTCAGAATTAACGGTGTAAATTACTGAGGCACTTATTACTGAATTAATAAGTCGTTTAGTATTAATATATTTACTATCATCAACACAATTTATTCTTTCAGCACTCTGATGCTGAGTGATTCTCTGGAAGTGTAACCAACATGCAAAACACGGAGGACGAATAATCAGTATAACCCACGTAAGCCTATAAAAAGCTGATTAAATGAGAAATACTAAAGTAATTACTAAACGTTTCTGTGTGTACAGCATAAATTTAACTCAAAAGCAAACAGTGCAGCTGCCACACTTAATATATACCATCAAAGTTTACTTATCAAACGCTGCTGAACCAACTGTTAGTACTGACAGCTTTGTTAGTACCATATTAGTTAGTGGTCCTTGTGGTGCATTCTGTTACTTAGGCCACTTTAAAAAATTACGCATAATAATAATAATAATAATATTCATAGATGTCATATTCTGTATATAGTTGCAACCAGCTGTATCACATTCACAACGGTCAGGTCAGGTCAAATTACAATAGGATGGTGGAGAACTTTGACATGTGCTGCGCTTTTTTCTTCGTGTGCTACTTACATGCGACGTTGTACCATTATCCAGATGCGGCTTAACACTGGAAAGTCTCAGATATGTGTCCAGATTGCTCATGTAGGATCTGCATGATAAATGCATGTACTACCATTACAGCCCAGTGAATGGCACCCGCGGCCATTACAACACTGCATACACTAGCACTGTGTATAAAGGCAACATCCAGTAGTACAACAGCAGAGAAAGCAATTAAAGCATTTTGCCAGCATTTACATCTCGCACATCAAACCATGTGAAAAGCGACATTAATACTCACCGTGGTCCATAAAAGTGTGGCAGTTTGTTTTTGAGAATACTCTCATCATTTATTAACTGACTGGAATGACTTCTGCAACATTTTAACCCCTTCCCACAACAGTCGTAGCAAAAAGTGTCACCGTATGCTAAATGCATATGTACAATATCTGGTAAAACTTTAAAAATCTAAACAAAGTGAAAAAATATTCAGTTAACAACACTGCCTTCTGTTTGAAACAGAGTCAATCAGCAAGATCCAGTGCAAGAACTGCATAAAAAGATAACTTTCTTCAACACTGTCAAAAATAAACTGCCACATTTTTTAAATATTTTTATGGATCACAGTGTGTATTTACACAACTCATTTTGCCACACTGTCATGTGCATTTGCGTAACATGACTGCAGATCTAGTTTAGTGAAAGCGGTGAGCACTCCTAGTTATATACACAATCCTAGTCTACTGGTTAAACTGTGACGAAAAAAGATTAGTGAAAAAAGAAAACTAGCTACTATAAGCCGTCTACACTGCTGCAGACATCTCTTTCTACTACATGCATAGACCTAGAAAGACAACACTCAAGATCCTGCTACTGTTCGTCCGGACGACTTACGATCTCAACTGCCTTAGGACGGAATTTGCTAAGTCCCCGGTAGGCAACTAGATTGTTCTGTAAGCTCCTGAAATAATCGACAGTTCGTAAAATGTAAAATCACAATCAGCATGACAAAACTATGCATTCAATGCAGCACCGTGGCGCATTTTGCTGCGAACATTACCATGTAATGAGTTAGTCATGTAGCCGACATCCTGCGAGTCAGTCAGCCAAGGCAAAATTACAAGGTCTAACCAATTTCACGCCCTTATTAAGAATAATACCCACCTCCAAAGTGGACATATGCCAAAGTATGCATGGAAAATTATGGAAGACGAATAATAAGATGAAAACCATGGAGCAAACCATGGAGCGAGTGACACAAACCAAACTGCCTCAAACCAAACCGCTGTTAATTTGGTTTCAATTATATCAAAATCATTATCTTAAAGCCTAGCCTCCAGGGTACGCAAGCCAGCATATTCTGAGTCACTCACCAAGCCCGGAAATAGGGAGGGTTGTGGCAGAAGGGCATCCAGCGTATACCTTGGGATGCATGGCTCGGCTTACTCTTGCTCTCGTCTGTGTGGCTGCTGCAGGCCTGCGAGTGGTCATACAGTGAGCGGCATGAAGACGGTGCCTCATCAATCCGGAATTAGGCAAGTCTAAAGGAAGTGTGGTTTCTTGTCTTCGGGTTTTTCATGTTTCTTTCAGCTGCATCCCTCGGGTTCTCCTTAATATTAGACTCTAGTGGTAGACTAGGAGGCCCAGGCCTCGAGCGGTATATTTGGGTTAGTGTTTCTGAGAGTTCTGTGTCGGCTATGTTCTTGACTGTAATAGGGGCACTAACAAACCTGATGATGATGATGATGATGATGATGACAAAAGCCGTTAAATAGTTGCATGTTGTATGTCAATTACGTACCAACAAGTAGATTTAATTTAAACTACATGTATTTTGACTAATTTACCAATTTTTGCGATTTTAGTGGCTGTAAGCCCACATTTTTAAAGCCACAGTGCTAAAATTTGGCGTGAGGGTGCAAACCTGGGAAACCCTCCCTCAAGCCAAATTTTGTCAAATCGCGTAAGGAGGCATACCCCTTTTGGGCAAATTTATACCAAAAATTGCCAATTTCGGCAATTTTGGGGGCTGTAAGCCCACATTTTAAGAGTGATAACGGTGAAATTTGGCGTGAGGTACAGACCTGGGACACCCTCCCCTGCCCTTAATTTTGTAAAAATTGCTCTGGGGGATTTGTCCCTCGGGGGAAATTTTTTACCAAAAATTCAAAATTTTCGCGATTTTTAGCTACTTAAGCACATATTTCTATACAGATACTGTTAAAATTTTACTTAAGAGAACGGGAGACTTAGGAATCCATCAACGACACAAAATTTCGTCAGAATCGCTGAAGGGGCCTGCCAGTATTGCACTGCCTCGGAGGTGATGCATATTGATTTCTAGTTTAAACTATTTTAACTAACTATATCCTTTACCACAAACTGCATGACATGCACTCCTCTACTGAATGGTTCAGACGAGTTGGGACTTTGTCTACAGTAAAGAGCATTAATAATTATGTTTTGATGCTGCCTGACGCCATCAAATGCTCATATACAGGTCTTAAACTTAAGTTAGCACTCCTTAAAATTACCAGCAATCCAGTAAGATTCAACCCTGTCCTTGTGTTATTAGATGTAGAAAGACAGCCGTACATTTTACAATCTTTACTCATGCGACACCTTATCCTAGCAAAGTTCAGTCACTGTATGAAGAAACATGACTGCACTGATCAACAATATGCTGATGTTCCAGCTACTCACCTGGACAGACTTTATCCATTGCACCTGTCAGCTGGATAAGCTACGTAGAAGTGTTCTCGAAGTCTTATCACTGACTGCCTTCGAATCTCAGCACAAGACATTTCTGTTTCACATTTATTTTAATAACCAATGACTCACCTACTGCTTGCACCTTTGAAGTAGTGTCTTTATGGCAGCAAAAATATTATCATCATTATTAAAAAAGTGCTTAGAAATCACAACAGCTTTAACTGCAGAATATACACAGAGGCTAACTATGTTATTACAACATTCCTCATCACTGCCTAGCTTACATCCATTGAAGTCTAGCATAAAAAAACTAACCTGCCACGGAGGTCAACTGCACGGTGGAAATCCTTCTGATCCATTGCCTGCTGCACTGCCTTTGTCTATAATGGCACGACAATCATATGCGGCAAATACAATGATACATAAACTCAGTATTTTTACAAACAGTTAATTCGCTCACATGTAACTTACATCATCCACTTAGTCAATTAATTTACGATAAATTGCATCCATGGTTTAATGCAGAATAAATGAACATTATATATCGCACAATGTAAGGAATGACTTTCCTGCTGGTGTTGGTGCTGTTAGTATTGCTGCTACTACTGCTGTTTTGGGTTCACTGACGTACTTTTCTGAAGTTACTCCAAGGGCGTGTTCAACAGCACACCGGTCAAATATGCCGGACCATTGGCACAGCCTGTTAGACAGGTCAGAACAAAATGGCAGCGACAGCCAGCAGGAGATATACTACATAGCTAGACAAGGATGAAAGTTGTCCAACAGCTGACCTGTTTAACATCAGGCTGTCCCAATGGTCCGGCCTATTCGACCGCTGCTGAGCTGTTGAACACGCTCCAGGTTTCCAAACATTTTCCCAAAGTGAAAGCTTTAATGAATGCAGTTCAATTTTTACAGGTTGAATGCCCTTCATGTCACACAACCAACAGCATCAAAGCAATTTAAGAAGCAAAAAGACGAAGTTGCTAGGATTATTTTATGCATATTATACACTGTGTTCCAAAAAACATGTGACCACATTTTCGATGACAAGATGAACTAGAACTGTCCATTTACAAAGATTTTTCGCACACTTATTACTAAGACCATCGACGGGTATTTTTAGTTTCCCACCTCACCTATTTAGTGCAGCTACTTTACCTTGGGGAAACTGTCGAGACCTAAATGTCATCAATTTAACCTTAAATTGCTGATTTTCCCAATGCTACAATACTAGGATATTAACTGCAAAAGGTTTATAAAAGAACAATAATAAGATTTATTTCAAATGACAAGAAATACGTTCTGTCGAACTCGGGAGTCTGTCCAATGCAACTTTGTCATTTTTGATCATGTGACGTTCATCCAGTTCAAAATCTGCTACTGTGTACAAAATTTCATCAAAATCGGATGATTTTTCACTGAAATATAGCGATATATCGACTTTCAAAATGGCAGCCGTCCGCCATCTTGGAATTGTTTTACCACCATACGAGACCACCCACAAAGTCTCTGTTGCTGGCTGCAGCTGCCTGTCAAATTTCATGTCAATCTGATACACAGATCTGAAGATATAGCTATTTGAATTTTTCGCATATTTGGCTTGAAATGCCTATTCAGGCCCCAAAATGGAGATTTTGGGGGACTTTGAACCCCTGAATGTGATTAGTCATCATCGAGACCACCAAAAGGCACATCCTTGAGTAAATCCGTGTCTTTTAAGCTATCAACTGTAAAAATCCGTTGAGTGGTCTGACCTGTAGGCAAGTTGACAGAAAGTATAACGGACACACACACACAGACACAGGTGAACTTATATTCTGTCCATGCATAGCATTGGACAGTCAATAATATCTTAGAACATTAGCTTCACTCATTTTCCTGAAATGAATGGTCAACAGCACATGATGGTAGTCTCACCCGAGCCACACACTCCAGCAATGGAACTCTCACAGCTTGGTTGCCGTCGAGAGAGATCACACAAGCCGGTGTTTCTGGCGTTGCTTCCATCAGTGCCAAGACAGCCTCAGCACCCATACGACAACCCTGCCATTTAACAGCCAACATATGCTTAGTGGAAACCAACATAAACCCTAAATAAATACAGCATTTTTTTTCACATTATCACGTTAAGATTAGTTTATTGTTACTGATATATGGAGTGATCTTACAATAAAAATAACATCATCAACATAAAAACAATTCCATGCTCGCGGTACTTCAACTTTATTAATGCAGAAATTAATCAGTTTGGACAACATTTAACATAGTTCAGTGGTACAGTCACTATACAGCCAATAAGGAATACTATCACACCCTTATGTTGCTAAAAGTTGCAAAAAATATATATAAGCTATGCCAATCAGTCATAGTTGCATCTATTTTGCACTGTTTCAGGTATACGGATGTGTTACAACCCATATGCATACGGAAGGAGCCTAGACGGTGCATACAGATGCTACCAATAATTTCAGAATTGGGCAGGATAAGATACAGAAACAGCAGTCAGTAGTCATAACAAGAGGTCAAAGTAATTTGACAAAAAGCGCCTCACGGGGGCCATTCCCCAGTTAGGGGTCATCCCAGGGGGTCAAAAGTTGTACCACTGAATTCCTGGGGTAGGGTTTCCTATTAGTGTTCCATAGTAACTATAGGCCTAGGATGCACCGTTTGGCCACAGTGCACGCGCGTGACAACCAAGAACCAACCAACCAACCAACGACCAACCAACCAACGACCAACGACGTCACGACACAGCCTATCTCAATAAGCGCCTCTTTTACTAACGTAAAGTGAGGCTCTTAAAAACTGTCTATTACATCAGCTGCAGCTGCCATAGACCTCATCGTGGTGGCGGCATGGTCTTGAGGGGAGGGACAGCTGCAGAAGATGCAGCCAGAGACTGCTAAGTGTGATTTATCTACATAGACACATGATTACAACGAGCAGTGGCTTGGCGGCTTCTACAGCATTTGATGAAAGCTACACGCTTCAGACTGTTAGAAAAAACCACAACTTAAATTCTGGAAAATACGATACTCAGGATTGTTTAAGCATCAGTCTCGCAAACTTTAACAAACCGCATCAATAATGTTACACATGTAAAATGTTGATGTACACAAAAAGATTAACTGTAATTATTAGGGCTGTAAAATTAACATGTTAATGAATGCATTAACACGTTCAAGAATTAATGAACATTAAAAAAATTAATGCAATTAAAAATTTCAACGCAGGAAAAAAATTACGCACATTAGCAGTAGCAGTGCCAACAGTGAACACGAACGTTCGGAAATCGAACGTTTCTCGACATTAAAGGAACGAATAATTAGTTAATCAATCACACAAATCGCATCAAAACTCAAAAGAATCCGTCACTGTCAGTTGGTAATAAGTTCAGTGACACGCACTAATCAGTCACCGTAATCAGTCGTCAGTACTAGAAGTAGACTAGCGTCCAACAAAAATGGACTCATAACGTCAAACAAATTTAAAAATGTAAAATCCAAAATGTGCATTGAGGTGGCGAAAGTACTCTGGACTTGTGTTATGCAAGTCCAGAGGAAATTCCGGAGTGACAGCGTCCACATCGTGCCACTGGAAACTGCAGGAATCTTCAATGTGGAGATGATTCCATAATGCGGGCAAATGTCACACGAGACAAGGGGTCGCCTCGCCTGGGTGCGGTGGGGGCCTCGGTCTGGGTGGTTGGCTTTGCTGGTTGTCGGTTTCTCTGTACTGGTAAGTATATTGCTCTGCTCATTGAGCATGAGTGAAGCGGCCCTCAGCACCCAGCTCACGGGGGCGTTACGTTTCCGGGGATCCTGTTCATGACTTGGCGAGCGCAAGAGGTCATGAATGGTTGGCTACTTGTGTTCCTGTCCAGGATGTGCTGTCACAAGGCATCTTGAGCAGTAGTACGAATTGTGACATTTCAGGGTGTTCGGAGGAAGCCCTGCATGTTACCGCCACTTGGTGGTAATTTTTGACCCTGCGTAAGCAGGGTAAATTTTTCTCATTTTTTTACCCTTTGACTTTGTCGTCGGGATCTTAGAATACCGGTCTGTCTTCTCTTCTGACTGGTTATAATATTGTTAATTGATAACTAACTCCAATGTAAAGGAGTTGTTATTTATTATTCCTTTATGTAAGAAGGATAAAGCTTTTTGCTTCTGTGTTTGGCCCTTTTTAAGGATGATATAGCCCTTCGCCTTTGTCAGTGGGTTTTTGGTTAATCAGGGGCAGTGCATTGGGCCCGATCGGCGGCCTCAGCGCCAGACAGTTTAACAGCTGTCTGCCCCGTATAGAAGATGAAGATAAATGTGCGTTGAAACCGCGATTAACGTGCGTTTAAAAAAATTAATCTTGGGATTAACGCAATTTAAAAAAATTAGTCCCATACGGGGACTGACGGTCGACTTCTAATATTGCGCCTACTTATCTTCAAAGTACCCGGGCGTGGCATCTGCCGTAAACAAAATCAGTAGAATGGTAAACAAAATGCCGGTAGTAGTAAATCAGCAATG
>Ga0209149_1002776_pt1 | contig 10072 bp, 3 predicted proteins | sample WorMetTyACAVOLI2_FD_187423 | JGI IMG/M metagenome (GOLD analysis project Ga0209149, IMG submission 187423) | Marine gutless worms symbiont microbial communities from Max Planck institute for Marine Microbiology, Germany - Olavius algarvensis... ... | reverse complement strand
GCTGTGAGTTGTAAGAGAACTGTAAACAAACTAGAAGATACTGCCCCGATTCTATTTTGCTGTTCCATTCTGTAAATTATACCAGTTTATGCTGGCTTGGCTTAGTAGTAATGCATTGTCTTGATCAACGTAGTTACTCTACACCAGACCCGGTTAGTGCCTGGATGGGTGACTGTCTTAGGACAGGTAAACCATCTTGGTGCAGAACCATGCACCCAGGTCTACTCAGCCTCAGCCATCTCTTCATGGGTAGGCGATGTGAGTACCCATAAAAAACTGGTGGAGTAAACTGTCACATCGCATGATACACTAGCCTGTATCTGCGATCTTGCAGTGTGGGCTGGTTTCTGGCTGTGGACTAGTTAAACGGTGATCAGCACTGATGCAGGGGAAGCAGTAGCACATTAGAGATGTGTTCGCGATGATGTGCTCTACAAATCCACTTTACTATACCAGTCTGAAACATCACTGGTCATCAGTAATTTGTGTCACATTGGTGACTTCGGTTCGATCTTAGCCATAGCTAGCTGCTTGTTGATGTGTAAGAGTGCGTGTGTGCATGTAGGAACTTGCTGGGCTGATCACTGTAAGCCGTGAAGCACACAAACTACTCGGCAAGTTCCTCGAGTTGGACGACTTCAGTTCTCTGTTCTGTGAGGCTAACAGCAGTGTTAGTGCTCCATACGGTCGCATTCCACTCTGCATGGTGCTTGAGCTTAGCGTACACTTCCTGCCTCATTACTGCTACAACGATGCCACTGGCAGGTAACTGCAGTTGTTACATGATGTAACACAGTTCAGTCGTCAAACTTTTACTCATTTTTTCCATTTAATTAGCTCGATTTTTGTGCTCACCACAGTCTAAGCCAGGTCCTCAAAGGCTTCTCTTGGGAAATCTTTGCTTGGATGGAATTTTTACAGCATTACATGTTCATCCTGATGTCCAACCAACAGTATCTAAGCCTTGTAAGTACAGTGATAACTTCTGTTATCGTCAGCTATGACTGGAGCATCGCTTTCAAACGATCTGACTGATGGTATGCCTTCATCAGTCAGCATGCGGCAGGTTGTTGACACTATTTCTGGTTTGCCATTTGTTCTGGGAATGGCCAGTTTTAGCTGTTGTCAAAAAGTCTGACAGCTGGTATAGGTAACAAGGACTTGGCTCACAAGACCAAGGCCAAGAAGTCATCTGATGAGGAAGTAGCAGCGAATGATCATCAATCGCATGCCTGCCCTGGTGGCTTAGTGGTGACACCCACAGTGCTCACTGTGCCTGTATGTTTACCAGCATGGCCCTGTGTTCAAATCGTGGACCTGGTTGGATAATCTTTTGTCGCATTGATCAGTGTGTGCTATTCGAGCGCAATTTTTCAGACAGGCAAGATGGTTGAGCGGTGTCCTCTGTGACCTGTGACTGTCGGTGAGATTTGAAAATGGTGACTGACGTGACTGCACAAATTAGCTGTGCAGCTGTTCAGCTGGGTGTGCTTCATGTTTGAACTGTGAACAGCGTGGGTCAGTGAAGTTGATAATGGTTGCGTGTTGATATGATGCAGGTTTGTACGCACCGTTCATCCGTTTGCTGATGACGTAAAACGTGACAAAACGCCGACGACAGCGCCGTACAACCTCTGGGGGACTAAAGTGAGTGCAGTTTTCTTGCTGCTTCAAGGTACTCCTGCTGACGATCTTCTGTCCTCAACTTGGGAGATCATCATGACATTCCGTCTACTGATAAATATCTGGGCAGTAGATAAACACTTAACATGTGTTGTTACAATCCTTTCCATGATCTTACCAAGTCCATATTTAAAGTAATTAAAGCTTATTTGTATTAACCCTGTAGAGTGCAAAGTTAATTATAATAATAATAATAATAATAATAATAACACATTTTTATGGTGCCTTTAAGTTCGAAGATACAGAGGTGCTCCTGGCAGCACAGGACGACATGAGTTTGAACAGATGGGTTTTTTAACAGTGCCACATCGAATAATATGAATTTGATACACTGGCCGTATATCAGTGGTCTGTTACATTTGGTACAGCAGGAGGGAACTGGGCGAGGCCGCAGCTAGACCAGGCCTCTCATCGCTGTGCCAAATGTAACAGCCTACCCATCAATGGCCAGTGTACCAATTAAGGAATGAATTTGTTTTTGCCATACTATTGCTTTTGTTGCAGGAGTTAAATGCACTTTTCTCTGAAATCTATGCAGTTTACCAGCACTTCATTGGGCAGCCACACTTTGATGCATTGATGGAACTGCTGAGATATAAAGATGTTGCTGTGCTACTTAAAGAACTGACGGAGAGTGTCAGAAACCTGGTCTGTTACTTCATGAACATATCATCATTCAGTGCCAATCTCGAGAGTCTTAGCTACCGTATTAAACTGATAATAGCTCTTATATACTTTTGTAGATTTTACTTCTTTACTTTTCTGTGTCACAGTTTACTTATAGAAAGTTTGAAAACAGCATCAGATAGCTGATGCAGCTGCTTTGTATGACACTTTGTCACAATCATTCCATTTGTATTTTGTATGATGCGTCTGATGTGTGCAGATAAATTCCACCCTTTTACCTTACCTTCATGGTTTGTTGAACGTCATGCCAAAGCGATGTATATTGCCGCGATACGAATACACATCGCCAGGTTATTATACACTGTTAATTTAGCAGCTGATGCTGTTGGTGCTGTTGAGGATAATCCACCATGTCATATTGCATCATCACAAACTTGCTAGCTTGCTGCTCAGCCGTTGCTCAGTAACGCCTTACAAAGACGCTGTTAGAATGAAATAAAATTAAGATAAAATAAATACAAGTAAGTAATAGCAATTAGCTAGTGTAGTTAAATCAACCAGGAGCAGTAAACACAAGTTTTCAGATGCTGGCAGAACGCAGAGTGCGAATCAGTCATCCAGATATGAGCCGCTATAAATGTCACTGTTGTCATCATGGCTAAACCTATTGCAAGGATTCACCCAATTTATTGAATGATGAGATTTGGGCATCTAGTTTGTGGTATTACAATACAAAATGTTGTTCAGCGCAGAGGACTGATAAATAGCATCAAGATTTTTAATAATTAAATCTTTGTTAATTGTTAAGCTCTATAGTCTTCAAATGTTATGTATTTAAACAGGAGTCAATTTTTGTCTGTTTTTGTGTAAAACAAAAATTGAAAACAAATAACTTTGCATTGTGTAGGAGTTCTCGGGTATTTCCAAGCACAACTTGCTGATATCATGGCATATGCAGATCTTCAACCAAAAGTGTTCCAGTATTTTCGTGAAATTGGCAATGCAGTCATTTTCGCGTTTCACCTTGAGAAAGCTCTGGTATTTATGACTTGCAGATACTGTGTTTTTGTCTGTCCAATGCTATGCATGGACAGAATATAAATTTACCTGTGTGTGTGTGTCTATGTGTGTGTCCGTCACACTTTCTGTCAACTCGCCTACAGGTCAGACCCCTCAACGGATTTTTGATAGCTTAAAATATGCGGATTTACACAAGGACATACATGCCTTTTAGGGGTCTTGGTGATGAATAATCACATTTTGGCGTCCAAAGCCCCCAAAACCACCATTTTGGGGGCCTGAATAGGCATTTCAAGCCAAATATGCAAAAAATTCAAATAGCTATATCTTCAGATCTGTGTATCACATTGACATGAAATTTGACAGGCAGCTGCGGCCAGCAACCAAGATTTCATGGGTGGTCTCGTATGGTGGTGAAACAATTCGAAGATGGTGGACGGCCGCCATTTTGAAAATCGATATATATATCGCCATATATCAGTGAAAAATCATTGGATTTTCATGAAATTTTGTACACAGCAGCAGATTTGAACTTGATGAACGTCACATGATCAAAAATGAAAAAGTTGCATTAGACAGACTCCGAGTTCAACAGAACGTATTTCTTGTTGTTTCTACACTGTGTCTCAGAAAATGTGCCAACTTTGGCAAGCTCTAGTTTCAACAAGTGTGGACTAATTTTGATAATTTTTGGTAAACAGCATCAGCGCACTTTCGAAAATGATATGCATATTCAACTTTTCTTTTTCCTTCACTTTTACTTATTTTATTCGGTTTTAAATAGCTGCAATGGAAAGGACGTGAAACGACGTGTTTTCCTTGGTAGACTATTGGTGGCTCTGAAAAGAGCTGGTTGTGTAGTGTGTTGGTGCTGAAAAGAGCAAGTTAGTTTTAGTTTAGCAGATGTTCAAAGTGATATCCTTTTACCTTCATGCATGCACACAACCACTTTCTACATTGACCAACAGCATCGACATTTTGTGATATGCTTGCCCATGTGTCTGATGCGCTGCATAAAGTCGCTGGTGTTGCGGACATGTGTCTTGTACAATGTACAGTACACACGTTACTGCATCAGTCACCAAATTCTGTCGTCGTCGTCGTTTCTGGCATGCAACTCACGATTGCGTAGTGCCATACGTCGACATCATCCTCCACAGAGGGCGGTTCTGAGCCAAATCTGCTGCTTTGGGGAGCGTAAGATGGTGATGTTTCAGATCCTGTTGAATGGTGCTGAGCCATGTGATGCAGGAACGACCCAGTTGTCTTCTCCAGTCTGCCGGAGCGGAGGCCAAAATTAGTCCATGCTTGTCAAAATTACAGCTTGCCAAAGTTGGCACATTTTTTGAGACACAGTGTATATGTGACAGACAAAGGTTTGTAATCATATGGAATTGCACCAAGATGCTTCATTGTAACTGAAAGTCAACATTATGGAGCTTTCTAACAGGTGGCGTCATTGCATATTGCACTCTGTCCATCCGTCAGTCTGTCTGACTGTTTGGATGTCTGTCGGTCCTGTATGGCTTCTAACTCAGGAAAGGAAAGTCATAGAAAGTTCAGATTTGGAGAAAATGTTCTATTACTATGCTTTAACTGTCTGTGCATTGACAACTTGCAACAGTCGATGCTCTGCAGCCCATGATGATCTGCTAGTACCACAGACAAGACGACGTCTTGGCAACCAGGCATATTGTCTGGCAGATCTGGCTGCCTGAAATAATCTGCCGCTGGATATTCGGACTGCATCGACATTAGCTACTTTCAACAGGAAGCTCAGCTGTCGCAGAGAGTCCGCACGATGCATCATGTCATTGAATATTTCGCTAAGTTACTCAAGGTCACTCAAGGTCATTCGAAGTGACACCCTTGAGTAGGGCATGTGTAAGTACCTATTAGTATTTGATTATAACTATCACTGTATCTCGTACCGTTTCTGAGATAGTCGGCGTCAAATAATGGCAACAACTTGAAATCCAAGTTAGGGGTCATTTGAGGTCATTGGGACAATTCGGTAGATCGCGCATACAAATTTCTATTGGACTACTTTTGTTAATGTAGCTCTGTCTTTTACCATTTTCTTATTACTTGACATTGAATAATATGAAATCTAAGAGGTCACTCAAGGTCATTGAAAATGTTACCCTTCAAAAACTTGAATACGGTTTCCTATTCGCATTCCCTAGCAACTATGGCCGTATCTTTGGCCATTTCTGATATAGTCAGTATCAAATAATGGTGTCACCTTGAAATCAGGGTTAGGGGTCGTACAAGGTCATTGAAAATGGCTCATTTGATACATCACACACGAGTTCCTATTGCAGTTGCATAGTGACTATGGCCCTATCTTGTATCATTTCTGAGATAAAGTGAGATATTGGTCAGAAATTGTGATTTTTTCATATCCCTTTTGCATTTGATGCCCCAGTTAGGGGCTCCCCATCAGAATATTGCCATAAGGTTTGGTGTGGAAAAACCAGAATGGTGTGGCTTCTCGACGGTGAGAAGAGTTTGAGGATATGATTACTTGTATTGACAGAATACACGAATGTGACAGAAGGATGGACAGACAGACAGATGGACACCGCATGATGGCATAGCCCACACTTATCGCATGGCAAAAATCGACGTAAGACAATGTTTACACATTGTCATATTGTGCATAAATAACTGTCGCACAGTACGAGTAGCAGATGTAGTACGGCACCTTATAAATTGTTGCATTATTACTATTATTAGTATTATTCTACGTATGTGTACATTCTGCAGGTAACACAAGAGGCTCGTGAGTCGGTTCTTTCAGCACTGTTTCAACATGACATTCCGTTTCCATTTGTTGCTCAGAAAGGTTTGACAACAAGTTGTCATATCTTGGATGACAAGTCTGATTCTAAGCAGCACCTTGCAGAAGTCTTGTGTTTCTTCTTAAGTTGAATTTTTTAATAAATTTAATGAAGTTAATTAACTGTGTTTTATGTAAGCCACCTGTATTATGATAAATTATGGAGAAAGTGATCTTTGTTATTCAGTATATTAACTTTTTAACTGTAAACTTAACTGGTATTCCTTTACCAGAGTTTCTGACCGTTCATAAATTAGGACTGTCTGTAAAAATGATCAAAATTTTCATGTTAGTTAGTAAAAATTTTTGGATGTCCATAAATTTGCATTTGACAGAACAGTAGTAATACTGTACAGCACATAACTTATTAACTTAGTGTAGAGCCAGCAGGAGAAATTATTCTGATCATTGCTATATGTCTTTAGCTGTAACTTGTTATTCTCGCAGTGATTAGGTCTGTTGATGTATGACTACAACGTTCCAAAGAGCAAAAACTGACATAACTCCATGAAGGTTTTTATTTGTAACTAGGTGAACTTATTTTCCTTGCTAGAATACCTTTGCAGTGTACAGTGTGTTTGCATCGTATTGCTTTTCTCGCATGTCCATGAAAAGTTAATTGGCTTTGAAAATGTTGATGAAGTACGTAAAAGTTTCTGAGGCTTCACAGAATACAACAAGTCTTCAAGAACTTGTTGTATTCTGTGAAGCCTCAGAAACTTTTACGTGAACTAGGTGAACTTGTTTTCTTTGCTAGAATGCCTCTGCAGTGTACAGTGTGTTTGCATCCTATTGCTTTTCTCGCATGTCCATGAACAAGTTAATTGGCTTTGAAAATGTTGATGAAGTACGTAAACGTTTTTCTGAGGCTTCACAGAATACAACAAGTTTTTGAAGACAAGTTTATTGTGTTTTTCTTTCCAGCAGGTGATGATCCAAAGAAGGCAGAAGCTGAAATACGACAGAAGTATGATATACTAAGTGAGAAATTCAGAAGTCAGTTTGTGCGTGAAGTGATCTCAAAAAAGGGAACCAAAGAGGTGAGCATGTACATGTTGGTTACACAAATACTCTGTGATTTCCACTCGTATGCATGTTTGAACCTCTATTGTCTGACCTTCAAAATGTTGGTTGCCGCAAGCACTCCTTAAGATCAATTCACGCTGGTCCACCTACGGAAGACTAAACAGAACTAGCAGTTCAGTTCTGTTGTGTCTTCCAATGTGCATTGAACCACAAACAATTTCGCCGTCTGCAGATAAGCTGTGACAGAAAATCAACGATCATATTTTGGCCCATCTCTCTGAACTACCAATCACAGCAAAGTAAATAATGACGTAAGTAGTTAAGTCGTTATCTATTTATTTGCAATATAGACGAGTCCGACGATTGGAGTCCTTCGAAAGAAGACGAAATTAGTTAATTACTTTTTGGCAGCAAACGCCATGTTCGTATGATGTTTCATGTAGTAGCTTTAGCAATCATGGTGAGAGAATAAAGGCCTCAGCACATATTGTGACTAACTTCACATGTCAAGTAAGTATAAATAATCAGCTAATTTGTTCGAATAGGCATATAGGATGTGTATAACTTAGCCTGTAGAGGTACATAAATACTTGGGGTGAGGACAGTACAGTACCGGTGACCCGTTGACCCACGGATAAATAACGAAGTCACATGACCTTTCCCATGGAGTTGAGCCAACAACCTAAAAGTCTTCGCTGGTGTTCTGGGATTGTTCACAGTTCAGTGCACATTGGAAGACTGAATTGAACTGAACTGGACTGAGATTTCCATTTGGTAGAGCTGTGTGTGTGTGTGTGTGTGTCTGTCTGTCTGTCTGCATGATAACTTGAAAACTGTTGCAGGTATCCGCTTTCAGCTTGGCAGTTGTGTAGATTGGAGAAAATCTTGGACGAGTTTGTATGTCAAGGTCATAGGTCGTCAACATGAAGATCACATTTCAGACAGTTCAAGAGGTGTACAGCTTCCTAGTAGGGGTCACGAGTAGTGAGATTTCTTCTCCGAAGGCTTGATTTTCTAGTTGTAGACTTGTTTTTCATTATCACTGCAGGCAGATAATAAGGGCATTTTCAGCAGCCTCGTTGCTTACCGCCTTGTTTATTTATTATCATTATCATCATCTCAGGGATTTCCTTGGTAAACTGTTTACACACTTAAAGGGGTACTTCAAGCAAAAAAAATGAATTAGCCCTAATTATACTCGCCATGTAGTGTATATATATACACAAGTAATTTTAGATAGCTAAATTAAATTTACTCTGCTTGTATAGCGAGAAAACAATTTTTAAACTTTATTCTCAAACATGTGGATATTCTGTGGATATTTAATATATGACTCTCTGGTGTGCCATCCATAGAGTTTTTTATACAACAGTGATGCCAACAAAACTAAACTGAATACGGCTATTCTATAAGTACCTCTATGATTAATATGTTACAGCAATTATTAAAGAATTAATATTCTGTCGCACAAGCATACGAAATATTGCCAAAAATTAACGCGTTTAGACAATATTATGTATGAAAGCAGGAACTAGTTTACCTCGCACATGATGACATTGTTGACTGTGGTAAAGGCATACGAACTCATTAAATCTTAAAATAGTACATTTATGGTCGTTCTGTATATAGCACAAAATATTGACATAACAAAGTTCGTTTTTTATAACAGCTGCTTTATTTTTAGAAAATACAGTTTTTGTAATACGTGTACATAAGCCATTCGTTTGTTAAAACAAAGAAGTACGTTGGAGTACGACTAAGTTGCAACATGTCTGATGAGATGGTGTTTTGTTCGTTTTAAAGTGTTCTTTCTGTCATTCTTTCTTATTTGTTGTTGACATTTGTTCGCTGACACTATATAAATAAAATTTGTGTCACTGTGATCAGAAATGTCACTCAAAATTGCTGCCAGAACAGATGTATGTTCGTTTAAGGTAGCCATGTTATTCTTTACGAGAACGCTCTTGGATCAAAAGAGTTAGAGAACGACTGAGAGCACTCTTGGAGATGAGAGTGGTCAAGAGCGTTCCTGCAAGAGCATTCCTTAACTATACTCACCACTGGTGACTCATGATGCCGCTGAGTTGTCAGTTAGCTCATGTATACAACCTGGTGATGTTACGTGTGTGTGTGATTAATTGCACAGCAAGTTCAAATCATTCGTGATACGAGTCTAATGACGAAGGAGAAGCTCTCTTCCGGCCTGTCGATCTTCAGCTTTTGGCTGCATCGTCTGCGGGAGGTTCTGGCAAATGATCCAATCTGGAACACACTGACTACTGGCGATGGTGCATGGAACATCGAAACAAACATGGAGTTCCATCGCATCTGGAGCACAATGCAGTTCGTCTTTTGTCTGCCAGCCGGAAGGAATCCATTCACCCTTGAGTAATATTCTTGCTTTTCGTGTAACATATTTTTATGGAGTTTGCATTCAGCTTTCTTCTGTTGCTGAATTGTTTTTTTATAATTTTAAATACTTTGTATTTTCGTATTTTTCTATTAATCATCTAGCTTTGGTCTGATTGAAAGATTGTCTTTAATAATAAAATACTAAGGCAAAGTGCACTGTATTATATAGTTTTAAATACGCATTTTTCTAGTGCATGTAAATGAGAGTAAAGTGAATGACTGAACATATTTGCAGACTTGTAGTACTCGAGTCCGGACTCGGACTCGACTCCGGACTCGAGTCCGTTTTACGTGGACTTGGACTCGGACTCGGACTTGAACTGGAAGGACTCGGACTCGGACTTGAACTGGAAGGACTCGGACTTGGACTCGGACTCGACGACAGTGGACTCGACTTGCTGTCGAGTCCTTATGGGAGTCCAGCAAAAAAAATAGCCGAGCACTATAAGCACTGTAGCAACA
>Ga0209149_1002775_pt1 | contig 10075 bp, 8 predicted proteins | sample WorMetTyACAVOLI2_FD_187423 | JGI IMG/M metagenome (GOLD analysis project Ga0209149, IMG submission 187423) | Marine gutless worms symbiont microbial communities from Max Planck institute for Marine Microbiology, Germany - Olavius algarvensis... ... | reverse complement strand
TGTCACGTGACCAATCGTTCTTTGTCCTCATTGGTCAAAATCGCCTTCAGCTGATGTTCCGTTATGATAATTCATAAGTATGTAAATATTCAGACATCAGTTGTTGGACCTCAGTAAAATCAATAATGGATGATCACTGGCAGTGACTGTCCTTCAACACAAAGCTAGCATGCCTTCCTATTAGTGCCAGCAATTAAAGGAGCTATGTACATTAATATACATTCTAACTAGCCAGCCAGTGTTAATTAAATTAGACAACGAAAATATTGCTGAACGTTCAAACTGAGTTGTACTTGGCGTGTATGGTAATCATTAGGCGTATTGTTACGTATAAAATATTTATTAACAAAAAATTAAAACATTAAAAATAATGGATGATTACTGGCAGTGACTGTCCTTCAACGCAAAGCTAGCATGCAACAATTATGCCTTCCTATTAGTGCCAGCAATTAAAGGAGCTATGTACATTAATATACATTCTAACTAGCCAGCCAGCGTTAATTAAATTAGACAACGAAAATATTGGTGGGCATCGTTATACCTTTACATTCATGTTACTGAATAGGTCATCTGGCGTCCGTGCAGTACAAGGACACCCTTTGTGGAACCCCCTGCATGCAGTCTTTGAGGCCCTGCCACTGGCTCATTCCGAGCTCTTCTGGCTAGCTGTACGTATAGTGTGCCACTACCACTGTTAGTAAATTACCGGTATACAGTTGTTCAACTCCGGCCATAACGCAGCCGAGATAAGAATAACACCCGAGATTTACCGTCGACCAATGAGAAATTTCTTGCTTTTAGTCCGTCAGATTTTTTAGTCTCCATTTTGACCTCATCGCCGTTATTGTCGTGTCATTCTGGGTCAGCTACTGCGGAGATATGACGTCATATCGATTTTTCAAGATGGCGGCCGCGGTCGCTCAATATTACTTCCGGTAACTTCCGGAATTATCATCTTTATGTAAATATGCCTTTATGCCTTGAAACTGAGTATGTCGACCTTTAGTTGCCTTGTTAATTAATGTAATAGTTTGTAATAAATTTGTTTACACGTATAGTTTTAGCTAAATGCTGTCGGCCATTTCTATGGCAATGCTGTAAATTCGTCTGGCTAGCTGCACGTATAGTGTGCCACTACCACTGTTAGTAAATTACCGGTATACAGTTGTTCAACTCCGGCCATAACGCAGCATAAGAATAACATCCAAGATTTACAGTACGACCAATGAGAAATTTCTTGCTTTTAGTCCGTCAGATTTTTTAGACGTAATTTGGTTTGTTGATAGATTTTGACCTTTTGAAGGCAATGACATCAACAAATACGAAACCGGAAGTAATATTGAGCGACCGCGGCCGCCATCTTGAAAAATCGATATGACGTCATATCTCTGCAGTAGCTGACCCATAATGACATGACCTCATCGCCGTTATTGTCATGTCATGTCTTCGCTCAATATTACTTCCGGTTTCGTATTTGTTGATGTCACTGCCTTCAAAAGGTCAAAATCTATCAACAAACCAAATTTCGTCGCCATCAATGGTCAACATAATCATTTTATGGCTGAGATATAACGACTACTGGTTTGGAAAACAAACGTCCACCATATTGGAATTCTACTTCTGGTTTCGATCTCCACCAGTTCGCCGTAATTAGCAAGTTATTCTGCATCAGGCTACCGAATTTCATCCAAATCGGAGCACGCACTGCGTAAATATCGTCATAATTCCACAGTGCGTGCTCCGATTTGGACGAAATGCGGTAGCCTGATGCAGAATAACTTTTCAAAAACGAAATTTGGTTTGCTCATAGAGATATGCAGTTTGAATATCCATTTCTCAAGATGGCGGCCGCGACCGCTAAATACTACTTCCGGTTTCGTATTTGTTGATGTCATTGCCTACAGAAGGTCAAAGTCTATCACCAAACATTTCGTCCAGATATCTCATATGCATTTCTCAAGTCTATCAGCAAACCAAATTTCGTCGACATATCTCAGTTGGCGGCTGAGATATAACTACTTTTGGTTTCGAAATACAAACGTCCGCCGTATTGGAATTCTACTTCCGGTTTCGATCTCGACCATTTCGCCGTTCACGGCGTGTCATTCTGCATCCGGCTGCCGAATTTCGTCCAAATCGGAACAACCGCCGCTGAAATATGACGTCATATCACGAAGTGCTCTTCGTGGTCTGAATTCCGACCTCAAATAGCTAGTTCGTCGGATTAATAGTTCCGGAGATATTGCGATGTACAGATTTTGCGTTTTGGCTTGAAAGCCAAATCGGAGCACGCCCCTTTTTGGGAGGTTTGGGGGAATATTTTCCCCATATGACGTCACCCATCGTCCTGACCCCCGAAAGGACCTTCCTTGTGCGGAAACATGTCATTTGAGCCATTCAGCGTAAGAATCAGTGCGACGGTTCGACCTCGGCGTGTGACCAAGAAAAAAAAACACTATCACAAAAGTCACAAAAGTGTTATAGGCCAATTTCCTCTATTTGCTGGAAGCCCCTGCTGGGCCGATTCGACCCTAAAGTGGCACGGTGGGTGATGTCCGCGACGTAATCACGTGTGCCAAGTTTCAATTTGAAATCGCATGGGTTACGATTTTACAGGGGGTCGAATTTTTCAATTTTTCTATTGATTTTTGCATGGGCCTTACAACAGTGCAGCGGTAATGCGCTGCCTGTGATTTGAAGCATATTAGTAGTTGTTAAGTTTCAGTCGTCGTTAAAGAGTGTCGCTGTAAAGTGCAGTGTATGTTATGATGACAATAAATTTACTAACGTAAATTTACTGTTGTGAATGTTAAAAGTAAAAAAACAATTGTTTCGTAAATGCAGACAAACCGCCAAAAATCTTCAGGTTGCATGTTTCAATTTCACGTAACTTTCGCACTGTTGTCCGTAGCCAAATAAGTTAATAAATAAGTTATATGTCAATATAAATGTTCAACAGTCACACAAATATTATGAAATTATCTTAAACGGTTGATGCATTATTAGCAAAAGGTTGTCGGCAAGCTACATTTTTGGGGCGCCCCAAAGACCAGCAAACATTTTAATTGCTACGAGAGCGTCTGGAGTAATACTAATGCAGACTAGCTTCCTGTGACCCCAGATCGAGATAAGGGAACTTACCTTGCCAAGTATACTCCATTCACCGCTCTCGGCGTTTTTGATCTCTATTTCCCCTTAGTCGCATAACAGTTTTTAAAAACCCTGGGTAGTGGGTACGCTATTTGCGACTATATATGAACAGCGTAAAGCAGCAAAAATAAAACACAATAAATGAGATTTTTTCATTTTAAAAAATGAGAAGGAACATTGAACAATCTCGAAAACTGTAGAAATAGCGAATACAGTAGTGGTATCATGCTGTATGCCGACACTTTATCATCAAAACATAACAGGAGTCTGTATCTGTAGTACGTTAGCGGCGTGCTGAATACATGCACAACATGCAAGCTTGCAGACTCTGGTTGTGTTACTGTTCGTCATGTCAGTGGGTGTAGCAGGAACTCGTCAGTCGTCACTCAGTACTCGCGGTCACTGTAACCTGCGGTACTCGTCGCAGTTGATCTGACGACTTCATCTCGTACTGTTCGCCATCTCCTTCTTGGTCTGTCGCACTGGTTTGTTGCCTAGAATCGCGTCAATATCAGCCATGATTGTTGCCGTCAACTTGGGCACAAACTGCAACAGTTAGACGCAATAGTGCAGTTCAGTCCGACTGCAACAGTCGCTTGGTGCAGTCGTAGAATAATTACTTCATGCAGTAAATTTAACTGCTTTGCTCTTAAATTTACCGTACATGGAAGTAAACGTCAATAGGTTTTAAGTTAGAATTATGACCACAAAACATTCATGCAAGACAGTTACAGATTAAGCAAACCTAACAAGAACACGTATCATCTGGTATACGAGGGTATTTCAGCGTTATCAGTCACTTCTGTTTACCAGCTACAGCTAGTGCCTTCCTCGTAAATTCTCTTCATGAGCATGTAAGAGGCAAAGTTGTTTTGATAATCCGCATGTCGGGCCTGTACCGACACTGAAAAGTGAAACCAAATCTAAAGCTGTGGAACACGTAACGCCTATACGCACAAAGTTACGGCGCGGCTGTAGGTACCTGAATCGCCTGCATGTCTTCATACAGCTGGTCAACATTGGACGCCCCAAGGACAACGCAGTGGACGCTTTCATTCTTTAGACACCAAGCTGCAATGTACGACACAAAATATCACGTATAGGCCTACCATTCACACGTATTTACTTCATAGGCATAGGTGGCGGAAGACGGGAACCCCCCCCCTCTTAACGCCTCACACCCAGGCGGTAAGCCCTCAGATCAGAGGGCACGCAGACGCCCCCATGAAGATCTACTGTTTTCAGACGCTACGCCAGTCCAATCAGATTTAAACAGACATTTACGGCTGTAAGCCTACACGGTAGATCAGGCAGACGCCTGCATAATGTCGCATTGGTAAGTCACCAGTGTTATCAGATGACGCCGACGGCGTCTGTTCTCAGTTTACGAGGCCTTTAATGATTTTTGCCGCGCGATGCGATGCATAAGCGCGGCCTATGTCGGCATGCGGTGTCTGTCCGTCTGTCCGCTGTCTGTCTGTCACGTTCGTGGATCATGTCAAAACGAATAAACGAATCGTCAAATGGTGAAAAAATTCTAGTTCTAACCATTCTAGTTTTTCCATACCAAACGGGGTGGCGGAAGACGGGATCCCCCCCCCCTAACGGGGGCGTCGAATGCAGATGGGGTAGGCAAAAAAACGAGATTCTGGTCGACCCATATCGGGCTTTATTGGACATTTGCATTCTGGTGCTTACAGACTTTCGATTCAGGCATACAATGCTGCCGTCTGCCTATGCCAAATTGGTAAAAGAGAACAACGAAGAAGTAGTTGTTATAGACAGTGAGGACACAGACATATACGTGCAGGCAGCATATGTCTCACATAAACCTCAAGGAAATCTGCTGATCAAACGCAAGAATGAGTATATCAGTTGCTCTGCCATGCTCTCTGAAGATGTAGCATAGATCATCGTACCTCTTCATGTAATCACTGACAGTGACCACACATCCGGTTTCTTTGGCCATGGCAAAAAGAAACTGTTGCAGAAAGTGATCAGTGATCCAGAGGCCAGAGAGCTTGTCGGACGGGTGGGGTTTATTGGACGTCTGGAGTTACGAGACGAAGTCAAAAGTGCTATGAAAACATTTGTCTTGTACGAAATCTATAGTGAGAACGCAGGTGTTACTTGTGGGCAGGCCAGGGCGTCCAGGTGGCACAAAATGAAGAAGAGCACAGTCCGCCTCCCCCCTGATGACGATATATTGAACCACCATTTAGAAAGGACAAACTTCATGTTGGACATATTAACATATTGTCACAGCTTTTCACATATTGTCACATATTGCCAGATTCATTATGATTTGCTGGAGCACCCGTTTTCCATTGGCCATGGTTGGGAATTCATGAATGGAAAGTGCTGACCAGTTCGCTACACTAAGCCGCCCTTGCCTCATCAGCTCACACCACATAACGACATAAATGACGGCAGCGATGAGAGCAGTAGCGATGACGACAGTGAGATTTCCGACTCAACTGATTCAGATGAGTAGTCGTCTGTTGATAGACCAAACAGTAATTTGGTGCCTCAATTGTGCTAAACTGTAATTTTTAGTAATCAGCGCAATTGAGGTGATATCTTGCAGATAAAAAATGTGTATACCAGTCACCCATTTCAGTAATTGATGTGTCATCTGGAGTACTTTTGTGAGCATGGGGAGCCAATGCTAGTCAGTTATTATTCAACTACAAGAACAACAGTCTGTAACCTGTTGATGTCCAAGATAATTCCTCGACCCCTAAAACTCCAGGAACCTTATATTAAACTGCAATGTCAGCCAAACCATGGAAAAAGTAGTTTTCGAGGTGGATCATTACAATCTCAAATAAAAGCTCTCATCATGCTGAATGTGAGTGCTAGGTACTACAAGAACTTAGCTTTCGCAAACAGATCGCGCGTCAGTTGCGCAAACAATATGTCGAGGGCATCTATGATAACCCCGTGACATTGAAATCTAGGCTAACGGTCACTCAAGGTCACTGGAAACGAAACCATTAAGTAGATCATAGTCGAGTTATTGGACGTTGAATATTATCGTAACCTTGAAATGTGGGTCAGAGGTCACTCAAAGTCATTGAAATTAGTGCCATTCGAAAGCTTGGGTGCGGTTTCCTATTTGCCTTCTATAGTAACTATGGCCGTATCTGTAGCCGTTTGTGAGATATTCAATGACAAAGAATGGCGTGACCCTGAAAACCAGGTTAGGGGTCGTTCCAGGTCATTGAAAATGGCGCCCTTCGATAGACCATATGCGACTTTCTATTGGTCCGCCATTGTAAATATAGCTCTATTTTGTACCATTTTCGAGTTATTTGACTGTTGCAGATGTAGTCCCTGGGTCATCAGACTTCAGACTTCTCAGTCCCATCAAAGATTGATGCAAATAATATCGTGACCTCGAAATCTGGGTTAGAGGTCACTCAAGGTCATTGACATTCGTGCCATTCGAAAGATTGGGTGCGGTTTCCTATTCGCCTTCATAGTAACCATGGCGATATCTTGTATCGTTTGCGAGATATAGCGACTAATAAGTCGCTATATCTCGTAGCAAATCGCGAAATTTTTATACCCCATCTGTATTTAGCGCCCCCGCAGGGGTGACCCCGTCGGAATTTTGTGAAAATTTTGTGAAAGACAGACAGAGGACGGACAGAATTGCTATATCAATATCGCGCGTCAGTGTGCTGACGGGCGATAAAAACTATGCCAGAACTATCTTGGACATCAACAGGTTACAGATATCACCTCAATTGCTCAATTACTAAAAATTACAGTGTAGCACAATTGGGGCACCAAATTACTGTTTGGTAGTCTATCATATGGTATTCTATCAACAGATTCAGTTGATATCATCTGAATCAGTTGAGTCGGAAATCTCACTGTCGTCATCGCTACTGCTCTCATCGCTGCAGTCATCTATGTCGTTATGTGGTGTGAGCTGATGAGGCAAGGGCGGCTTTGTGTAGCGAACTGGTCAGCACTTTCCATTCATGAATTCCCAACCATGGCCAATGGAAAACGGGTGCTCCAGCAAATCATAATGAATCTGGCAATTTGATGTAGTTTGTCCTTTCTAAATGGTGGTTAAATATATCGTCATCAGGGGGAGGCGGACTGTGCTCTTCTTCATTATGTGCCACCTGGCCTGCCCACAAGTAACACCTGCGTTCTCACTATAGATTTCGTACAGGACAAATGTTTTCATAGCACTTTCCGCAACAGTTTCTTTTTGCCATGGCCAAAGAAACCGGATGTGTGGTCACTGTCTGTGATTACATGAAGAGGTACGATAATCTTCAGAGAGCATGGCAGAGCAACTGATATACTCATTCTTGCGTTTGATCAGCAGATTTCCTTGAAGTTTATGTGAGACATATGCTGCCTGCACATACATGTCTGTATCCTCACTGTCTATAACAACTACTTCTTCGTCGTTCTCTGCCACCAATTTGGCATAGGCAGACTGCTGTCTGCCTATGCCAAATTCAAGCATACAATGCTGCTGCATTGTATGCTGGAATTCAAAGTCTGTGCTTGCCATGTCTGTGCTCTGGTTGGTTGACGTCTCACCCTCACAGTATATGATACTGCCTCCAAACCGACTAACCGTCATGTGCTCCTTCACAAGCTTCTGCAGTCTGACCTTGTTACCTGAACTGGCCATTAGGGGGTCAGAATAACAATTGCAGACTGGGCCGACATCAATGGATTCAAGTTCTCTCCCTCTAAAACCGTATGGATGCACTTCTGTAAATTGCTCAAACCCCACGTAGAACCCACCCTTCTACTAAATGGGAATCTATACAAGTGAAGCAGTGTTTCTTGGTCTGCTCCCCAGGGAGTGTGCGCTAAGACTCGCAGGTGTTCCTGTCGTAGAGGAAACTAAGTTCCTGGGCGTTGTCTTCGACCGCAAACTGCCTTTCATCCCACACATAAAAACACTTAAAAGATAAATGCACAAGACACCTGCGAGTCTTATCGCACACTCCCTGGGGAGCAGACCAAGAAACACTGCTTCACTTGTATAGATCTCTCGTACGATCTCATACGATACGAAACTTGATTATGGCTGCATTGTTTATGGATCTGCTCGTGGCTCTTACCTGCGGATGCTTGATCCTATTCAAAAGCATGCCCTTCGTTTATGTTTGGGTGCCTACAGAACTTCTCCTGCATCCAGTGTATGCGTGGAAGCAAATGAGCCCCCTCTTTATTCTAGGCGGAAAAAACTTTCACCCCAGTATTGCCTAAAATTAAGTTGTAACTACAACAACCCTGCATACGCTATCGTTTTCAATTCTAAATTTCACTCTGTATTTGAAAGAAAACCCCCTCTTGCAATCCGTGTTTCAGGTGATCTGCAAGCGGTTGGTTTTATACCAACTCGCCCGCTGTTAACTTCACTCTACACTGCTCGGACAAAAGCAACACTCCTCCGGAAATATTCAAACATCGTTTTTATAAACTCTGTCTCATGACAGAGTTCATAAAAACGATGTTTGAATATTTACTATCGCATATTTACTGATGGCTCTAAAGAAGTTAACAGAGTTGCTGCTGCTGTGGTCCATCGAGACAACACTAAGTGTGTTTGATTACCTGATACAGCAAGCGTCTTCAAAGCTGAATTATATGCCCTTCTGCTTGCGATAGATGTGGTCCGGCGCTGAAAAGAAAAAGAATTTTGTAATCTTTTCTGATTTCATGTCAAGTCTGCAATCTATCTACGGCTTTAACTAATCTTGACTCAGATCTTGTCCAGGAGTTTCTGAAGGACTACACTATCCTAGCAAAAAATGGCAAAAACATCCTCTGTTGGATCCCAAGTCATGTGAGAATCGTCGGTAATGAAAAAGCAGATGCAGCTGCAAAATCGGCACTCTCTTCACCTGTCACTCGTATGAAGCTGATATTTGACGAGTTGCAGGAAGTATGGAACTGCTGCGCTGGAAACAAATTACATGCTATTAGACCTACTGTAGGTGACTACAAACAGAAAACATATCTATCGCGCCGTGATTCAGTATTGCTGAATAGATTGCGTATTGGTCATACTCGTTTAACGCATTCTTTCCTACTGTCAGGTGATGACTTACCTGAATATGGTACTTGTCAGTGCCCACTAATAGTGAAGCACATTCTGGTTGAATGTGTTGATCTGCTAGTTTGTTATTTGTTTTTTTATTCAAGCTTAATAGCCTTGATCTTATAGGTTTTACCGTCTTGTAAGTTATTTTCATATCCTATCAATCATATAAACCTTGAATGGCCTTCTTGTGCTGATGTGCCGTTAAGTAAGTAAGTAAGTAAGTAAGTGTATTTATATGGCGCAAAAAATCAAGGTCACGATGCGCCGTCACGATGCGTAGTTAAGAAACTACACACCCTTCTAGGCCGTACTTTAAAGTAACTGTCTTCCTGTGCTTTTGCACAGGAAGACAGTTACTTTTGATCAATTGTACACGACCTCCTCAGAGGCAATTCTTCCTATTTTACCGAAAATGCTGTTTGCTGCACGATAAAACCCGCACTTAGGAGCGTTTAAGGAGCACTTCAGAGTCCTAGACTTGACAAAGTGCACACTAGTGCGCATTAGAGGCGGTTTTTGCGACAATGCGCTATATAAATTGACATTTACATTTACATTTACACACCTAAGTAGCGCATGCTCATTGATTTGACTTATTGACATGATTTGTTGAAATTAATATTCATATCTAACCAGGAAAATTCCTGTTCACAACGATGTAACAATCGTTCTGTGTATGTTTACAGACGGAGATATTAGTAATATATCGTTTGTATACAATATAATGTAACAAGTGCGTCAGTAAAACTGACACAAACCCGCCATTCGCATTCCAAATAGCTTTTCCACGGGGCACAGATTTCGCAGGGTTTCTACAGGGAGGGTCAAAAAGTA
>Ga0209149_1002774_pt1 | contig 10075 bp, 5 predicted proteins | sample WorMetTyACAVOLI2_FD_187423 | JGI IMG/M metagenome (GOLD analysis project Ga0209149, IMG submission 187423) | Marine gutless worms symbiont microbial communities from Max Planck institute for Marine Microbiology, Germany - Olavius algarvensis... ... | reverse complement strand
TTATGATTGTATTGTATTAATCATTGTTTTATATTATTGTGTTTTATTATTTTATTATTGTATCTTGTTTTCACCTCTCTTTAGCCTCATGGCTACTATTTTCTAATAAAGTTCAGTTCAGTTAACTGCTCAACAACAAAAAATATCCCCTCAACCCATTGCCTGCGCAGCTGACGTGCGATCTGATTGCGATAGCTAAGTTCTTGTAAACATACTACGGACTAATGTTGAAACCTTTATATATAAACAAATAAAAACAAACACTTTGTTCATCACCGATGTCCAAGTGAGCGTGGCCATAATAGCTAAGATATTTTCTGCTATGCTAGGAATTTTTCCTAACTGATAGAAGTGGGTTAACAAATTCGTTTCTGCTAGGCTAGGAAAAACATTTCTACGCTAGAAGCGTTCGTATTTAACAAGCCCCTTGTCTGCGACTCGAGCAGCATTTCGACCAGACAGACCAACGAAATATACAAGCATAACGTCATCAGACCGCAACTAAACGCTTCAATTTTTGGCACAATTGCGAGTTGATGGTTACGATTATGTCTTCCACCTCAGCTGTGTAATGGACATAACTGGTTTATGTTAGACTAGTTATATTTTGGCGATAAACAGAACAATAAAAAGGCAGAAATTTATTTAGCATTAATTTAACACACTGAACCATGAATCCATCAAAAATGTGCTAAAATGTCCACTGTGAGCATAAGCTGAAAGACGGCGACGCCACTGAGCGATGGCTGGAACAATGAAATGGTCTCTGCAGCTTCCTCTATTCAACTAACAGTCTCCCTTTCAGTTCTGTAAGACGTCATTACCGTACTACGTCTCAGAGCGTAGGCTAAGGGTATTACACAGGCTTCGGTGGACATGCAACTGCATTTGTGTGCCGAGTGGACTGAATAAGTCCTCCAAATTTTATAAAATTTCGTCAGTGCTAACTAGAAGAAGCTCAGCTGTCGCGGAGAGATCGTTCGATGCTTCGTGTCATTCAATATTTCGCTACATCACTCAAGATCACTCAAGGTCAGTCGAAATGACACCCTTGATTAGGGCGTGTCTAAGTCCCTATTAGTATCCCATAGTAACTATGGCTTTGTTCTGTCTTGTACGATTTCCGAGACAAAGCGAGATATTAGTCGAAAATCGCGATTTTTTCATACCCCTACATTTGACACCCCGTTAGGGGGTCTTCGTCGGAATATTGCCATACCATTTGGCATGATAAACTATCCGATGGTAAAAAAAGTTTGATGATGCATGTTTAGCTGTATCGATAGAATACCGGCAGGTCATGGACATGCAGACAGACAGACGGACATCTTGCGACAGCATAGTCCGCGCTATGCATAGCATCGCGCGGCAAAATTATGCTAAAAAATCTCTGGCTTTGTTTTTGTGGACACATTGTATTGTGCTCTATGCGCCATATCCATTGACATAATTATTATTCATGATGTCTAGGGCCATGTCTCTGTCTGTTACGGGTGTAGCCTACTGCTTTATTCCGGTGGATTGTTTCCGCTTTCTTCGCTGCTAAAACAGCGCCGCGGCACCAGTCAATCAGCGCACTGCATGTCACAATAATGTCGTCTTCGTCCTGCATGTTGCGAAAAATAGGTTTGGTGCAAGTAGGTCATTTCATGCCGGTTTAGTGCAGCGGTAACACGTTGGACTCGATCAACGTAGCCTAGTTACTCTACGCTAGGCCCAGTTAGTGCCTATGGGTGACCGTCTTTGAACGGGTAAAGCACCTCGGCGCAGAACCAGGCACCCAGGCCTACTCAGCCTGAGCTCGCCCTCTGTGGTTAGGCTGAAATGAGTACCCGGCAATGGCTGGGAGAGTAAACAGGCATATCGCGTGATACACTAGCCCGTATCCGTGGTCTCGCAGTGTTCGCTGAATGCCTGGCTGGTACGTGGACTAGTTTGCGGAGATCAGCGCCGACTTACGGGAAGCGGTAGCGCATTAGAGGCGCTTCGCAACGATGCGCTATACATATCCACGTACTTTACTTTACTTTACTTTACTTTACTTTACTTTACTTTACTTTACTGGAGAAGTCAACAGCATGAACCAGTGGTATCACAGCCTATTGACAACGGTGGACAAAGTCCAGGGGCCCCAAGATGCTATGGGTCCGAGTATTTGTAAATATTTTCCTATTGGCACATTGCACACAAAATTCTCACAAACTGGTAAGTTCACATGTAATTTAGCCGTTTTCGTCTATCAGTAGGTCTATTTATGTTACTGTCGTCGGATAATAGTTGTGTTATTATTTTCATTTTAATGGGTTAGGGCAGAGGGCCCCCAGTCTTAATATGTCCAAGGGCCCCCAGTTGATTTGTGACGCCTCTGTATCGAACAGGTTCGCAGCTGGATTTCAACCGGCTTTCGACCGGTGTGCGACATCCTGCGACATGTGCTCGCAGGTTTTCGACTGGATAGAATAACGGAATGCGTGATGAAACGGAGATCAGCGCCGCCCAGTACATGGGCCCACGAGGCGAGGACTTAGCTTTTGCTGTCGTTGTAACAAGCGATTCGCACTTGTTTGCGCGGCGTTTCTGCCGTGCGATGCTATGCACAAGCGCGCGCGGCCTGTCCGTCTGTCTGTCTTGCTGTCTGTCATGTTCGTGTATTGTGTCAAAACGAGTAATCATATGGTCAAAAAAAACTGTTACCATCGGGTAGCCACACCAATCTAGCTTTTCCGTACCAAACTTCATGGATTATTCCGACCGGGACCCCCCCCCCTAACGGGGACATCAAATACAAGTGGGGTATGATAAACATCATTATTTTTGAGCAATATATTGCTTCATCGCGTGTTGTTAACGATACGACCGTCAGGTGTTGTAAACAGGGTGCCGCCGAACTGTGGCAAGTCGGTGACACTTATCGGCGGAGTTTGTGAAGCCTACGGCACTCGAGTGAGGCGCGCGTTACCGTATTACTATGGCCACTTGTTGCTGCGTGATGTTATGCGATAGACTGAGATATAGTTGAAATAGAATACTAATACACATGACCTACTCAAGGGTGTTATTTCGAATGATCTTAAGTGACCTTAAGTGACTTAGCGAAATATTCAATGAAACATCACGCGGTCTCTCTGCTCGTTACCTATTTTTTCAAACATTAACAGCATGAAAATTTTGTGCAGCAAACATTGAGTGATTTTCAAACTTAGCAGAAATTTAATTAGCTTCTTAATCGTACCCATCGTCACCATCATCATCATTGTACTTTACTAGAAGTTGGCAGACGCAACTAACGACGAAATAAAATGTAAACTAAAAACGCTATATTCGACCCAAGGGTGCCGCCGCCACGCCTCCAAATCTATCTTCGGCCTCGTGTGACCTTGAACTTTGACCTCCTGACCCCCGAAATTTATGGCCAAAATTCGAAATTTTGACAGTTTTGGGGGCTGTATTCCCACACTTCTGCCCCGATAAACGTGGAATTTGGCACGGGGAGCAGAGGTCCGCTACCCCGTGCCAAATTTCACGTTTATCGGGCAACAAAAAAACCTATTTTTGGACTACTGAGTAAAAACAATGCCCACATGCGCAGGCCTGCCGGTAAAACGGAGGTGCAGATTCAATATAAGACAAATCGTATAGTGGCGTTGTGTTTGTCGATGAGAATAGTTCATAGACAAAAAGTAAGTAGTATGAAATACGAAGGATAAAATCGTTTTGCAATATTTCATTTTAATCGCGCGTCAGCAAACTGACTGTTGCGTTCCGGTATTGTATGGAAACGGTTTAACATTATTGTTATATTTTTCACCGCACGGTAGCTCGATCGTTCTAGTTTTATGAGTACCAAACAGCTTCGCGAAATTTCAACGGGATCATCTCTTTCAGGAGCGCTAAATACAGGTTGGGTATAAAAATTTCGCAATTTTCAACTAATAAGTCGCTGTATCTTGCAAACGATACAAAACAGCGCCATAGTTACTATAGAAGGCTAATAGGAAACCTCACCCAAGCTTTCGAATGGCACCAGTTTCAATGAATTTGAGTGACCTGTATCGGAGATTTCAAGGTCAAGATATTATTCCACGTCAAATAACTCGAAAATAGTACAAAATAGAACTATACTTCCAATTGCCGACCAACTGAAAGTCGTACATGGTCTATCGAACGGCGCCACTTTCAATGACCTTGAACGACCCCAAGCCCGGATTTCAAGGTCAGGTGATTCTTTGACGCTGAATATCTCCAAAATGGCTAAAGACACGGCCATAGTTACTATGGAATGCGAATAAGAAACTGTACCCAAACTTTCGAATGGTACTATTTTCAATGACGTTCAGTGACCTGTAAATTAACCCACATTTCAAGGCCATGATAATATTTAACGTCAAATAACTGGAGTTGTGTATGACCTATTCAATGGATCCGTTATAGTGACCTTGAGTGACCCTTAGTCTAGATTTCACGGTCACTGGGTTACTATTGATGCCCTCGACGTATATTGTGTGCGCAGCTAACGCGCGATCTGTTTGCGATAGCTAAGTTCTTGTTAAGTCAACAGTCGTATTGTCAGTTGTACTACAAAATAGTTGACATCCTGACCACCAGCACTAACAAGAATCTCAGCTATCGCAGAAAGACGCGCAATGCTCCGTGTCGGTAGAAATTTTGCTGCCACTCGAGTTCATTCAAATTTACACCGTTGAGTAGGGCGTCTGTAAGTTTCTATTAGCATTCCATTGTAACTATGTCTCTATCTTGTACTGTTCCTGAGATATTCAACGTCAATTAATGGTGTGACCTTAAATTCTGATAGGGCCGTTCAAGGTCACTGAAAACGGCACCATTCGACAGATCGCACACGAGTTTCCACAGTAACTATACAGCCCTTATATCGTTTTCGAGATAAAAACGAGATATTGGTCGAAAATCGCGATTTTTTCGTACCCCACCCGCATTAAGAGGGACCCCGTCGGAATTTCGCCAAAAACATTTCGTCGTACGGAAAAAAATGGAAAGATTGAGCAATCAGAAGTTAAACAAAGTTTGAGGATGTGTTTACCGATTTCGAGGTCACGAACGTGATGGTCAGGCAGGCAGACGCCGCGTTAAACCAGTCCACAAATTTGTGAGACCGCCAGGTCTCTATCAGTATGTGACGTTCTCTGCTACTTCACGACTGCCTTCATAAGTTGGGTATCTCTCAATATTTGACCGTTTGACTTACAAAGCTTATGTTGTTGATCTATGTTGTCTCATCTTAACGCTTTAATTGGCACATTAAAACCGCATAGCAATCCGTTGTAAAGACCACTTCATTAACTGAGAGCGATATTATTCTCAGAATGTTGTATAAACGCGTTTAGTGACAGTTTTATATTAACTATTTTGTAATAGTTGCGATTTGTTAACTTCTAATAAAGATCTGATGATGATGATGATGATGATGATGATGATGATTCATCATTATGATGATGATGATGATGATGATGATGACGACAACGACGACGAGGACGACGATGATGATCGTACAGTAGCCGTTGATAAATGGACTGTTACATTTGGTACAGCCCACCCATCAACGGCCAGTCTACCAACTTCGTGTCATTCAATGCGGCACTGTAATTAATTACCTTTGCACTCTAAAGGGTTAATAGAGGTAACCATGTCGACTGTACTCACCTGAGTAAACGGATCGAAGTTGTTCTCCATCTCCATCTCCCGTAACAGGTCTTCGATGAGTTCGGGATTGATGGTCAAGTTTTCGCGGCTGGAGTCGATGGCGTTGATTGCCGGTAGTGCCAGGTCGTCGTTGTCGTCAGCGTGCATGCTGTGGTCGACACTCTTGCAGCCGCCAGAAACGTCGCAAAGCGTCGGTTCTTCTTCCATGCCGTCAGTTGCGCTTCTGGCAATGATGAATGGAGACACTACTTTATTCGACGAAGCCGGCACTGCACGCTCCGCGGCAGTGACTTGCGACGGACAAAGCTTCAGGAAATCTCGTCGTCGGCGTGCGTCGTTTGATGTCGCCAAAGTGACGTCAGCGAGCCGTGCCACCCACGTTGCAATTACGACGACGACAACACTGATGAATGAGCAGAAAGCTGCAAAGTGCAAACGGCCACACGATACTGCTGAATGATTTGTACGGACGTAGGACCACGTTTCCGATGAGTATATACATAATATATATATAATATATATATATATATATATAATGGCAAACAAGGGGGGTTATGACCTAGGGGTGTTTTCCGGAGGGTTTTGGTCGGACACCGCCGGAGACCTACTTTTGTCTCCTATCTCTCAACACAGTGACTGGAGTGAGTTAACGTGCCATAACTCACTCCACTGAACCGTGACCAAGCGTGGTCACAGTTCACAGCGTCTGCCGCAATACCACCGCACAGCGAGAACAACAGTACAATGCAACACAGAGCAACTTTCTGTGATCAGCTGTGACGATATCAATGATGATGATGTTGTGAGATCTACTATTATGAATTTTAATGATCACCAGTCCAAAATTTCCAAAAAAATATATTCTAAGTGAAACGTACAAATAACATAGGAAAGTAATGATAATCAATGAATACAGAAAATATATCTGAAACTAGGTAAAAAAAAGTCCTAACACACAAATGTGTTTCTGCACCAACACCAACCACAGAGAACTAACTAGAGCTCCTAGTCTTCTCTTCACACACAGTCTGTCTATCACGGTATGATCAGAACAGACTATCACCACAGTCTTACAACTTCTTACACTAAATAAGTACTGTAAAGACACTAGATTTGACCGATATCAAATCTACACGCAACTGAGTATCAAAATATTCTCACGAACCACTCTATTCGCTGGATAATACCAGTCAGAGTAACAATTCACACACAGTGAATTAAACCAGCAACTTCCTACTCTGAGGTAAATTGCTGCCACAATACCATTCACACACAGTGAATCGATACCTACAGTGCTCAGTCGTTAAGCATCACAGAAAGAGGAGGATCCGCAGAACGATATCCTCTTTTATACCGTAACGAACTTTCTACAGTATTCTAGCATACCGGTACTAGAATCTTCAGTCACATGGCAAGACTATCTGCGCATCGAAACCTCGGGAAGCCTAATTATACACACAGATGTCATATCCAAAATTAGATCGAAAATTCCAAACAGTAAAACAGCAGTCTGTAATATAGTAAGTAAACTGCTTGTACGAACTTGACATCAGCTAAAACACAATACAAAAAAAATGCACAAAAGAGCGTTGCCGCGACTTATAGTATCATAATGGTAAATGAATTAAATAAATGCAAAACTCAACGACGGCTACAGCGAACGGCGGTTTCTGTAATAACGCACGCAACGCATGCATTCACCTTGCTTAAAAATTTAAACGCAACGTACGTAATGCACAAAATTCAACGTACGCTCGCAACGCAACGGACAACTTCACACATCCGGGACACCGGCAGGAGTCCGAGGCGACAGCGATCAGTATGAAAAGCAGACAAACGAGACACTGCACACACACAACAGCACAAAAACACGTAAACATACCAGTCGTAACCTCTAAATGCTGTGTCGAAATTGGTTGACGAAATGTATATACCGCCGTCATCCGGAGACAGAGTTCATACTCCATAATTCGACGTAATCCAGTAGAGATAATCCAATACGTGCAGTACCGCAACGCTCCTCGGCATAACATTAACGGGAATAGTCGCCTTTTATCTCGACTACTCACAACGTCATTTAACACAGACGATTGTAGCAGCTGTGTTACTTCTAATCCTCTATTCTACATACTATTGTCAGTGTTTCACCATACAGCACTGCCTTTTCGCGTACTTACACGTGCCGACTGTCCTGTCTCACCGACTAATGCTACAAATGGACAGGTGGACAGATCGCGCTAACCAGAGGCTGTGACGCCGGACTGATCGACTGCAAGTGACCCTTAACCCGACATAAACAGCAAGCCAGCAGTCGAACAGTCGGGCGCTTCGACCAAACTACAGCTGTCATGAAATAAGTTAGTTACAACACTTTCTGGAGTGGGTTATGCTCGTTTACACTCGCATAACCCACTCCAGACACTGTTGTTACTATAACGTAAATCTGAAGCCACAGTAACTCTCTCTATGTCTCTCTCTCTCTTGCCCCTGCAATGTCTTTGACGTGATAGTGTCACCTAATCAGTACATTGTTACTTACTTACTCTCTGTAGTGCTCTGCCATATGACAGGTTTCCATCTTCATTGACTCCATCTAGGCCTGTCCTGGGCGGATATCTTTAGTTCTTCGTAGCTGATATTGCCTTCCTCTGTCTTCAGTAGCCAATCCAATCCAAAAGCATTGTTCTTGGTCTCCCCTAAGCCTTCTTCCCCTGTATTTGTCCTTCTAACGTTATTCTCAGTAACTAGTAATATTCACAGTAACTAGTAATAAAAAACTGCGCTGTAGGTATGTTGCAGCTGACTACAGACAAACACGAAGCATCGCGCGGCCTCTCTGCGACAGCTGAGCTTCTTGTCCGCTGGACGCTCATGCGCAATTAACGTGAAGATGAACTGTGACGTGGAAGACTCGAGTCTCGTTGATCACAATGCGACGTCATTAATGCACTGTTTACACTGTTGTGTCGGTCGGCTCGCCGTGTACAAGCTTATCCTACGATCGGCTGTTCTTCACATCGTGTCGTTTCATCGAATGAGTCTGGGCGTAGCTTGGACGGGGCTTTAGTAATGACGTCCAGGATGACGATGAAAACAAAAAACGTGGATGATAATAAAGTAATGATGCTTGCGGCTGTCGCGATAATCCTCTTTGGACCATGCGTAACCGATAGCGTCGCGCGTCGATTCTCGTTAAGGTTCAGTGACGTAATAACAGCGTCACTGCTGACGTCACTCATGCCGGCTATCAAGGTAAATGTATGGTCTTAACTGAGCCTATAGCTGTAGCTATCGGTTTAGTCACTATGTGCAAATAGTTAATGCATAGTTTATTGAAGTCATAGTACTTGTCAGTATTGTATTCACAAACATTTATGTACACGACACCCAGTAGTTTGTGGTTTTACTTACTTGCTGTAGATGTCATCCATCCATCCATAATCATTGATTGAAATGATGACAAAACACATCAAATGACATATGAAAATAGAGTACGATTGTTTATCTGACATATGAACAATAAAATTGCAGTCGTACAGTTTAGAGAGTTTAGTATACGTTGTCTGTAATGACGTATAGGACCAAAGTCACCAATGCATGTCGGTTTTGTCTTCCAGGAGATAGGCTAAGACATGATTTGGATCTGCAGTAATTTGTTTGAACAGCGTGAAGTTCGTATGCCTCCGTGGATGACTCATTTATTGTGTTACTTACCGATTTGTTCTTTTTGTGGGATTCTGATCTACTTTTAGACTAATGTGGTGTATAATAACTTGTTATCGGTTCCGGTTCTGGAAATATCTATTCATGTAGCGTGTTAATGTGAACTCGAGATTGTTCTCGAACTTTCGAGCCAAGTGTGTTAGTATATAAGGGTAGATTTTTCCACGAGTCGTTCGCTTTCGTAGTCATCAACGTCGAAACACAGTGTATGTGTTTATTGGGTGATACGATTGTAGCTGATGTTGGGTATAGATCATTGTCTGACCCATCGGTGTTAAGTAACCTTTCTCAGAGTAGGGGGTTACTGGTTAAATTCACTGTGTGTGAATTGTAGCTCCGTCTGGTGTTATCCAGCGTGTAGAGCGAGGTGTATGAGTATTCTGATACTCAGTTTGTGAGTAGATATTGATTATCGGTCAAATCTAGCATCTTAGCAGTCACTATCTATAGGATAGTGGATTGTAAGGTTTTAGAGAGTCTGTTGTTTATCCTATTGTTGGTAGACAGACTGTGTGAGGAGAAGACTAGTTGTTCTAGATTTTTCTCCGTGGTGTGCAGAGCTGTACTGCCATCCACCGCGTCCCCAGGCGGCGGATGGGGGAGCGGCCTCTAGATATAGAGGTTAGCTGCGAGATAAGCGGGTTTCGGCCTGACGAATAAGCAGTCGCGGACC
>Ga0209149_1002773_pt1 | contig 10080 bp, 8 predicted proteins | sample WorMetTyACAVOLI2_FD_187423 | JGI IMG/M metagenome (GOLD analysis project Ga0209149, IMG submission 187423) | Marine gutless worms symbiont microbial communities from Max Planck institute for Marine Microbiology, Germany - Olavius algarvensis... ... | reverse complement strand
CTAAGCCAGTAAGTCACAAATTAACATTAAAAAATACACAATGCAAACAAACTTCTTGTTCCATTCTTACACACGGTAGGCTTACAGTGATATACAGCTGCAAAATGTTCGTTCTAATACTCGTTAAGCGAGTAAGACATCAGATTTAACAAAAGAATGTTACACAATCACAAGTGACTGCAGTCTACTTACTACAATCATTTACTCGTTTTCTACTGTGTCAATCAACACCTCCGGATAAAAGTGAACTCGGGATAGAATTAAGTAAATAAGTTAAGTAAGCCTACATTTATCGTCGTTGGATCAGCTGTGCTAAGTGAGAGATAAATGTATAATCGTGAGGTTTACAAAAAAATTACCATGTGCGTAAATAAACCCAACCCAACCCACCAAAACGGGAAAATTTTCGACCCAACCCAATCCAACCCATGGATGGATCCAACCCACGTCCATGTCTGCGGTGCCTGGTACCACATACTCAAGGAGTTCTAGATGCTAATCGTATGTCTGTCACTCGTGGGCATGTTGTGGTCACTGACTACGCGTAGTCAGTTGATGTCATCATCATCATCATCATCATACTGCGAGTGCCATGTGACATGACGTGAACGTCTTTGCCGATCGCTGCCCGCCGACCCGCTGCTCATGCCCGCCTGTCTATCACGACTGATCGCATGCCTTGGCGTTTACGCTCATCAGCTCCGTTGGCCGAGATGAATTATAAATAGCACATGACGTCACTGCGAAGCGAGCACCGTCGGTCACGTGATTGTCGGCAGTGTATTGCGCATGTCGTGTCGTTGTCAATCCTTCCTGTTAACGTGACGTCGCATGCGTGCATGATGCGCTGCCTCTACGTCTACATGCGCCAGCGTGTATATGTCCAAGTGTGATCTGGCTATGTTAGTCTATACGCCGTCTTTCTTTTTTTGACATTTCCTAATTTTTCTTTGACCAGGAAGGGGGAGTGTCATCTGAAAGGTGGATGATGTAATGCAACATCCTCCCCCGTCACCCGTGCTTAGAGTTGGTATAGGTGAATCACTGATAGTCGCGTTTACGCCAGTTTTATGTCCGTGCGATTCATCGTTAAAACTCGTCAGGTTCAGCCGAGTGCCTCAAGCATTGTGTTTGCGTTCTATGCGCGATGTCTTAAAAAGTGGATACTATTAACTATTATACTATTATATGCTGCTATATAATATTTTATACCTCAGTAAATTCAGTGGCGCAACCAGGAATTTGATTTTGGGGGTATACGTTTTAACTAGTCATTGCAATTTCAAAACACGTGTTAATGTCCCACACGTGAACAAAACGGTTACTGATTTTGGGGGTATATATACCGATATACCCCCCGTCGCTACGCCCCTGGGTAAATTGTCGGTCAAGTTTTCGCTGATGTACAGAATTTCACGCATTAGGACGTCACGGTTTCAATGTTCGTTAAGCACGCAGCCTGTCAAGCTGGCGCCGCTCGGTTTGCCGAGTGTCATTAGGCTACCCATTAGGCGTAGGAAACGTGTGAGCTGGAGACGAGTTCTGAGAGTTATGCTGCGTTCAGCTAGGCTCACGAACTCGTGCATCACGAGTTCACGAGGCTAGTTGGAACGCACTACACAGCATTAGCTGACTGAGAAACGGTCTAATGAGTGCTTCGGTAGAAGTTAGGATTGCACGTCAGCGTCGCATGGAAGTTGTTAGTCAGAGGAAGCTGCAGTACTTCGGACACTTTATGAAGAAAGTTGGATGTCATGTCGTGGAAAAGGATGTCGTCGAAGGAACAACACCGTGAAGGCCAAAGATGACTTGAATAGACAACGTTACGTCGTGGATTCATAGCCCGCGGCCGCCGCGTACGGCGGCTTACAGTATCTTTGGCGATGATCCTGACGTCAAGGCGTAGCTAGTTACGTCACACTGTCGTCACGTCAGACCACGTGACTGTGATGTATTGACTGGCGATTTGATGGCGTTGGCAGGCGGTGCAGCGTGTTACGTCAGCAGTCACGTGACCCTCGAGATAACAGTTTATCAGTCCCGTGGGCCGAGACGATAACAGCTGCCACGCGACGTCCGATGATGAACAATTGGTTGTGTACTTGGCATTGTAACAAGCCTAGTGTCCACGAGTGGATACTGACCACAGACCATTGACCAGTCAACGTCAAGGCTATTTTCAGTCCGTGACGTATCAATTATGGTTAGGTTTAGCGGCTGAGCCAGCGGTGAAAGTGGAAAGTCAGAGGTGAGGGAATTGTACGTCAGCTATGGGCCCCAAAACACGTGGTTGTGGCCCCTGAGCGTTTTTATAACATTTGAGGCGTGGGAACACTGGATCCCAATAATTGGAGGTGCAGGAACCGCGTTCCGTTGCGTCCAGTGGCACTTTAACCACTAGTTTAACGTTGCTATTCTGGATAGGGTTAGGGTTAGCAATAGCGATAAGGTTACAGTCAGCGATGACAGTTCTGTCGAGACGCAAGACCGAGACAATGGCCGTCAGCATCAGGACCAAGACAGTCGTTCAGTGCATAGTGAGGCTGATGTGATGAATGTGATCTCATCGCCAGTTCGGCTCCACAGAACCTGCTGTCATGCCAAAGCAACTAGACTAGCTTTTCCAGTCTCCGCCTCTACGGATCTGGAACAGTCTTCCGCAGCGTATCACATCTGCCCCGTCACTTCCTGTCTTCTGCTGTCGCTTGAAGACATACTTCTTCGAACTCGAATGTTAGTACCCGTAATTACTGCTGTTGTACCCGCGAAGTGACACTGTCATTTATGGACACGTTAATCGCTCTTAAGTAAGTAAGTCTTCAATTTATATAGCGCATTACGCAACGCCTCTAATGCGCTAAGTGTCCAAGTGCATTCCGAAATAGATGCGTCTTTAGCTTCTTCCGGAAATTGTCGGCACTGAGCGACGGGTCTCGGAGGTCGTCAGGCAGCGCATTCCAGGCCATCGGACCGGCGACGGAGAACGCCCGACGGCCGAGCGTGCTGCGACGATGTCGTGGTACGACAAGATGGTGGTTACTTACTTAAGATGATTACTTACTTACTTAGACGGCTGACAGAGTTTGCACGTTCCATTGAAATTCCGAATGTTAGAGGATAACTGACGCTGTCTTGAAAGTTGAAACTGTCTTGGTTTAGTCGAAAGTCGAGTCCAAGAGATAGGCGCGACATAAAGACCAACGCACCAAACGTACTGTTTCGAGACTCGGCCTCACGTGCCCGACTGAAAATAGCCTTGGAATGGAAGAAAGGTCGGTGAGATTGGAACCTGGACGGATCAGTCGCAGCATCATCACCATCATAAACCACTTACTAGGCGCCGCTTGACGAAGCTCAGCGTCGCCTTACAATATAATGTTAAATGTCGAAGTCAGATGTTGGACGTGATCGTGCGTAATGGCTAACGTAGAAACTTCTTACTTTACTCAACTGAAAATATGTTACCTAATGACAACGTTTCGATGTCCGTCGGACATCTTGATCACGTCTTGATTGTTTACAGCTCGATGGAGGACGTGACCTGGAAATCACGTGGCTTTCGTAGACGTACAGACGGGCACATGCAGCGAGTGAGTTAACCCTTCAGTGAGGACATTAAAACCGCACAGCAACGGACCATTATGCAGCAATACGGTTATTGGTACACTGGCCGTTGATGGGTGGGCTGTTACATTTGGTACATCGAGGAGGGGACTGGGCGGGCTGCGGCCCCGCCCAGTCCCCTCCTCGCTGTACCAAACGTAACAGCCCATGCACCCCATCAACGGCCAGTGTACCAACTTTATATTATTCAATGTGGCACTATAATTACCAGTGCCAATTAAAGGGTTAAAGGCAGGCAGACGATGGTCTGGAGGGTCTGCGAGAGTTAACACAGCATGCTGCTGCTACTGCTGCTGCTGCTATGTTAGCGTCAATCATTGGTCTGACGCCACGCCTCCATGCCAGCAGCACACCTGCCACCCTGCCACTCTACGAGCCAGATGTACTGGACCGGTTACTAGTGGCAACCATGTCATGGTTCAACTGAATGAAGCAGTCGATTGGCAGCTCAACAATTATCGTTAGAGCATTAATACCACTACTAACAACATCGCCGTGCGGCGCGTTGCAGGGTGCTGCCAACGGGGAATGTTATACCGTGATCCCAGAGCCAGTGTCGGTCTGTTCCACGGTAGTTTCACGACGATACAAACGATACAAACCTGGGGCGAGTTTAGTTGAGGAGCGCTCTTGCAGGAACGCTCTCGACCGCTCTCGTCATCTCCAAGAGCGCTCTCGATCGTTCTCTAACCCTTTTTCTCCGAGAGCTCTTTCGTAAAAAAATAAAAAAGTACGTGGATTTGTATAGCGCATCCTCGCGAAAACGGCGAAAACGTTTTCTTGTGTTACACTGTTGTAAGCATATGCGTTTGTCGTGTGCATTAAACCACTTACTTACTTACTTACTTACTTTAAGTGAACACATATCTGTTGTGGCAGCAGTTTTGAGTGATATTGCTGATGGCAGTGACATGAATTTTTATCGCGCGTCCGCACACCGACGCGCGATATTGATATAACAATTCTCTCTGTCCGTCCGTCCGTCTGTCCGTAACGTTCCGGTATTGGATTAAAACGGCTTAACATATTGTCATAATTTTTTTCACCATACGGTAGCCCAATCATTCTAGTTTTATCAGCATCAAACATCTTCACGAAATTCCGACGGGGTCACCCCCTGCGGGGGCGCTAAATACAGGTGGGGTATAACATAATTCGCGATTTTCGACCAATAATTCGCTATATCTCGCAAACGATACAAGATAGCGCCATAGTTACTATGAATGGCGAATAGGAAACCGCAGCCAAGCTTTTGAATGGCATTGATTTCAATGACCTTGAGTGACCTCTCAGCCACGTTTCATGGTAAAGGTATTATTCAACGTTAAATAACTCGCAAACGGTACAAGATAGAGCTATAGTTATAATGGCGGACTAACAGAAATTCATGCATGGTCTATTGAACCGCGCCATTTTCAATGATCTTGAACAACCCCAAACCCACATTTCAAGGTCAGGCCATTCTTTGACGCCGAATATCTCCGAAATGGCTAAAGATACGGTCATAGTTACTATGGAAGGCGAATAGGAAACCGTACCTAAGCTTTCAAATGGTGCCACTTTCAGTGATCTTGAGTGATCTCTAACCAACATTTCAAGGTCACGATAATATTCAACGTCAAATAACTCGACTAATAGTAAGTCGTATAATGATCTATCCAATGGTTCCGTTTCCAGTGACCTTGATTGACCCTTAACCTAGATTTCAAGGTCACGGTGTAATATTTACTCCTATAGATGCCCTCAACGTATAGTCTGCGCAGCTGACGCGCGATCTGTTTGCGATAGCTAAGTTTTATATACTGTCAGCCAGCGAATGTCAACAACGCAACAACGAAAAACACTTTAAAATAAAATAAACAAAACACCAAACGAAATCACAGTCTGTTTACAAACTCTTGGGTCACGTGACTAAAGCTGCTGGGTGAGATTTGCATTTCTTGTAGGCTGAAAGCCTATATTGTATTGACTTTTTGGACCGAAAAATCAACCTTTCCGGAATAAGTCCGGCAAAACGCAGCCGATACGGACCAAATTCGGTACACGTGGACAGGTCAAGGGGTGACAACGTTCAGGGAACTTTGGGCGCGATCGACCCATTTTGGACAAAATGGGGGCTGGGACGAGTCCCGCGAAGCCCGAGTTTTTTTGTGTGGTAATCCAGAGGACCTTTCGGCAACTTTACAACGGCCGATTTTCACCAAATTTGGCCACGAAACGTAATTCGGTGTCCCGTCGATGAATCCGGAAGACATTTTCGAAAATTTTCACTGTAGGGGTCATTTTTCCCCAAAATCTGAAATCGAAAGTCGGTCAAACATGCGCCTCTGTTTCCCAGCATTGTGGCGATCGCTACGCTATTGCCAAGTGTTTCTCAAGATTAAGCCACCATTACGTATACGACCTTATGCTTGGCCTACGAGAGGTATGCCCAAGTTCGACACTAAGAGATGTATATCTAAACTGACCTTTGATGGCCTTTGCTGATGGCCTTTATACTCACGGGATGCACTGCAGAGAGATACTGTTTACTCCACGTTGTAGTCCAAGGGCCAGGGAGTTTCTGAGATCGGGTCAACTTTTCTCTACCACGTACGGTGGTGGAGCTATGGGGGGTCAAAGTTGCCCAATGTTTGGATTTACACCTATTTTCCCCATACAGAACCCCTAAAACATACCTTCCGGTGACCAGCCTACAGCCCAAGGGTTATCGCAGAATGATTCCGATTTATCCATCTGGTAGTCGAACTCGAAGGTCCAAAGGGGTGCCTTCCGGCACCGGAGTTTTCCTGCGACTTCTGGTAGGGGAGCTGTAGACCCCCAAATTTGCCAAAATTTTTGCCTATGGCAAATGGCTATATCCGTACAGAATGCTAGTACACGGCGCGTAAGATCTGGACCAAAGATGTCTGAAAACGCGCAGTTCTGAGGACGGATGGACTTTCCCACCAAATGTCTTCGCCCCTACCCATAAAATCACCCCAAAACCCCATTTTGGGGGACATTTCAATGCAAAACCTATACAGTTACATGTATATTGGTATAGGCAAGTACTTGGGGGTGTGTCGAAATTTTTCCGCTAGGGGCGTCCAGGGGCGCAGGGCCCATTAATGTAAATTTGGGACTCCCTGATGTATCGGATACTATAGAGCTAGAAAGTTGAATTTAGAAATACCATTCGATATGGTAAAGTACCTGCTTTGGGTACGAAAATTATTATATTATACGATACAACATGATGGCGGTCGCCATTTTGATTTTCGACAAATGTCTATATATCCGACGCAGACTACGGCTAAGAACTGCAAGACGACTCTCAGCCTACATGTAGTCAAGAGCGCTAGCGATGACTGCAACTTCTAGTTTAATCGTGTTTTGGCAAGTGGCACGGCCGTGCGTGACCACAGTCGCTAGCAGCTGGTCGGTCGTCTGTGTCAGACATATTTGAAAGTTTCTCAGAATCGAGATTTTTGCACTTCATGCATTTTCGGCCGGACTTTTTCGTTAATTTCTTGTTGATCGTTTTCTTCTTTTTAGGTTTTATTTGTTATTTTTTGGTTATATTCATGCTGCCGGTCAGTTTTCGAGCGCGTGTTAAATATCGTGCGTCATGTTTGGAGTGGAGTAGAACAGTACCAGTTGTTGTTGCGCCATGTGTTCGTTAGATAGATTCTTTGAGTGAAGCGGCCACTGCAGAGACAGTCTGTCAGTCCATCTTCATCAATCAAATTAACCCACGTAAACCAAGGTCCACACTTGATGGATGTCTCTGCACTGAATTCTCCCGGCGATTGTCCGACTCCCAAGACCCAACCCGTTCAAATAATAATATCCAAGACAATGCTTATGGTGCTGTCATCATGGCAGAGCCATTGCGAGAGTTCACCCGGTTCATTTGATGAATGTAGAACGGCGCCAAGCGGCCGCCTACCCTCAGACCAAGCCAAACGACTTGGGCTGCGAGTCCGCCTGTACAGGCTGCCAGAGTCTACGTCCACCGTCGCCATTTATTATTATTACTCAGCCCGAAAGCTGATACTCATTTTACCGTCCCACCGAGGGTAGAAGGCTGAGTCGACCCAGTTGGCTGGTTACATACCGAGATGGTTTACCCGTATAGACGGTCACCCATCTTAGTACTAACCGGGTCTGACGTAGCGCAACTACGTTGATCGAGGCCAACGCGTTACCACTAAGCCAAACCGCCAACCAAAATCCTCATGCCCTCCACCTGAAGTGAGATCTATATAGCTGTACTTGCTGTCGCTGATTGTAATATTTTATTATTATTAATCATTCAGTCCATCTACTATGCTCACTAGCACAGCAGTTTGTGTACGAAGAGGCGTATCGAAAATTCTTCAACTGTTGGCGGTGTTATCAGCAGATTCCGCTATACAGCATATAACATGAGACAGTGCACTCACTCACTCACTGCTGCGCTTGACCAGTGAGGGTCGTAGCGACCTCCACAACGAGCGATCCTGCGCCGATGATCACATGCAGCGACGAGTCGATTGTGCACCCGTGATCCTCTTCCACCTGTTGTATCCAGGTCTTCCTTGGCCGACCAGGTGGACGCCTCCAGTCGGGGGCAGGGCATCTGCCCTGAGAGAGGATGATACAGTGCTGGAGGTTATTGTGGGCTGGCACGTCTGGTGGTAGGCGGCAAACATGTCCTAGCAATGAATGTCTTCTGTCGGCTATGATGAGGGGTAGATCCGTCAGCTTTGTCTGACTCCGAACGGAATCATTGGTGACGAAGTCATACCACTTTATGTTCAGGATGCACCGTTGTGCCTTCATGTGAAAAGCCTGCAGTCGGGCCGTGTCGGCTTTGGTCAGAGTCCACGTCTCAGATCCATGCAGCAAGATGGATTGAACAAGGGACGTGTAGAGTCTCAGTTTCTTATTCAGACTGAGTCTCCTGTTTCTCCATACTCCGTCCAACTGGCCTACTATGGAATTAGCGAGACCGATGCGCCTGTGAACTTCAGGGGTTGATGAACTGCAGGACACGACATCTGAGCCAAGGTAAGTGAACTTGGTCACTGATTCAACCAGCTAGTTTTCCATCTGAACTGGTGGAGGCGCTGAACCGGCTCCGACGTTCTGGACATTTGTTTTCTGCCAGTTACAGTGCAGGCCCATGGTGTTAGCGGCGGTCTCGTAGCTTAGCAGCACCTGCTGCCATTCTGCTGGATCAGCTGTGAATAACACTGCATTGTCTGCGTAATCGATGTCTGTGAACGTGGAACTGCCGTGGCGACCTGAATGCCAAGCTTACCAATGAGACAGTGCAGGAGCTGTAATTACTAAGCTACTAAACTAACGAACTACACAACGCAAGCAGCTACGCCGCGAAATTACAGCGGCAACTGTCATAAACAGGAGTATCAGTCTACACAAAACAGGTCTATGTCGCTCGCTGTAGCCCTGGACGGGCCGCTGTCACCAGGGCTGCCGTGGGGATTGAATTTTAATCCCCATACCCATCCCATACCCATACCCATGGGAATCCCCATACCCACGGCAGCCCTGGCTGTCACTCCAGCTTGGTCAATGCAGGTCTGATATGACATGGGATATGGCGACAGATGACGGCCGGTCGATTATGCTGCGTCGGCGGCAGTTTCCTGTGCGACCAGTAATCATAAACATATTTGTAAAGCACCATAGGCAGAGCTACAGAGGAGCTCACGATATATTCACTGCAACTTGCGATACGATCACCAAGGCTCAAGGCGAGACGATGCTGTGTCTTGACGAATTCAATCACCGTCCGTCGTCGCGATAACCGACCGTGGGTCAAGTGTAAGATACAACAAACTTAGCTGTCGCAGGTTGCAGTGAATATATCGTGAGTTAGTGGACGTGACCCACTGACCATAAGCGTTGTCCGACCGATTTACTCATGTCCTTTTGGAGCAAAACAGTCTCGGTCATGACCGCATTCTGTCGTGAGGTCGTGGCCTGATCGAGAGCATTTTGATCCAAAAAGGACACGAGTTGATCGGCCGGACAACGATGGTCACGCCCAAAGTATTATATCTGTACTCGGACGTTTACATTTCTGTCGCGCTCAGCTGTGCTAGAGCGCGATATAGCTATATAGGCGGCGTGTCTGTCCGTCACACGCTGGTACAGTGTAACGCGTCAAAACTAATGACCGTATGATCATGCATGTTTTACCATCGTGTACCCAGGAACTCTATTTTTCTGAGACACATTTTTATACCCGGTCACAGGGGAACCTAACCGTAACCCTAACCCTATTGCGTGAAAGCTCCGTCATAGAAAAGGTCCACGTAACCATGCGACCGTGCATAGGCTGCGTTGTTTTATTCACCGGTTGATTTCACCGATGCATCAGACTTGCACCAGACTGTTGTTAAATTCATCGGTTGATCTATTGAGAGTGATAAAATTACGTTGTTGAAAATTAAATTTAATCAA
>Ga0209149_1002772_pt1 | contig 10081 bp, 3 predicted proteins | sample WorMetTyACAVOLI2_FD_187423 | JGI IMG/M metagenome (GOLD analysis project Ga0209149, IMG submission 187423) | Marine gutless worms symbiont microbial communities from Max Planck institute for Marine Microbiology, Germany - Olavius algarvensis... ... | reverse complement strand
GTCCTGCATTTTCCGCGCCCCCTTGTAGTTATACATCATTTCTTGTTTGGACCAACGTCTATCTAGTCTATTCTTAAACTGGTTGATTGTTGATAAGTTTACTACGGCGTCTGGTAAACTATTCCGCATATTTACAATTCTTTCGGTAAAATTTTCTTATTTCATACCTTGCACTCTTTTTAGTATAGTTTATGCTGATGATATTCTATGTAGCTAGGTGTTAATTTTGGTACGCATCGGTCGCATCCTCATCATAAATCTTTTTTTATTATCTTGAATGTTTCGACCATGTCACCTCTATGTGCACTGTTGACTAGACGAACTTTGTGATACGTAATTATATATAGCTTTTGTTTTAATGACTAAATTAACTTCGCTCAGGCGGTTTGTTTTTGTTTTCGATTGCGTTTGTTTGTTTGTTTGTTTGTACGCAATCGCGATTACAGGAAAACAGTTAATCAGTTACTGCTGGCGTCACAATACATTCATACTACAGACCGCAAATGCCTCAAGTCCAGGCCCGTAGCCAGGGGGGGGGGTCAGAGCGGTCGGACGACCCCTCCCTCGGCGCTGAAAGGTCACTGTTCCGCCGCCTGTTCGAGCGCTAACATCTTGAATATCGTCCGTCTATGAAATAAAATTTTTAAAAATTGATTAGACTTAGTGACTTACCATGTAGATTCGAGCGTAGACCACAAAGTAACGTCACCAATCACTATTATTTTAAAAATCGCGGTTAGTATAGACTAGAGACAGCCATTGGAAAATCCAATTTTCGAACCCCGAATAAGTCCAAAATCCCGTTATCGGAAGGCTGGCTACTGCCTGAGTCAAGGATAACGCCTAATGGACCGAAGACCATGCCTATTGATTTCAGCAAGAATTCATCCAAACCCACATCGCGGGGAGAGGTTTGTTGTGTCTGACATTACTTTTATTTTAACATGATGATGACAGTCCGGTGGTTGTGACAGTGATGACGGCCACAGCCTCCGCACCTACAACAGAAAGTGTCACACTCGGGAAGATCCCAAAATAGCGTCCGTAGATAAGTAGTACCTCGGAGATAACCGCTTGCTAGTGTTGAAGAGATTCATTCAGTTGGTACAATCAAACCCTGCTACGTTACGTTATAACTGCTTGCTATTCGATCGCGAACTTCAACTTTAACTTGACATTAATACACTGCAGCAATTAAATATTCTTTCGTGCAAGCAGACGAAATATTTACGAAAATAAACGCGTTTAAAGAATATTACGTACGCAAGCAAGAACTTGTTAACTACGCGCGTGATACTGCGACGTAGCAGTGACGTGGCATATTCCTCCGCCCAATAGCAGCTCGTCTTTCGAAGTGTCAGCCATTTTAAGGGACCATTATTTTTTGTGACATTCGTGTGTATATTAGTAAGTATTGTGACTCCGCTGTCTAGCCTATTTCTATTAGTATAGTGATGACCAATGATATCCCATAAAGCACTAGATGAGCGCTACAGGCTGCAACAGCCTACATCAGTGAAGCCGCAGCGCGCTGACGACCTTGACCTGTATGAGAGACCGGTAGCTGTGTTTACGCTTGTGTAAGCTACTTATAACTGTACCGTTTTCGAGTTATTTGACGTTGAATAATATCGTGACCTTGAAATCTGGGTTACAGGTCACTCAAGGTCGTTGAAACTGGTGCCATTCAAAAGCTTGGGTGCGGTTTCCTATTCGCCTTCTATAGTAACTATGGCGCTATCTTGTATCGTCTGCGAGACATAGCGACTTATTGGTAGAAAATCGCGAAATTTTTATACTCCACCTGTATTTATCGCCCCCACAGGGGGGTGACTTCGTTGGAATTTTGTGAAAATGTTTGATGCCGGTAAAACTAGAATGACTGGGCTACCGTATGGTGAAAAAAAACTATGACAATATGTTAAGCCGTTTTCATCTGATACCGGAGCGTTACCGATAGACGGACGGACGGACAGAATTGCTGTATCAATATCGCGCGTCAGTGTGCTGACGCGCGATAAAAAATTAAGATTGACATAACGCAAGTCGATCGCCTTCAGCTACACTGCGGGCGCTCGACAAAGAAGACCGCAGTTAGAGTCTCTGAGCTTCTGTGGACCTATGGGTAAATGCGTCAAGGACGGAATTGATTGCTGAGGTTTGAAGCTTCAAAAAAACCTTCGAGATTGATAAAACCGTTGGACTTTCAGAGGTTTGAACGTTCATTGCATGTTTAGTATACACAGGAGGCAACAGCGTCGTGGGTGGTCGTCGGGCGCGGGCGCGCCGAGTGGTTCACGGTCGAGCGGCGATCACGTAGAACACGACGATGAATATTTCACGGCGTCACAGACACACACGCGGCAATAGCGACGACGACGACGTCCGACCGAGGTATTTGTCAGCGCCGCTCAGGTCCAGGAACCGGTCCAGAGCCGGTCCAAGACCGACGAGAGTCTCGGGTGACGCGGCTGATCGGGGCGCGGCCTCAGCCGGTGCCGGTGCCGGTGCGACATCGAGTTTGATTGATCGGCGGTGGTCGAGCGTCGAGAAGGCGGCGCCGCCGCCGACAGACCACGTCGGTCGCAACTGTCGTTTCGATGTATAGTGTGAACTGACCTTTACACTCGAAAACATAACCGCTGCAGTGTTCCTGCCACTCCCGGTCACGCGTCTCGTGCCTCTAATGATACTCAGTATTAGCCGTTGTTGATGGATATTGTACGTTTGGCCGATGTTATATACGATACGACGCAGTACGAAATACAATAAATAAATTATAAAAGCTCATGAGCAGCCAAGATGGTCTACCGCACAATACCAATCAGAAAATATAGCTCATTTCTCGCAGAGAGAATCCGCGCGACGCTCCATGCCGTTATAAATTTAGCTGAGTCACTCAAGGTCAGTCAAGGTTATTCTGAATTACACTGCTGAGTAGGCGTGTGTGAGTTCCTATTAGTAATTCTCTGTAACTATGTCTCTATCTTGTACCGTTTCTGATATATTCGACGTCGAATAGCGGCGTGTCCTTGAAATTTGGGTTAGAGTCACTCAAGGTCACTGGAAATGGCACCGTCCGACAGATCGCACGCAAGTTCCTATTGGCGTTCTACAGTAATTATTTTGCCCGAATAAAGTCTTTAAACAACCGAAATACTGGTTTTTAAAACTTGATAATAGATCACACAAACTTGCATTATTTATTTCATCTATCTAACTAACTATGCATATTAGGATCACGGCATTAACTTGTTGAGGATCTTTTTCACAAACCTTTATAAATTTCACCACCACCAATTTGTTTGTTGTGATTATGCGTTTAAATATCTGCGTTTGTTTTACAACGATAACAAAAAGCACACCCCAGGGTGTTAGTTTTGTACACATGATGAACGCAATGTCGGAAAGCGTGGTAAGATTTGAAGACTACAGTTTAGTGACGACTCGGTTGTTTAAAACATCTTCTCGCAAAATCTGACAGTGTCATTCACAATTATTCGTCCAAGATGCTGCTACCCCAACTTCACTGCATTTCGTATAAATGTAACTGGTTTAGATGTGTAATTTCTGTGGATCACAGTGTACAGTGCGTCATCCTGGTAGGTGCCACTAAAGATAATGAAAGAGTGCATAGTAGTAAGTAAGTAAGTAAGTAACAATATACTGATTAAAGTAACACTATCATGTCAGGGACACCGTAGAGAATTAAGCAAATAGGAGGACAGAACTAGCGTAGTTAGTAGCTGCCAGTGCAGACAGCTTTATGTTCGAGGAAATAGGCAGCACGCGGGCTCATTTCACTCTTTGGATCAGTCTTTTGCTGAGACCAAAGACTGAGACCAAACGGCTCAACTTCAGTCTCAGTCCAGAGTTCGACTTAACCAATCACGTGTGCCGCACATCACTGCTCACTCCATAATGTCATCACTGACGTCGTCATCGCCGATACATCCGTATTTCTTTATTTATGAATAAGCGAAAAATTAAAGTGATTTTCGTTCATCAAAATTACTTACTCTGTAACTGATTAACCTATCTTGTGCATGCAAAATCAACCGGTGAGTTAATTAGCTTTGGATTCAGCGATCGCTCAGTCCGAAGTTCGGTCTCAGCTAAACGCTCAGCTAATCGCTGAGACAAAACGAAAAAAACGACTTCATTTTTGGCTTATCTTTGGTCTCAGTCCGAATTTAGGACTCAGCAAAAGACTGATCCAAAAGGTGAAAGGACCCATTGTAAGTGCGAGGAAAAGCTCGATGATGGTGGATGAAACTTCATGCAGAATAGCAATTGCCATTAGTTTTTATTTGCAAAAACACCGGTGAACAATATACTTCGCTGCAAGAGGCGATAAACAAGGATGAAGACCGCAGACACGTTCGCGTGTTTATTCAGCGGCAGTTCGGGTTTCTCGCGGCGACTGCCATTCACAGCATTTCACGGGTCGATCAACACCCTGTCCGTTCAGCCAACCAACCGACCACCGCCATAACGACGTGAACCGGAACCTAGTCGACCGAGCAACGGGTTGATTTGGCCACAGTGCTGCGACAGCCGAGGGGCTTTTCTCATTCCGAGGTTTCCACACCCCGGGGACAATACCACACCCAAACAATGTGGGCGACATCTGACAACTTTCGACAGAAGACCGCCAGTATATGAGCTAAGAAATTCCCGAAACGTCGCATGATTGTCCTACATAAATACAGATCGTCAATAAATCTCCGTTTTCCTTTTAATGTGGATGTTTATCGCCTCAAATTGTCACAGAAGTTGTCGGCATCTAACTGACGCGGACGCGGTCTGACTGATGACCGGCTTTGTGATGGAGACGAGAACTGTGCACTGTATTGTAGTCTGCTGAAAAGCTCTAGAACTGCGGCACAGAACCAATAGAACTACAGCGACGTTGCAGGACCAGGACATGCCGAGGTCTCTGCGATGTAGATTAGGACTACAAGGCGGTATTGTGTAATCCCAGAAGTGAGAAGCTGTGGTACGTCTGATGGCCGGCTTTGTGACCGCTCACAAACGCACACAATGCCACGTCGTCGACGCTTCGTCGCGTCGCCGGAACAGTTCATTCGTCAGCGCTGTCGACCAACGAACTCCACTCATTGTATAACGTCACGGTAATTATCGCGTAACCTGAAATTGTACGTTACGGTACGATCTGCCCTATGTTAGGACAAAATAATGCAAAATTCGAAGCAAACTGGAGAGCATCAGAGATCCGCCGCTTTTCGTCAAAAAAGTTAAAATTTGGTTGATATAAATGGTGCCACCGTAGGCCATTTAGGCCGATTCCCTAAACAAGTCAGCAGTTGGGGTAAATATGGGGGTGAACAACTTTAGGCCGAAGTCTACGACCTCTCGTTCCGCAGGTCAAATTTACTGGGGTTTCGGTCGACTGACGTGTGTGACCGACGAGGAGAAAACTGGTCGTTTTATTGCACCGCAGCCTGCGCGTGGGTGTTCTCGATAGTTGTGTAGTTTGAGGCTTCGACCTTGTCACAAGAATGGTCTGACACTCCTTCCAGCTAATCAGCCAACTTCAACAGGTTGAATTAGGCACCAACAACCTCCAGTCTTCAGATCTTAACGTACGACGTCTGGATCTGGATCTCCCAAGTTGTGACGTTAGTTGAAGAATAGAAGATCTCGATCCGTAAATGTCTTTTTTTCTTTCAAGATTGCTAAATTGTTGAAATGGCCTTAAAAACCGAAAAAAGCGACGGACTCAGAAATGATAGAGAAAAACGCCAAACAGTTACGAGAAAAACGCCACACTCAAAATCGTTGATCATGGGCGACATTCGTCCCAGAAGGTTGGTCGCGTAGCAGAGTGGGAATGCTGTAGTTTTTTCAAAAGCGATCAAAAATGTTCTGTTTCGACAACTTGAGTTGGTTCGCAACGCTCGTTATAATGGTGATTTACAGTGTGTAGCAGCGAGTTTACTTTGAATTATTCGGCAAGAAGAAAGTAAAGCGGTAGTCACAACTATACAATTCGACAGTGCTACGACTTTTTTCGAGGAATTGACATCTATGTCGAATTGAAGTCGAATCGTAGATACCGCTTAAGACTATCGCTGATGTAAATGAATTAGTGAGCAGTGGACGCAACTCGCAACACTAGAACTCTCACATTAAAATATCTAACTGTAAAAAGTCCCGAAATAGCTGCTGGTGACGTCGCCTTACAACAATGAAATGTTGGACACGATCATGTATCACGAAACAACTCGATGCAGAAGTAAAGCTATTATTGCCCAAGGAATAAGCACATTTTACCTCGTTATGCGACTCGGTCTGTGAAGTTTGAACGAAAAGATGACATCACAGCCGTTTGAAGATTAACGTTACGACTAGGTCTAAATATAACGTTAAAACAAGAGGTCAAAGTAATTTGACAAAAAGCGCCTCACGGGGGGCTCATTCCCCGGTTAGGGTCACCCCAGGGGGTCGAAAGTTGTACCATTGAATTCCTGGGTAGGGTTTCCTATTAGTGTTCCATAGTAACTATACGCCTAGGATGCACCGTTTGGCCACAGTGCACGCGCGTGACAACCAACCAACCAACGACCAACGACGTCACGACACAGCCTATAAGCGCCTCTTTTACTAACGTAAAGTGAGGCGCTTAACTAGGGTTTTTATATTTTAGGGTTAGTTTTTTAAACCTAGGAGTAGGATTAGGGAGCGTACCAATCAAACAATCAACTAAATGACCAATCAGTCGTCAGAAAAATTTATATATTTGTATAGCCCAAAAAATTCTTAACCGAATCTGAGACGCTGGAAACCGTTAGGGTAATCACCCAGTCAACCGAAACATCTCGTCGGCCAAACATCCTTGGGCCCTACCAGCGTTCCATTCTGTCTGTCAGTCACCTTATCATCTCATTTCATGGATCGAAGACACTACCACAACGTCTCACGTCCTCTGAATTGAAGCCTACAGTGCCAGTACGTGCGAAGCGCTCGCTAAACGCCGTCACGCGTTGCATCTTCCCGTACCATCATCGTCGTCGTCGTAGCGACCAAAGAGTTAATGCAATGCGCTGCATGGGTTAACGTCTACCTACGTGCCTGCTCCGACTAACGCCCGGGATGTACCGACGACTTTATGCGCACCACGTGATCGATAAGTGAGCGCAATGGCAACGTACACAAAAAAAACAACTGATGCCACACACAGCAAACCTTGCCTGTCAACCCATTGCAGGATACTGCCACCTGGCGAATTTAATAGAATGATCCAAGAACAGCTACTCGTCTGTTTTGAAAGTTTCGTGATAGTAACAATAGTAACAAACCTCGTATATAGCAGACTCAGGTGATCCAAAACTAATACCTTGTCAGCTGTCGCCGGACCGGACAATGGAATACCAAAATAACAGTGGATGATCACACAATGATAGACGTCGAGAATAACGAAAATTAAACGTCATAGTGGCTACTATCTGGTAAAAAGGAAAACAGTGCCGACAATTTCCGGAAGAAGCTAAAGACGCATCTGTTTCGGAATGCACTGGGACACTTAGCGCATTAGAGGCGTTGCGTAATGCGCTGTATAAATTTAAGACATACTTACTTACTTACTTACTTACTTACTTACTTACTTACTTACTTACTTACTTACTTACTGGTAATGAAGCAGCACATACAGGAAAATCGGTGACCGAGAATAACATTTCATCATGCAAAGTAATCGTTTTGTCGTCCACCAAAAAAGTACCAGCCAGAATGCACAACGTAATGCCATATCAAGAACGTACAGTTTCACGTACCGACATACCATGCACTGATCAAAGCGGACTAAATTCCTAGTCACTGTTTACCTGCCCAACAGTGCGACTTAAACGTTCTGCTTATGTGCTAGAAACGGGGTTGATCAACATGTTGATGATCAATCAGTCTGCCATATGAAAAAAAGAACAAGAAGCTCTGCTGTCGCAGAGAGACCGCGCGATCTTCGTGTCAATGGACATTTCACTCAAGGTCACTCAAGATCATTAGTAATGACACCCTTGAGTAAAGCGTGTGCAAGTTTCTATTAGTATTCCATTGTAACTGTGTTTGTATCACGTACCATTAATGAGATATTCAGCGTCAAATAATGGCATGACCTAAAATCTAAATCTAACCCTAAAATCGGGGTTAGAGGTCAATCAAGGTCATTAACATTGTTACCATTCGAAAGTCTGGGTATACGGTTTCATATTCACATCCCATAGTAACTATGGCTCTACCTCGTGTCATTTCCCAGATAAAGCGATATATTGGCCGACATATTTTTCATACCCTTCCTGCATTCGATGCCCCCGTTAGGGGTCCCCGTCGGAGTATTGCCATAATGATTGGTACGGAAAAACTAGAATTGTGTGGCTACCCGAAGGTGAACAAGTCTGACGATACTCGTTGAATGCAGGTCGAGTATGAAAAAACATCAACATCTCGCTTTACCTCGAAAATGATACAACAAAGGACCACTACGAAACGCCAATAGGAAGTCGTATATATGCGATCGAATAGTGTTATTTTCAGTGACCTTGAGTACCTCTAACCCACATTGCAAGTGCAGAGGCAGCTAAGTAAGTAAGTAAGTAAGTAAGTAAGACTGGATATTTATATCCAGCGCGAGAATCATGAAGACGTCTCAATGGCGCCGAGCGGTTGAGAACAGGTGCGTCTTCAGCGCCTGCTTGAAGCCGCTCTCCGACAGGTCCGGTGTAATTTGCAGGTAAAACTGTTATCCATTCCTGAGCGCCCTGAGTGAACTATACAATAAAGGCACTATACAAATCCCCTTACCTTTAACAAAGCAATATATTTTAGTATAAGAGGTATATAACAGTTGGTTGGTTGCTTGGCACATTTGGTAGAATGTCGGTCTTTGACCGGCGAACTTTCCCTTTCCTGCGCTCGACCTGCAGTGGGTGACCACTTATGTGGGTAAACCGTCCGCTATAGGTCAGCCAACCAGGCTGACTCAGCCTTTCATCCTTTCAGGGTAGATAAATGAGTAGTAGGCTGCAATTAGATATGCGCAACCTCAGTCTGGGGAGGCGCCATCTGGTGAACGCTTACGAAGTAAAGGCAGGCATTGGTGTAATTGCAGGTAACACTGTGTGATCCATGCCTGAGCGCCTTGAGTGTGAGGTACTACAAAAAGCGCGCTATATAAATACACTTACCTTTTACTTTACCTTTAACAGGTAAGCTAAATTATTTACCTGTAATGATAACTGCAACAGCAGCTTGAGCCCAGTCCATGTTGTCTGCGCTCGTGACTGATTAATCAGATTCGGATCAATCAGATCTGCACAGTTCCTGCTGCTGCTGCTGCTGCTGCTGCTGATGATGATGATGATGAGTAAAAGAAGTCTTCACTTATAATGGACCCATTCTTGAACACGATCCCATTGATCTGATCTGCAGTTTCTTTTCGCCGCGTCTTTCCGAGCTATACGTCTGTTCTTGCAATCGGACACATCGCTGTCGCTGACCAGACGAGACGGCATGAAGGCAAACAGCTTACACTTGATTAGTTTGCCGTAGTGTGGCGTTCCGCAACAAATTCAGGCCGTCAGCAGCCGTCGCTCGTCGCAGTAATGCACACTGTAATCGCCAGGTGTCGCCAGCGCTGGCAGGTGCGATAACAAGGTCAACGGGAAAGACACGCCGACGGTGTGCATTAACTTGCGCGTCTCATCGGTCGGCACGTGACGTATAGGCTACACCGACAACGTAGGTGGGCTTCCTGTACGCGCTGACTGACAGACAACGCCGATATTGATTCCACAAAAACAGCTGAGCGACGCGACACGATAAGACCGGCCCCCGTCGCAGACTACTGTAGGTAACGTACCGTGGCAGCACTTAGCAGCGGCCGCCTATCGCTAGGCAGGCACGCTTTTAAACGAAAATCGTTTTTTGCTTAAGCTTTTGGCAAAACGAAGATTTTTGAGCATCAACAATTCAGCATCATAAATGCAGCGGTCGAAAGACGAAACTCTTAGACATCCCCCAGAAATTACCTCCAAGAGAACCCCCCCCCAAGTAATATCCCCCG
>Ga0209149_1002771_pt1 | contig 10081 bp, 9 predicted proteins | sample WorMetTyACAVOLI2_FD_187423 | JGI IMG/M metagenome (GOLD analysis project Ga0209149, IMG submission 187423) | Marine gutless worms symbiont microbial communities from Max Planck institute for Marine Microbiology, Germany - Olavius algarvensis... ... | reverse complement strand
ATACCGCAAAACAGACTCCCGTTACCGCTACTACCGCGGGATTTTCAGTAAACTTGATCCCGATCCTGCGGTAATCCCGCGGGATTCCCGCGGGATTTTACCGCTCCCGCTCCCGTGCAACACTCTAATCTACACTGTGAGTCATAAAAAACTGGAATTTTTTCATTTGAGCATAACTTTCCTAAATACTGTCCAATTTTAATAATTCTTTCACTGTTGCAGACAGAAATTACCTGTCTACAAACACATAATTGAATTTCCCACTTCACTTATAATTTGTTGCTGCACTACCTTGAAAAATGCAACCTCATACACTTCTTCACAAAAACTTGAATAAATCTGCAATGTATGCAGTAATTTTATGGTTGTTATAAAGCAGGAAATTCTGGTGATATCTTTTACTGACTTCTTCAATGCTGCTTCACGACGTCATAATGACGTCATATTGCTGCCAGCGATATGCAGAGTGTCTGGTAATGACTTTGTGTTCCAGCAGGACAGTGCACCGGCACACCGCGCCGCACATGTGCAACAGTTGAACTACTGCGTCAAGATGCCAAACTTTCTTGTTCCCAATCTGTGGTCTCCAGACAGCTCAGATCTCAGTCCTGTGGATTACGAGATCTGAGCTGTCATGCAGCATCGTGTCTACCACAGACATCCATAGTGTGGATGAGTTGAAATGGCGGCTCATCGATGTCTGGTGCGGTCTTGAACGGTCGATTTTTGATGAGGCTATTGACCAGTGGCAAGGAAGACATCGAGCATATGTCCATGTTAAAGGAGGACATTTCGAGTACAGCTTGTGAACTGACAATGTTGATTTTGTCCATATTTGTTACAGCTTTAATTACAAAATCATGCCTGCGACGTCGGCCAATACATTTTTGTTCATTTTGCAAGGTAGTGCACTAGCAGATTTGAGGTATGGTGGTAGATTTTAGAGTACGCTTGGTCACAGTTAATTTTTGTCTGCAACAGTGAAAGAATTATTAAAATCGGACTGTATTTGCCAAAGTTATGCTCAAATTAATAAGGGTCCAGTTTTTATGACTCGCGGTGTACATATTTTGTCACATCAGCCTCAGTCTTTTATTTATGTGCTTTGTGTATTTGGTGTTACCTTGCAGCAATGCTTTTAAAGTGTTTTGCTTTAGACATTATTTTCATTACACTTCTTGATTCTGATTAATTCTCCAGCACTACTGGATAAGTTTGAATTGTTAAATGAGACTTTTTGCCAAATGTAAATCTCTGTTTCTGAACTCAGTAGCAGTCACTTTTGTACATTGGGTTGGTATTAATCCTTGTTGTTGAAGCGTTTACATAATGTGAAAATTATTTTGTGTTTTTTTCTGTTTCTCAGGAACCAGGTTTGCGATATCGACCCCGACGTTCTCGTGAGGTACTGTTTACTCCATGTTTTCCTGTGACTATGTTGTTTTACGCAGTTGCTTACTTATTTACAGTTCAAGGTAAGGTAAGGTAAGGTAAAGTGGATTTATATAGCGCCTACTCGTGAAACCTCAAAGGCGCTCAGGCATGGATCACACAGTTACCTGCAATTACACCAATGCCTGCTTTTACCTGGTAAGCATTCACTAGATGCTGCCTCCTCAGATTGAGGTTGCAAACATCTAGTTGCAGCCTACTCCTCATTTATCTACCCCGAAGGGATGAAAGGCTGAGTCAGGAAGGTATTTTATTTCCTTGGTATGGAATATATGTTGTTGATATCAGTTCCCACAGTTAATCTTTTAGACTCTTGAAATGACTGGACACCGAGATGATCATTCGTTTCACTCAGCTGTACATATGTCAGCCAGTGTGAGTTTGTCTGTACTGTTACACACGACGACAATGTTCGAACATGATCACTGATGAGTAGTAAGACACTTCTCCGTCTGTCAGTCCTCGCTGAAAGCTGCAGCACGACTCACGGCGGATGCGCGCAACTTCGACCATGTGACACCACTGCTCGTGAACCTGCACTGGCTGCCTGTGCCTGAACGCTTCCAGTATTAACTTTGCATTCTAGTGCACTGCTGTCTAAATGGAGCAGCACCACAGTATCTGTCCGAGTTGATCCAGCCGCTGTCAGATGTAAACTCGCGTCGTCAACCATGTTCTGCATCCACGGCTGAAGTTCCGGTGCTGGCTACGCGGTGCTCAACCATTGGTGACTGTGTTTTTACCGTCGCCAGTCCACGTGCTTGGAACAATCTTCCAGTCCATTAGATCTGCACCTATCCTGGACATTTTCTACTTTTATAACATACCTAAAGTCACATCTGTTCAACATATTTTCCCCTTCAATTTGACTGTATCATAGACTTTTTTTGTGCAGAGCCCTTGAAGCCGCTTGTGGTGCATATGCGTCTATAATTTTGTCATTATCGCATTACTTGACGTGGTTCAGTGACTGATTGTAACACATTGTGTATTAATTTGAGGTAATTTGGTCTGATTACTGTACTGCCTACTTCTGAACTGTTGCCACACTTACCTAACATCAGATGTTTGTCTATTAATGCTGTTACTTAGCGAGAGCTTCCGCGACCACCTGCACCACCTCCTGACATCAAGAATGAATCAGCATGGGAACGTGGCCTTCGACATGCCAAGGAGGTTAGTTGTCCTCCATTTTCTGTCTTTGCTGTTCGTTTTATTGCGTGAAACTAGTTATATACAAGCTGTAGTAGTAGTAGCTCAGACAATTTCTAATGCGCCATAACATGTTTCTGCCAACCGTTACAAGGGCGCTGTGTTGTCCTTCTTGTCAGTATTCTCCTGTCCTGAGCTTTCCCCATCTTCCGTTTAGTCACACTGTAAACATTTTTATGCCTCAGCTAGTCTAGACTGGCCCGAGGCGTAATGTTTTCTACCTGTCCGTCCGTTTGTCCGTTACCAAACTGGTGAACACGATGTTTTGAAAAATGAACCAGTTTTGATGCAAATTGGCACGAGCGGTCCACTGAGCAAGGGCACGAAATGATCACCTTTGAGGATCAGAAGGTCAAACAGCACCGAAATAGGTCACAAAAATCCACTATTGCGAGATATTTCAGAAACTGTTCGACGAATTTTAACTAAACCTGGTAGGCACATATTAAATGTCCATCATGACGCAGCACCTGGGATACAGAAAGCCAGAGGTCAAAGGTCACACGAGAGCGAAGATATATTTGGAGGTCTGGCAGAGACATCATTTTTGACCTCTTGGGTCGAGTAGCTTTTCTAGTTCTTGCAGCGTTAGTAAAGTTTGTGGTTCTTTTGCATGAATCTCTGACATTAGGTTCTACGATACTCTTTTTGTATATTATTTACCTTCAGTCAGCCACTGAGTTAAATTATATACCACCAAAAATCGCAAACGAATCTGAGGTGCTGGTGCAGAGTGTGTGGATGTTAAAAGCAGAATTAAACAGGTAGGTGTTTAAATGATTTTTAAATAGATGGACAGTTTGTTACGTACTGAAGGAGTGTTACATTGCACTGTGCTGTCGTGTAGAGTCGCAGGAAACGTTTGGCATCCGGGGCCGAGGAGCACAGAGAACCAGCTGTGGAACTGCCACCCTGTGATCCTCCGATGATGCCACCAGTAGCAGTGTGTGAGCCCGTACCACTGCCAGCTCTGCCACCAGTGCATGATGCAGTGCCGCCACTGCCTGGGCCTCCCCCAGTCATGTTGCCTGTGTCCGAACCATTTCCTCGTTTCTCGCCACCGCCTCCGTTCGACGAGCCATTTAAGCCAGCGTGAGTAGTGGTTCAGTTAATTTCCAGCTCCGCTGTGACCAAAGGTCAGCAGAGCTGACGAGTTGATGAATAGGAACCAACCTAATTCACGGGAAAGAATGCACGATTTCACGGTAGAGTTTTTAAAATGTGCCAAATTTCGCAGAAAATTTACTGAAGGAGTTAAGAAATAAGCGGAAAATTTACGGGCCCCACAGCCGTTATTTCGAGGTGCTATGTTAATACAAACTAAGAAATCTGTCGAATAGCACATTTGAAATTTCTGAACAACAAATATGTATTATTGTTATTAATGTACTAAGTGAAGACTCAAGACTTGATGTAAGTAAGTAACACAGTGAATACACGCCAACTATTTAGTACTGAAGTGTGACACGTAGCAAACGGCAAAATCCGCACAAAAGCTGTTGATAAAACTCTTAAAACCTTCATAAATGAAAGTAAAAGCGTTAAAATTCACGAAAAATCACGGATTTCATGGAAATGGACGTTTTTCGCTGAAGAAGGCCAATATCACGGAAAATGTCACGGCGGTGAAATTGTGAATTAGGTTGGTCCCTATTGATGAGTTGACTGCATGAGACGTCGTCTGTCGTCAGTCGTCTTCTACTTCAGTTGTTTCTTCTCTGTCAGGTTAAGTCTGATTGTGATGAAATTTGGTGTGAATGATATGACGGCAAGGAGCTACACAGTTATAGAGCACATTTTGAATACTCGCATAAATTATGCTAATTAGGTCAAATGGGCTGACAAAACGCAATGGAGCTGTTTAAACCAAGAGGCTGTGGTTGGTACACATTTTGGTAAACCTGATAGTGTGGAGCTGCTGTGGCTCAGTGGACTTGCACTCAGCAGACCTACTAGGAGGCTACTGGTAAGTGGTTATGACAGGAAGGGCATCCAGCCAATTTGTCCCGCTTTGCACGTAGGCACATAGATCGAGTACATGACATTAGTACAGTGTTTGTGTCGTTTGGAGATTGGTTGGTGGTCTGTCATTTTGTGAATGCGTGAACTGCGATTAATTTTGATAATGTGTTTGCTGTGTTTTATAAGGTTTTTTGATCGTCCTGTGGTGCCTCTTCCACCTCCTCCTGAAGCATGGCAGCATCATCCACCAGTGGAACCACTGCCATGGGGCAGAGGTTTGCCTCCACCAGAGTTTCCACCCAGATTTCTGCCACCACCAGAAGTACCATTGGTAACTGACTGTTTCTTCACAACTGTCATCATTTTACCATGTATTGATGTGTAGAGGGTACTATATACTATGGAAATTTGTATCTGCCTGTTACACTGATGTAAAGAGCTGAATATTGCACTAAAAATGGTTTTGCCACATTTTACACATCCATACATAATGTTCCTTGTAAGATATAAAAGAGTAAAAAGTCACTATCTGCAAAACAAGTGTGTCAGATGGGTTGCACAGGTTCTGATTTCAACAGAGCAATGATTTAATGATTTTCTGATTCAGTTGCCATTCATACACATAATATGCCGGCACTAGACCAGTCAGCGACTGGAAGACAAACTGACGGTCTTGAAGCGAATGCATCGACGAGGTAGCTAATGAGGCTGGCAGATTACTGGAGTGATGTGGTCGAACAGTCGAGTGAGATGTGCAGGAGCATTTAGGACAGACTGCAGATGTCGAAACAGTCCGTCATAGATGCCACAGAGCAGTTAGTTACAGTAGTCCAAGTGACCACCAAGTGTGTATAGACAACCTGGAAAGGTCAGGGAATTTGACAGCTATCAGGGATCTTACTAAAAGTCAGGGAAATGTCCTGAAGGGAAAAAAATCTTGTCGGGAAAAGTGGCCTAAAACTGTTTATTGTAAGCTACATATTTGCATCCATACAGATATTTAGTAGGAGTCTATTCTGTGTTAAATATTAAATATATGGTTTTGGATCATGCACTGTTGCATTCCTACCCTCACCACTGACAGTAACACTAGTACAGGCATGATATGAGTAACACTTAACATACTGAGTGCCGCGGAGGAGTGCTGCAAACCGTCAGGGAATTTCATGTCTGGAGAGTGGTCACCCTGACTGAAACCGTGGACTAGCATTTCAGTTGCGTCCATGAACAGTGACCACATGATTTAGCAAATTTGTTGCAGCTGGCTACACAACTGGCAGATATTAGTGATGTGAGCCAAGAGTGATAGTTAGCCGTCGATCATCACCCCCACTCAAACATGGCGAACAGTTCCGAGAATCTAGTTTTTTTCGTATGAAATATAGTACAGAAGTTCCTGCAGGGTTTTGGGGCATTTGCAGTGGTACATAGCATGTGAACTTTTGTGCACTTTTTAACAGATATCTGAAGGACATTCACTGTTTCAAATACACACACACAACACACACATGTTCTTTATTAACAATTTGTCAGAACGCAAATTGTAATAATATGTGAGAGAAAAATACAGTACATTATGTGTGAGGTATAGACTATAGAGTTAAGTGTAAATGTAAAGTAGACTTGTAAAATAAATACGAGTCTCAGTACAACATTCTTGTTATAAAGTTACAGTCAGTTAGGTGCACGGTGTGTTGAGGTGACTGTCTGTTGTGCGCTCGTTGCCTAAGTTGGTAGTGCTGTGATGCTGCTGAAGGTGGCGGTAACAAGCTATAGAGAACATGATGCGTATTGTTCATAATCTGGTTAAATAACTGTTCATAACGATTGTCCATCAATGCCTCGAACATCGGTAAGTCTTCCCGACAGAAATCTAGTTATAAGTGAATATGTACATGTATCACTATCATATGGTTGCTACAATAATTATGATTGTATTTCTGTAAAGGATGTTGACCGCGGAAGGAGGTTGTCACCACCTTCTCCACGGTAAGAATGTCTCCTGTGTTATTAACTCTTACAATGGTAAGTAAGTAAGTAAGTCTGAATATTTGTAAATGGCGCCGAACTCGCTAAACAGTCACAACGGCGCCAGACGAACGGTGCTGAGCCACCAGTCATCAGCAGCGTAGACTACTGCTGAAACAGTGTGCCTTGAGATGACACTTGAAAGAGCACAGAGTCGTATGTGGTGTTCTAAGATCGACTGGCAGACTGTTACATGTTTGTGGTCCATTGACGGCGAAGCTGCGCTGACCAATAGCAGTCCAGGCGCGCAAGACCAGCGGATTCCCAGATGCCGTGGAACGCAGTTGCTGGCGACCACGCACGGAGTGGGTCGGCACACACAGGTCAGCCAAGTAGCAAGGGGCTGCCTTGTGTAGGCACTTCCACACAAGCACCGCCGTCTTGTAGATGATTCCCTGGCATACTGGAAGCCAGTGTAAGCTTACAAGAACCGGCGTGATGTGGTGGTGACAACGAGCCCCGGAGACCAAGCGGGCTGCCGCATTCTGCACAGACTGGAGTTGCTGAAGGTAAACATCAGTGACCCCGGCCACAACAGTTGCAGTAGTCGAGACGACAACTAATGAAGGCCTGGACTAAGGCACGTGTCGCCTCGGTCGTCAGAGATCGGCGAACTGACCGCAGCTAACGTAGCTGGAAAAAACCTGCATGGCAAACAGATGAGACGTGTGTAGTCATTGTCAGCTGACTGTCCAAAATGACACCCAAATCATTTGCAGTCGACACTATGTCAACCGTTGAAGATGACGTAGTTCTCGACAGATGGAGCTGAGAGATGGTCAGCTTGGCTAGTTGATGCCGTGATCCAAGCCACATCAGTTGGGTCTGCTCAGCATTCAGCTTCAGACCGTTCTGCCCCATCCAACGATCAAGTCGCTCTATACATTTTGCCAAACGGACTGTGGCTTGCTGACTCTCGACCACTGGAGCCCTGATATATACTTGTGTATCATCCGCATATGAGTGCCCAGTTAGTCCAAGAGATGCGATGATGTCAAACAACTCTGCCGTGTAGAGCAGAAACAGGAGGGGCCAAGAACTGATCCCTGCGGAACGCCGAAGATTAATGCTATCTCTGCAGACAGACGACCACAGAAACAGACCCGCTGGGTTCTGTCAGAGACGAAAGACCAGATCCATCCCAGTACAGCACCATCTAGGCCAAACCTGGACTGCAACCTGGGCAGTAAAATGTCGTGGTCCACGCAGTCAAAGGCGACACTGAGGTCCAACGAGGCCAGTAAGGTGACCTTGTCGTCGATCGCGGTCAGAACATCGGACAAAACCTTCAGCAAAGCGGTCTCGGTGGAGTGTTGACTCCTATAGGCCGACTGCAATAGCGGTAAGAGTCCGTTGGTCTCCAAATAGTCAGTAAGCTGTAATAGTCAGTAAGCTGTAATGATAGTCGATATGGAATATGTTTATGTAACACATATTGGAATATGTACTGAGAAGCAGTGCATGGGAGCGTTGCAACATTGGAAGATTCGTGTAACTTTGAAATAATCTATGCTACTCCTATGCTGCAGACATCATTCAGTGTAGAGTGAATAACTGAACAGGCAAATGAGTGTCGAGGGTTTCAAATATGTGACTATGACCGCTGCTGGTGGGTCACACGATACGACACATGCACAGCATTGTGTTAATACTGTTGGCTGATAGAAAAGTTCTGCTTAATCTGATTGTGATATACACATCAGATGTGGTATATCAATTCAGGTTTGAAGGCAGACGAGAGCTGCCATTTCCGCCGCGGTTTGAGCGAGGACCACCTGGACCTCCTGAGGGTCCAATGGACAATGTTCGTGCTGCAGCTGGTCCTCTGCCTGCGCCACCGGTCGCTTGGAGTCGTGGTAGTGAGGATTGGAAGGATCCTTGGTTAAGGTCAGTTGTGTTATCTGTAGTTTCACCTGAGGACTGACTGCGTTAGTATCTGTGGCTAGTTTGTATTCTTTTTATTGACTTTATTGTATTCTGCAGAATGTACCAAGAATGACTTGACAAGGTTGAAGAAATTTATGAAACTTTTAGTTATAGTATGTATTTATATTTAACAGTCGTTAAGGCCTGATCAGAGTGAAATACCCAAACTGTGTATGTATCTCTTGGTGCAGTGGTCTAGTAGAGTATCGGACTTGTAACCGAGAGGTTGTGAGTTCGACTCACACCCGGGCCATTGCAAGCATCCTTGCTAACCTACTGCGTGCACACGTTAAACTCTACTATACCATACAGGCCAACTCAGCCTCCTACCCTCAGCGGGACGGGAAATGAGTAGTAGCTACAGCTATGGGGTCTAGGTAATGAAGTCCCCCAGAAGCTGTAAGATATTTACTTCAGGGCCTAAAATACCGTGTTTTTGGCACAAAGTGTGTAGGAGGAATTTGTAAGTGTGTATAGGCCTGATAGGATTTTGTGAAATTGCAGCATGTAGAAGGATTTTTTGGACAGAATACACAGTCTCTAATAATATTATCACTCGCAACTGGTGAAAATCATTTCCTGTTGGTACTTTGGATATGCAATTTCAAGTAATTTAACTTTTTTGCTTACTCACCACTCATCCAGAGCCCCTGGCTCAAATTGGGAGAAAGGAAAGAGGAGAGGAAGGGAAAGGGGAAGGAAAAAGGGAGGGTGTGGGAATGGAAGGAAATGGGGAAAAGGAGTGGAGAGGAAGGGGCAGGGAGGGAAGGGACCACCAGCTGATTTTCGCTATAGTTTGCGATACAGCGCTCCCCAAATGCTGAATTCAAGTGGCTGCTTGGCAGGGATGGGAGTAAAATGTGGAGAGGGGAGGAAGGAAGGGGAAGGAAAAAACAGGAAGGGAGAGATAGGAAATGGAGGAATGGCCTTAGCCCCTCGAAAAAAATTCCTGCGGCACCCATGCTTCAGTTTATTTTTACTAAATTGGTTTATAGATGGAAAGCTTCTCATCAAAACAGATACTTCGTTTCAAATTTTACTGCATTTGTATTTAATACGTCTCTTACAAAAAATTTTCAGTCAAAGTTAAAACTCTTTGGAGAGTTGCTGTTGTCCTGCCATCAACTTTAGGAGCGACTGCTATAGCGACCTACACGTTTTAATCAATTCAACACATAAATATGAATTATCTTATCATTGTCTGCTGGTTACATTGGCGTAGAACGGTATTCTTCACTGCTCAACATGCTTACAAAAGTTACAAATACTACAAACTTTGGGGGACACAATCCCATTGACGTCCCAGGGCGTCGACCCCCTCCCCGGAATCGCCACCCATGCTTGCAACCGAAAGCAGCATTAAGCCTGGTTTCCAGCCTGCCATACGCAACGCGTGCAGGTTTACAGTGCATGTTTACAGTGTAAACCTGTGTTGCCATCTACCGAATCATTCTCGAAATGCTAGAATTAATAGCCCAAAATACGTCCCATTGTGGGTGTG
>Ga0209149_1002770_pt1 | contig 10082 bp, 8 predicted proteins | sample WorMetTyACAVOLI2_FD_187423 | JGI IMG/M metagenome (GOLD analysis project Ga0209149, IMG submission 187423) | Marine gutless worms symbiont microbial communities from Max Planck institute for Marine Microbiology, Germany - Olavius algarvensis... ... | reverse complement strand
ATGTGGACTTAGTCCACTTTTCCATTGGACACTTCATTTACAGTGGCACTATAAAATGTGGACTTAGTCCATTTTTCCATTGAACACTTCATTTACAGTGGCACTATAAAATGTGGACTTAGTCCATTTTTCCATTGAACACTTCATTTACAGTGGCACTATAAAATGTGGACTTAGTCCACTTTTCCATTGGACACTTCATTTACAGTGGCACTATAAAATGTGGACTTAGTCCATTTTTCCATTGAACACTTCATTTACAGTGGCACTATAAAATGTGGACTTAGTCCACTTTTCCATTGAACACTTCATTTACAGCGGCACTATAAAATGTGGACTTAGTCCACTTTTCCATTGGTGCCTTCATATTGTTATTTATTCACGAGCATTTAATAATAATGTGATCTCCGACGGTAAATGTTATTACTGATCTGATGCAAACCGTGTTACCGTGACAGCCACATTTGAGATATTTCTTATTATCTGCACTGCCCACGGCGCCTATGTGTGAACCTACACTACCTTGGCGAAAACGAAGTGTCAAATATCCGCGTGTACTGGTTTTATTTCCACAAAACTGTTTTGAATGCCGCAGCCCGTGTCGTCAGTAATGCTGGGAAGTTCGACCGAGGCTTGACACATCTGCTCCACTCCGAGCTGCACTGGATGTTCCGCAGCGAATCCTCCATAAGCTCGGAGTGACAGTTCACCGGTGTCTCCAAGGCAAGGCTCCTCATACCTCGTGAACTGCTGCCACCCCACATCGGACGTTGCCAGTCGTCAGCGACTTCGATCTTCCAGCCGCCACCATCTTGTCGTACCACGACATCGTCGCAGCACGCTCGGCCGTCGGGCGTTCTCCATCGCCGGTCCGATGGCCTGGAATGCGTTGCCTGACGACCTCCGAGACCCGTCGCTCAGTGCCGACAATTTCCGGAAGAAGCTGAAGACGCGTCTGTTTCGGAATGCACTTGGACACTTAGCGCATTAGAGGCGTTGCGTAATGCGCTATATAAATTTAAGACTTACTTACTTACTTAATTACTGTTCTCGATCCCGACGCTGCACGCCTGCGTGAATACCCATGCAGGACAATTCGAGCACTTGCTCTGACTGTCTTGCTTAAGTTGCCAAGTTTTTTTAGTGTTTCTAGCGTTATTCTTCTTTAACTTTCTGAATTTCATGTTAACCGTGCAAACCGACCGCCCCTATTATACATTATTCGTTGCTACATCAGTTGCGTAGTTTGTTATAACGTAGAGGAACTCAGAAGTAGGTATGATGCCAAACTGCAACATGTACTTTTAACATTTTCTTCTGGTGTGTTTCTGCAAAAAAATGTTAAAATTGGGCTCGAGAACAAACAAAAGGGTTGTGAAAATAAAGCCTGTATCAGCTGTTAAACACATGAAAATTTGACAATTCATTTAGGTAGTGTAGGAACACACATTAGGCGCGGTGGGCAGTACATATCTCATATTGTTGGAAATTTATTCAGATGTCACTGTCTCAAAAATTGTAGAAATCAGTTGACATTCGGCTGTTATTGCAAAAACATAAAGGGTGCAGTTTTTTCGAGACACAGTGTATAATGCACGCACCTTTATTATACATTTCCATATACAAGTGTATTCGTTGTTACATAGCTTTATACGAAACCATCTTTTACACCTCAGTATTCTCCACTTTGCCATAGTCTGGCAGTGTTGTGAGTCGAGAGCCTCCGTGTTTACATTCCCACTTGGCTTAAGATGGTAGCGTAAAGTAGCGCCACCTAGCGACTCAAGCTTCTCTGTTGAGCAGTGTCCCCAGAGTCGCAACTTGGAACAAAATGCACCAAAGAATCTCGGCCGTCCGTTGACGGATTTTAATTCCCCTTGTTTTCCGCGTTTGGTAGAGAAATTTTCCGTCCAAGATTATACGGTTTTCTTTTTTTATAAGTAAATCCACTTTGCTGCTATGTTGCATTTTGTGACGCTTGGTACGAATCGAAAGTGATTTCCATCCGTTTCCCGAAAGAGTTCAGAAACCAAAAGCTGAACTTTCCTATTTCAGCCCATTTGGCAGCTGCGCTAAAAAGCGCTCAACTAAAAAGAACGAATAAGATCAGAACTATTTCTGAGGAATTTTCAAAGACGCTGAAAAAAAACAATGATCTTCCTTCCCGCTTTCTGCACACGTTTTCGTGTTAGAACTGCACAAGCATTTTAGAACTGCGTGCACAATTTGCCAGGACCGCACACGAGAATAAACCCTGTCGTTACTATCATCATCATGATCGTGATTATCATCACAAGTAGCTTGAAGTAGGATCGGTGTCGACGTGAAAAAACGCAGACGGTGTGCGAGGTAAGTTGTTGAATTTTTTTGCTAAACTGTTGTTTTTTTAAGTTAATTGGTTGAAAGACTGACCTCGAATGAGTGTTCGATGAACGGTTTCTGAGTGGATTGTCGAACAAACGGTCTGAAAAGACTCCTTGCCAATGCAGAAACCTCGACAGCAAACAACGAACATACTTGACGTTACTGACTATAGCGAGCGACAACAGCGTATTACGTTACGGTTAGGCGATTTACAGCTGTCACTGATCTTATCGTAACGCCAGCTGTCTCAGCAATAGCTGAGCTTCTTGTTCCTATAACTGCTATTACAGTTACAAATGCATAGTAAGTAAGTAAGTAAGTAAGTAAGTAAGTAAGTGAGTAAGTAAGTATAAGTAAGTAAACAAATCTAAAAACACGCCGTATATGTCGGCCTCTATTAGGCGAATCGCAGGCGCAATAGTCTATGAACATTAGCAATTACCCACTTTCTTTATACTGCAGTACATTCGTGTGTCGCCGCTCGATAAGTAAGCACGTGTAACAGCCAATCTCTCTGAAAAACAAACATCATCATCATCATCATCATCATCATCATGGTTGTTTGTTAACACCCAAACATCAGTGCAACCGACAGAGCATCTCACATGACGATCAAAATGGCTGTTGGAAACAAGAAATTTCGTAATTTCAAATCAATTACCACATTTTCATAACTTTTGTGAAAACGGATACTCTGAAAAAGTATCATCCAAAAAAAAACAATTGTAATCTGATTAGCCAACAACAGAATTTGAAGAAGTGCTGCGAAGTTAACGGTAGTACACGCTGAATTCATAATGGAAAATTGTGAAATAATTTCAGTATAATTTATTCTGGCTAATCACAGGCTTAGAACTTGCTATCTTCGTGTACGAACAATAAAATTAGGTGACAATATTCCTCGGAAATAGATACATACTTTTTCAACCAACGATCAACCATTAACCCTTTAGTGGGCACATTAAACCGCAGAGCACTATATTGCTGTATAATGATACAGGAATACAGCGATTGATACACTGGGCTGTTACATTTGGTACAGCGGGGAGGGGCCTGGGCGGGCTGCGGCCCCGCCCAGTCCCCTCCTCGCTGTACCAAATGTAACAGCCCACCTATCAACGACCAGTGTACAGCTGTACCAACTTCACACTACTCGATGTGGCGATACTATAATTTACCTCCGACAACGGAGGAGGTAAATGCGATTGCCCGCGATGTCTGTCTGTCCGTCTGTCCGTCTGTCTGTCTGTGTGTCTGTCTGTTAGCAAGATTACTCAAAAAGCGCGTGCATGGATTTGGATGACATTTTGCGTGTCGACAGGTGTCGAGACATGGACGAACTGATCAACTTTTGAGCGCGATCCGGATCATAGTCCGGATGCCGGAACCGGATTGCTTTCTACGATATCGTATGCACTGCAACGCGAAATTTTATTACGTCTGGAAAATCCCACGGGCGTGATTTGGCGCCCGTGAGGCGTCGCAGTGGGCAGTCGCAGCAGCAATGCGTGGTTTCGAGGCGTCGAAACACCGTTGTCGGAGGTAAATGCGCTCTACCTAGTGTTTTTCTAGTTTCCTTTGCACTCTAAAGAGTTAAGAGGACTGTATTTAATGGGCAGACTAATCACAGTTTGCGCTGATGACGCATAGCATCAAAACTGTTTAAAAATGGGCGTCCAAGTCTTCGAATAGAATCGGTTCCGGTTTTGCCTGCGTACTGGTTTTCCAGCAGGTAGAAGTCGTCGTCGTTTTCCAGACAGAAGCCTTTGCGTGAGATGTTGCGTGACGTAACGATGACGTCACCGACGCCGCTCTCAAACCACTTGCCGTGCCATTCGGCTGGAAACTGACAGCCGCCGGGAACACTCAGTGCCCTCAACGCCACTACGACACATCACACCAATCTAAATGACGTGCACTTCAACGACGAACCTACAGAATTCGTTCTCAACTTTAATCGACTGTGTTCCGACAAATAAAACAACTTTGCATAACTCTTAGAAATATCAACCGAGTTGAATGAAAATTTCAGACAAGTGTCAAAAAAGTAGTAAGCACCCAGATGTTTGACAATAACTTTGGCAAATGTGGATCGATTTTCAGAATTCTTTCACCAATTGATTCGTAAGAAAATTCTCTATGAATGCCATAAAATGTCCACATCACCTGTCATAATATGATGCTACACTACCTTGTGAAAGTCGAAAACCCAAAAATGTTACTGATTTTTACAGCACCTCAACATACTATTGACATATTCTTGATGACACTTTGAGGACTTGATTTGACATTTAACAGTAGTTAGGTAGATTGTCTTAAGACTGCTGACACTGACTAACTGACTTGAAGCTCGTCAGACGACATCTCGAATCAGCAGTTGAACGTTGTTCAATGTGAAAATTCGGTAAATTTTTTTGGGAATTTCAAATTTCACAAAGTAGTGTAGCAACATATTGCAGTTGAGGTGGAAATCTTTGTGGTTTGTGCATAGAGAATTTTCTTACGAATCAACTGGTAAAAGAATTTTGAAAATCGGTCCACATTTGCCAAAGTTATTATCAAACAGCAAGGGGCATACTTTTTTTGAGACAATGTATTATTAGGAACTGCTAGATCTACAAAAATGCCAGCCTCTGGTTTTACTGACGGGCGGTTCTGTCGGTCCGCGGAGCTGTCCGTTCCACAAATGGTCCGATTTACTTTAACTAAAGACCAGAACGTTCCACTACGGTCTTTCTGTTGCTCCACTACATCTTGCTTATGTGTAAAAGCCACAAACACATGTAGCGGGAATGATTTTTGTACAAGTATTAACCGTTTTCACTCCCATGTTGTTGTGTTTGTATTTTATTCCAATTCCCATCCTTATTCAAATCCAATTTTCATTCCCGTGGGAATCTCATGGAAATCCCGTTCCCGTGGGCACTCCCATTCCGTCTATATCAAAAAAGGACGCGAAAATACCGAAATCGTTTGTGGCCGTAACTTCGCCGCAAATTTTCCCATTTAGGCTAATTCAAGTAAAGACCAATTGTTCCAATTCTTGCGGCTTATCCATCTGTCTGTCTGTCCGTTCGTCACACGCTGGTATTGACTCAACACTAATGACCGTAGGATCACAAGTTTTCACTGTCCGCAGCCCAGCGATTCTACATGTATTTTCGATACCAACTTTCATACTCTATAGGGTATGAAAGAAGGTGGTGAGAATACAGATATCTATTTTCATATCCTATAGGGTATGTTCATATCCTATAGGGTATGAACATACCCTATATAGGGTTATGGAAGTTGGTATGATCGAAATACCTGTAGGTCCAAAGGAAACCTCCCTTGGAAGGACTTCAAACGAGACTGGAGTCGGCAAAACGGAGAAAACGCATATTTTCGACAAATAAATTGTTATATCTCGGAAACGATAAAAGAAAGGCATATTATGCCGACTGAAATATGTCGGTGTTAAGATGCGGTAACTTGCAAATGGCAGGCAACTTGGCCTTACGGCTAATATATTATTTTGCGGGAGGCACATGGTGACAGCTAGCTGAACGAATGTCGAACCAAATTGCTACGGCTTCGTTATTAAGCCGCCGCTCGCGATAGCGAGAGCGGCTTAGTGCATCGATGCTGTCCATCTGTTCGTCTGTTTGTCTGTTTGTCTGTCTGTCGCCAACATGCAAAAAAAACGCGACTTTCTTAAAAACTAAGCAATTTATAGCTATGGTCTCTATTGACGACATTTTATTATAGAAAGTCGTACATGGGCTTTTCAAAGAACCCATTATTGGACCCATAAAATCCAAAATGGCTGAGTTCCGCCACCTTGAAAATCGACATGACGTCATTTTTTCTGCCGAGGGTGGTCCGATTTGGATAAAATTTCGCAGACTGTTGCAGAATGACATGTCGACTGCGGTGATATGGTCGAAATCGAAACCAGATGTAGAATTCCAATATGGCGGACGTTTGGCAATGGCATGCCATCCCAGAGCCACCTGCCACATTGCAGGGTGCAGTCATCTGGCGAAATCAATGTCATAATCGTGCCGCATTGCAGGGTGTAAGAATTCCATTCGCCACATTGAAAAGCGTTTTTCGCCATATTTTATTTTTTGTCTTTTTTTAAACGCAGTTTGGGCTTTGACGAGCGGCGGCTTTCGTATCATCTCCGATACACTTGTTTCACTTGTGTCGAAAAGTAACGCTTTTGTCCGATACAAACTACATAGATGTGGTGAGAATACAGAGCAATCGTCGTACAACGTTAACGTCATTGTTTCGGAACGCAAGCACATACAGTGACGGCTGCGTCTGAAAATATGGCTTACGTAAGCTTATACAGCAACTTTTAGCAGTTATATGCCATTCATCGAATCTAAAGGCATTTTACAAATATCAGCATATCAAAATTTCTTATAGCTACGCTTATAAGAAAGTAACTAAAATGTCGATTTATATAGCGCATCGTCGTGAAACCTCTAATGCGCTGAATGCATCAGTGCGTTGCAAACAGAAACGTCTTCAGAAATTGTCTGAAACTGTTCCCGCCAATCACCGAATTCCGCAAGCTGTCCGGTGGGGAATTCCAGAATTTAAAAAAAACCATATAATAAAGAAAAGGTTTGAAAACGTCCGTTAACATGCGCCGGAGAGACTGCGGTGAAAGAGGAATAATAGTTAAACACAAATTTCATTCATTTCATTTATTGTATAAAATACAGATGACAAAGTGCAGCTGTGACCTAGTCCGGTGTATAAATAGAGCGAGCGGTCATAAAACATGTCGCCAGGCGATCACAGGAAGTCGGCAGCATTTCGCTAACGTTTACGATGGATTTCGTTAACTCGCTGTAAAGCCACATAAAAGACGATACATTATTCTCGTTCCTGTTCACGCGGTTGAACTGTTGAACGATGGATCGCATTAAGCCGTGGATACACTGACCGGGTGCATTCTATAACAGAATAAGCCGTTATCTCCCTTCCGCCCGTCTTGGATGGCCAACTTGTCCGCATCTTATAACTCGACATCATGTCAGCTTAAGCTGTCAACTGAGACTTAACACAAAGGTTTTACAAACATTGCAATTTACTACGAACTGATTCACACAAGCAAAAAACTTAGCTATCGCTAACAGTAACAGGTCGCACGTATGCATCATTTATATATATATATATATACATCTTTATTTCACCAAAGAAATGGTAGCAGTAAAAACACATACAGCACAGCAAACAAGGAAAACGCAATAAGCAAGTACAAAGTAAACATGACAATTATCAGCACAATGAAAAAAACATGACTATTAGCTGCAGTCTATTTTGAAATGGTTCACCTCAACTCATATTTTTTTTCATTTTTTCCAGAAATTTTCTAGTACGTCTGGCTAAGAGAACACTAGGTATATAGTTCAAAACCAAACATGTGTTGACAAGTCCTTACGATGTTAATGTCTGAGGTTTTGAGTAATTTCATGAACAGTCTATTTACCACAAAATCCAGTGAATTAATATCTCGCTTTTTAAGTGGGCATGCCTCCATTCCGAACATCAACGCTGGAATGCATTTGGTCTCCAAAACCGTTTCTTCGGACGCGATTCTTCCCACTTTGCCAAATATAGCATTAGCAGAGCGATAGAAAGAACGCTTCGCTGAATCAGTTGAGCATGTAAATATCCTGGAACACGTAAGAAAGATACCGAGATACCGCAATTCAATAACCCACGAGATACTTTGACCAGACAGACTAACAATGTTGGCACACTTTGCATTGTAAGAGCCAGAAACGCAACTCCACTCCTTTAAGAGCCACGCTCTGACTGATACTCTACGAACTGCTATATGATTTAAACCAAATGTTGTGAGATTCTACCAGCTCTCTAATTTTAATGCACTTATTGATAACTGTATAATGGTCTAAAGTGTTATTTTTTAGACCAACTTTCATAGCTTTGTTCTCAGGCAACCACCCCTTGCGAGGGCTTCAAACGAGAATGGGGTGGGTAGAAGCGATGGAAAACAAATTTTCCACCAATAAATCGATAGAAGATACGCACACAGTTACAATGGAAGACTAGTAGGAAATTGCATAATATGGGCTTTCGATTTAGATGACCTTGAATGACCTAGAGCGGCCGTAGCGCACCACCTTACCCTTACGACAGTTGAGCTTTTTGTGAATACCGAATTTCCGACGGCAGCAGGGGATTAGTCAGAGCGAGGGCTGCGAGGCCCTCAAATATACAACTTTATTCGCCAAATAAAGAGTTAGTGAAAGTGTAGAGAAAGTGGGGGTTCTGCCCGGCTTGCACGGCGGCCCCGTGTCTTTCCCGCTTAATCTACCGTCACCAGGTTTAGGGTACATCGAAGATGAAGCCTCACCCCTAGTGACATCAATCTCAGGTGTCGTGAGTCCTGACCCCGGAAGGTCAACGCCCTGGGCCGCAAGGCGCGCTGTGTTGCCTCTCAGGACTAGGACTGTATATATTAAATGTGACTGGTTGCGTTTCTGCCTCTTTTTATGATGTTGAGCGCGACCTGTTAGCGATAGCTAAAATTCTTGTTTCTCTTTCTAGATATAAATTTTGTGGTGTATTTCGGCATCATTATACACCAAAAATGCGAACGTTGACTTGTCGTGTCGTCGTATATAATAGTGCGCCAAGCCTGTCACCTGCAGAAAGAAAGTACAGGAGGAAAACGGTTGCGTTCAGACATGATGTAGCAAGCAGTGTAGCCGGTTGATACGGCCGCTGAGCAGAGCATCTGTTTACATCTGCTGCGTCCAGCTGCTGAAGCTCGACGAGATTTGATGTCATCTACTGTATGTCGTCAGTCATGACTGTCGCTGCGCCATCACTGCTTCTGTCTTGCTGGACAGAAGCACTGCATCATGGGTGAATGAATGCCTTGCTGCCTACAAAGAGCTCTCACTGGCTGCTGCTCTGTTTAACCCATAGTTGCTCGATACGCACGTTCATGAAATAAAATACGCGTATACATGTATAGCCTATATATAATACGCATATTCAGGAGGATACTGAAATACGCGTATACAGTAAATTTGTGTAATCAGTGATTTCGTGAAATGTTTATAGTAAAGTCAGATCAAGTAGGGTAAGATTTGGGGTTGGGGTTGAGTAAAGGTTAGGGTTAGGATTAGTTATTTCGTGTAATAATTGTCAATAAATATCCGTAATTATACGAAATTACTAGGAATTTCATGTAATCACTGATTGACGCAAATGTAACATATACACGCATAAATAGATCTACGTATATATTATACGCAAAAAGATTGTGAGTGCAATCTTTGGTTTTATGTTACATAAAACAAGTCGTCGTCTATACACCCTGGTTCCTTCAACGAAGTTTACCTGCATTGCAATGTTTTTGCCTATTGTCCAAAAGCAATACAATGAAACAGATTGGCCTATAATTTCGGTATAGGCCTATAACGTTTGTGCAACCTACGATCGCGTGTTATAATCATAAATACGTCCTGCAAACTGAAATACGAGTATACGCGTATTCATGGTCGTTACGTTTATGTTATGATACGTATGAACCAACTATATTGTTTACCCCATGCAGTCTCAAACACAACACGCACGGCACACCGTCCATACTAAAGGATCTAAACTGGGCTCCTCTTAAAGATCGCAGGCGAGATATTCGACTAGCCATGCTTTTTAAGATTGTTAAGTGCAACATGCCT
>Ga0209149_1002769_pt1 | contig 10083 bp, 8 predicted proteins | sample WorMetTyACAVOLI2_FD_187423 | JGI IMG/M metagenome (GOLD analysis project Ga0209149, IMG submission 187423) | Marine gutless worms symbiont microbial communities from Max Planck institute for Marine Microbiology, Germany - Olavius algarvensis... ... | reverse complement strand
AGCCAACCCGACAGCCAGGCATCAGCGAACACTGCGAAACCACGTGATACGGGTTGGTGCACCACGCGATATGCCTGTTTACTTCCCAGCTTTCGCTGGTACCAAATTATACTGCTTGGTGACAGATAGACCTCATACGACTTCCTATTGGTCGGCCATTGTAAATATAACTCTATCTTGTACCATTTTCGAGTTATTTGACGTTGAGTAATATGGTGATCCTAAAATCCGGGTTAGAGTCACTCAGTGTCACTGAAAATGGTACCATTCGAAAGCTCGAATAAGGTTTCCTGTTCGCATTCCATAGTAACTATAGCCCGATCTTACATCATTTTCGAGATAAAGCGAGGTTTTGGTCGAAAATCGCGATTTTTTCATACCCCTGCATTCGAGGCCCCATTAGCGGGATCCCAGTCCACATATTGCGACACCGTTTTGTGTGAAAAAAAAACTAGAATGGTGTGGCTACCCGACTGTGGGAAAAGTTTGAGAATATGTTTAGCCATTTCGACACAATACGGACGTTTGACACACAGACAGATAGATAAAGTTACTGGAACACTCTCACGCACGATGACAAGTAGCCCTGCTGTCTCAAAGTGGCCGCGTGATGCTTCGTGTCTGCCAGTAGTTAGCTTCAATAGTACAAAACGTTGAGCATAGTCTTTTATTGTTAGTTACACATAGGCTACGGATTTATCACTGCGTACAATTAAATGCTGTTCTGTTGTCTTTGGCGTAACGTTGAGACTTCTTGTCACAAACATTTCGTCGTCGTCTCCCGCCATCAACAAACTCCGCCACTTACTACCAGCGATAAGTGTCGCAACTTGCCACGGCCAACGGTACCGTGTTGATAACACCTAACCGGTCGCAGCGTTGACAACACACGATGAAGCCATATTGGCTCAGAATCGCGATTTTTGCGTGCCCCACCTGCATTAGACGCCCCGTTAGGTGGGGTTCCTGTCGGAATATTGCCATAACGGTTGGTGTGGAAAAACAAGAATGGCGTGGCTACCCGATGGTGAAAAAAGTTTGAAGATATGTTTATTCGTTTTGACAGAATTCACGAACGTGACAGATAGACAGACACACAGACACAGACACCGCATGACAGCATAGGCCGCGCTTGCATAGCATCGCACGACAAAAAATAAAACGTGTATACGTACGAGCGCCCCATAGACAGACAACTTTGTTAGAAGAACTTACCTCTGCTCGTATTGGCCTAAAGTAATCGAAACAACACAAGAGTGAACACAGAATATAATAATAGTAGGTCATTATGCCAATGTACCAATGTATAAACAACAAGAAGCTCAGCTATCGCTGAGACAGCTCGCGTTATGATAAGATCAGTGACAGCGGTAGATCAGCTGACCCTATCTGTAACCATATAGCTTAGATGCTGTAACCGTGAATATGACTTATTACCCGCCATACTTAGTATGGCAGGGTGCTAAGTTTGCTGTTGCTCTGTCCGGTTTTTTGGACAGCAAATCGCATACGGGCTGTCGATTGGTAGCAGTTTCGATGAGCGTGATTGACATTGAACGGCCATAACGCGCCATTATCTCGCTATTTTATACCATTCGCGTTTTCACAGCCTGCTGTGTAGATGCGAATGGCGATAGAGCGTACTATTAGCAGTAAAAAGATAGCTCCAATGTCCGAAAATTTTAGCAACGAAACAGGTGCGGTATAGCCAATTGGCTATTTTCGAGCAATGTGTCGTTCTATCTCGGAAACGGTAGGAGATAGACACATAGTTACAATGGATGAATAATAGAATGTCGTATGTGCTCTATCGCGTGGCGCCATAACCAATGACGTTGCTTGACCTTGAAGGCTATGTCAGCCGTTTAAACATTTTAGAACCAGTATCTCATTAAAAACATTGTGTTCGCAGTTCGCTTAACGACAAATAGAAAATCACGCTGGCTATAATTTTAAGTGTTGAAATCGAGTTGAAGGACTGTTCAAGGTCACAGGCATTAGCGTACGCTTAAGAAGTGTTAATAACTTGAAAACGGTGCAAGATACACTGTGTTCAGAAAAAAAACATCTACTTTTGATTTCTTGCATAACTGTTATATAGCAACCGATTTAAGTGAAAACTTCAGACAATATAACTGACGGAATGATGCATCGTTAACTATTCTTTGTTAGCAGCGATATAATCAGGACGTTAGTAAAACTGCCGCTGCAGCAATAGGATTTACCGTTGAAGATCAATAATATTTAATTAAATGCTCATTAATAAATAAAAAAAAGTATGAAGAAGACCGCTTTCTTAATATGCTTCTTGACAGATGATAAAGTTTTAATTGGTTAAAACATGTAATGGAGAAAATAACAACAGTGACATCATTGACTTGTTTGGGTTGTGGTCGACCACATATGCCCACCCCACTGCAAATATCAACAAAGTTAAAGATCTTGCACTGATATTTTGATCAGTGTTTTAGCCCATTAAGAATTCATCGTCTGTCAAAAACATCTTGAGCAAGCGTTTTAGTATATAATTTTTCATTCACATGATATCCATTTAATGAGATGTTTATCGTAATGGTAAATTTCATTGCTGTGACGTCCTGTTTACATTGATGCAAGCAAAGAATATTTAGAAAGAATACACGTTATTTTTACGCTGTTATAATAGGCATCTCATTAGCTATTTTGTCTGAAATTTTCATTCAAATTGGTTACTTTTTCTAAAAGTTATGCAAAAAGTGGGTGTTTTTTTCTGAATACAGTGTAGATACAGGCCACTAATTGAAAGTGATATGTGGCCTATTGAAATGTGCCATCGCAATGACCTTGAGTGACCTTTGAGTGACCTATTTCATAAAAATGGCGATATCTCGGAAACAATACAAGATAGACATAATTGCAATGGATGACTAATGGAATGTCGTATTTGCTCTATCGAATAGCGCTATTACCAATGACCTTGAGTGACGTTGCAGGTCATTTAAGCTATTGTAAAGATCTCTAGATCCAACATCTCCTAAAAGTGTATGTTCGCTGAAGCCTGAAGGTATTATGTTGATGTGTTTTATATGCTGAGAGCGTCCTGTTTTCTTGTTTCCAGTTTTCGTTTTCGATACATTCCGATATTTTCTGTAGTTATATTAAACTGTGTCTGCGAGGAAAACACAAACCTGCGCGCCGCTCAAATGTGCAAACGGATTTGCACATTTGCCGATATTATAGGCTGCGCGGTAGCGCCAGCACTGTTAACGGCGACCGGCTAAGTCGATGGGAGATGGCAAATTTTGACCCCCACAGAATCGCAACCCCTAGTCGATTGCCACAAAATTCGGCATAATATATTGATTACATCCGCGAGAGGACCCAGTAAACCAAATTTGGTAAAAATCCATCCACTGGGGGCTTCTGGGCAAATAGATGAAATATAACGTTTTTGTGCCTTTTTTAATTTATACCTTTTTTCTAAGACTCGCGCACAGGTCAGAACAGTTTATGGATTTTTACGCGCGATAGCTCAAAAAACATGAAATCACGCAAGGATGTGCCTTTTTGGGTCATAATACTTAAATTTAATGTTAAACCCCTATTTATCAACCCAAAACCGTCAAATTTTGGCCCAAAACGGGACTTTTTTCGACCGAAAACGCTTAACAATGGGTGTGCTCAAGAGTAAACTACCCTTAATCATCATCGTAGCCCCATAAAATTTGCATAGTGAACAGGCAAATCAGCTAGGGTCGGCGATTCCAAATATGACATTTTCGACTAGGAATTTTGACTCCCTACCCTTATTAGCCCCCAAATTTCCCAAGTTTTGCATTACCAATATTAGTTTTTTTGCTTGAAACACACTGTTCCCGTCATCACATACGCACAGGCGCTACAAACTTATCTTTATACCACTTGGGTACGGGGAGTTGCTTGCCAAAAACAACTTTAGAACCAAATTTGGCAGGGGCTGGGCTAGGGAAGCATCCCAAAAATTTTGGGACCCCCTAATTATCTTTGCAATCGTTGAAGCTAGTAACTTCAAAGTTGGTACACAAGTTGGGTTTGGCGAGTAGCGTATACCAAGAAACAACATTTAGGACCAAAATTGGCGAGGGTCGGGGGTCGGGGCTAGGAAAGCATCCCAAAAATTGTGGGACCCCCTACTTATTTCTGCAACCGTTGAAGCTAGCAACTTCAAATTTGGTACACAACGTGGGTTTAGGGAGTACGTTAAAATAACAGCTTTAGTATCAAACTTGGTAGGAGCTGGCTGGTCTACAGGAGCACCTCAAAAATTGTGTGGACCAGGTACCATGTACCCTGGGCGTAACAGCTGCAGAAATGTAATAAAACTACAAATATAGATGTAAAAAACCGCAGTTTATACACGAGTTAACGGCGAGTGACACATCTAAACCTGCAAAAATTACAAAAAGGTGATATTACTCAGCAGCATATTGACTTAGGCGATGTGCTGGTGGGTAATATCACCTTTTTGTAATTTTTGCAGTTTTAGATGTGTCATTTGCCGTTAACTCGTGTATAAACCGCGGTTTTTTACATCTATCAATTATTAAGCCACCGCTCGCGATAGCGAGAGCGGCTTAGTGCGTCGGTGCTGTCCATCTGTTCGTCTGTCTGTCGCCAAAATGCAAAAAAACGCTATTTTCTCGAAAACTACGCAATTTAAAGCTATGGTCTCTGTTGACGATCTATAGGAAGTCGTACATGGGCTTTTCAAATAACCCATTATTGGACCCCTAAAATCCGAGATGGCGGAGATCCGTCATCTTGGGTTTGACGGCAAAATGCAAAAACGCGATTTTCTGGAAAACTAAGCAATTTAGTAAGTTGTAATTGTAAGAACCCATTATTGGATCCCTAAAATCCAAGATGGCTGAAATCCGCCATCTTGAAAATAGACATGACCATTTTTTTCTGCCGAGGGTGGTCCGATTTGGATAAAATTTCGGAGACTGGTGCAGAATGACATGTCGACTGCGGTGATGTGGTCGAAATCGAAACCAGATGTAGAATTCAACTCGAATATGGCGAACGTTTGGGCGAATTCAGTGACATGTCATCCCAGAGCCACATGCCACATTCTAGGGTGTAAGAATTCCATCGGCCATATTGAAAATCGTTTTTCGCCATATTTAATTTTTTTTAAATGCAGTTTAGGCTTTGACGAGCGGCGGCTTTCGTATCGTCTCCGATACGCTTGTTTTATCAAGTTTGGTGAAAATCCACCGATCACTGTATGACAGGTGTTATAGAAAATATCGTAAAATGCTTTCTCTCGTAACGTTAAGGTAAGTGGAAAAGTGTTCCTAGGACCACATCCGGAAAATCGGATCAACACTAGAATTTTATCCCTTCTTGTGGGTCATGCCTTGTCCATGGCTACCAAGTTTGGACAACATCCATCGACGCGTTCGTGAGTTGTCTTGCGGACAGACAGACACACACACACACAGACACACACACGGGCAATCACAATACCTGCTCCGGCTCTATACAGTGGCGCGCAGGTAATACCGGCTCAGACTCTCTAGTAGAACACACTGAGCAGTCACTACCTCGCTCCAGCGGCAGCGAAGTATTGTTTACGGTCGACGAAACTTTGTAGTTTGTAGCTTTGTAACAGTGTTTGTTAACTCTTTGTAACTTAGCTATATTACGAGTAAACGGTTACAGCAATCGTTGTGAAACTTTCAGAATAGACGGTTAATCACTTTGGGATCACGACATAAAATTCATCAAATGGCGGCGCTCTCCAGTAGAGCGTGAGACGAGGTTTGCCGTGTCTGACAGTGACAGCACTTGGTTTTTTTCAATGAGTCATAAGCAAGTCAATTCATAATTGCAACTGACTGCCCTATTGCTTAAAAACTATTCAGTCATAACCATGTATACGGTGCTATACGATGTTTGTTCGCAGTCGTACTATATTGGAGTGGTGTGCATCTGATGTTGTAGAAGTCGTAGACAGACGAGTTCTGTAGTGAGTCACACGTATGCCTAAATTGTCCACACATCGTTCAACTTCCCGATGTTGACGATTTCGTTTCTCAAGTGCGATGCCAATCGCCTCGAAAAATGCGCAGAAACGCCTTTTTGAACTGTTGGTTAGCGAACGCGTAGCAGAATGGATTAATGGGGCTGTTGAGGTAGCACAGCCAGTAGGAGATGTCATAAATAACTGGCTCAACGCACGACTTGCAGAAGCCCATGATCATCGACAGCACATGCCAGGGTGTCCAGCAGAGAACAAACGCTCCGAGGATGATTGTAATGGTGCGCAGAGCCTTGCGCGCTCGGTTCTCGTTCCTCGACACCGCCGTCGTTGTTGTCGACGTGCCCGGCGCCGCGTCGTCGTCTCGCCGTCGACCGCGCACCTGTGACAGGCGGCGCAGCGCGGCTACGATAGCAAACGGTTTACGATGATGATCGTTTGCTGGGCGACGCGCCGAGGACGATCGCCGCTGACGTTGGTCCTTTCGCCGCCCTGACACTGTCTCGGCCGCCACTGACATCGGCCCTTGGTGGTCCGTTATGCCGCTGTCTGGCGAACGAGGCGACATGCAGTTGACAGCCGCCAGCGTCGAAGGAAGACTATTACAACCACAAGTCGCTCGCCCGTCCTCGTCGTCAGCCACAACCACGTGGGCGGCTGACGTCGATCCAGCAACATTGTTACTTCCGTTGTCGCCTTCGCTTCTTTGTTTACAGGGACCACCCAGTTGACGTCGAACCCAGACCGGCGATAGCCTTGGCAGTGGACGTCTCCACGCCTCGAATACGCACTGATGGTCCAGCTGACAGCGTGATACGGGTGTTTCCACTGCGAAGCCGCAACCACCGCAAACCGCATCGATCGATACACGAGGTTTATCCACCGACGCTATAGTACACGACTGTCCGGTACAGTTGCGCAGGTTCGTCGGCATTTCCGTTTCCGGTCGGTGAATATCGTCAGTTGTCCCGCGCTGCTCGGCAATAAACTGCACGGCGCACTCGACGGCAACGACTGGCGACGTGTGACGCGTCACTCGCCGCCGAATCTTCCTCGACGCTCTGTCGGCCGCCTTGGAACGCTGACCAGTGACGGTGACCGATGTCTGCCGGGCTGCTGCTTCAGAATCGCGGCGGTTGTTGTCGACGTCGCCCTGCTCTGAGTCGCTAGAGAAGGCATAACTGTTGCATTGGTCGTCACTGTCGTCACTGTGGTCGCGGCGTCGTTGTCGTTTTTTGGAATGTTTTTCCTGATGACGACGACGACGTTGATTCTTCCTGTTTGAGTTTGGTGAAGTAGAAGCGACCGGCAGTTGGAATTCGGCAGTGTTGTTGCCCGCATTCACATGCTCCTCGCCGCCGCCAATCGTGTTTCTGCCATTCTGCTGCTGCGTCGAATTGTACTGGTCAATCGCCGTCGTCATCGCCGTCACCTGCTGCTGCTGGGATGCAGTGACAGCGACCTTCGACGTGGCGCCAGTGGTAGCCGAGACCAGCATGGCGGTGCGGCGCTGATGCTTCGCCTCGGCCTGTCGCTGAAGCCGCAGCGCTACACGATAGATGCCGGCGTACAGCGAGCACATGACGGCCAGCGTGATCCAGAAGTAGCCTACCTGCAGCAGGGAGTTGAAGATGGGGTCATCCATGTACTGAACGTAGCACATGCCTTCCGTCACAGTTCGCTTGCCGACAAAATACTGCCAGCCGATAATTGACGTGAAGAAGACAAGCACAGGAACAACCCAAGTCACACTGATGACTGTCAACACCTACAATCAACAGTTTTTGCACTTGCTTATTGACTTATTTTCATAATAACGGCGCGAGGCTGCAGGCACGGCGAAATAGGTTGGGCTTACTGTGACCAGTCCTGAAAGTGTCTGCGAAAAAAACTCAAAACGGTTTGAAGACTTTTGGCAGATTTGCTGATACGATTAGTAATTTGTTGATCATGTTTTGGGGCCCGTAGCTATGGCTACGAAAATGACGAAATAGAAAAGAAAAAGTGTTACCAGGGCATAGTCTGCGTTGTCTATCACACATTTGCTACACAGTTCAACGTATGTCATCACAGTCGACTGCGATGAAACTCTAGCGAAGCCTGGCAGCCGTAAAGACCACTGCAGTGTGTCCATTAAGATTATTATTGTACACTGCTCTGCATACAATAGATGGGTCATAATCTTTTATGAACAGGAAGAAGAGTATCGTTACTTACTTACAGGTAACTTACCAGGTGCGGCCGCACCTGACTCAAGATGAACTTGATCCAGATGAGGCCAAAGGGCCATGCAGACCGGCTAGTCCATGAAAAAGCCCATCTTTGTACAACGAATTCTGTTCAGACAATTTTTGGACGAGTTGGCGAGAAGTTTATAGAGAAGTTACAAAATAGCCACGTGCTAGACAATCAGAAGTGTACAGATTAAGGGAACGGCAAAGAAACAGCGATAAACGTGAAGAATACTTGTCAGAAATGTTCACAGTTACGATAAACGATGAAATATGTTTGCAGACATGCTAAACTCATTTCATATAGATCGGTTCCGACCAACCTTTCGTTCAGTGCGCCAATTGCGATACTTCGCCGGTATCTGAACGGAACAGAACCTATCGATGGTGATGCAAAAGACGGTGTAAATGGAACATAGACAGACGGTGTAGTCGAGCGACAGCCACAGATCACACAGCATCGGGCCGAGCCGCCAGACCTGGCCGGACAACAGGTAGACCGTGTAGAACGGCATCGAAATAGACCCGATGAGCAGGTCGCTGACGGCCAGTGACGCAATGAAGTAGTTGGACGGCTGGCGAATCGACCGTTCGAGAACGAAGGACAGAATGACGACGAGGTTGCCGCTGATGGTGACGAGGCTCGTCGACCCAGCCAGCAGACCGAGAATCACCGTCTGCGCCAGCGTGTAGTTGGTTGCCACCTCCGAACCGTATAGCTCCGTGTCGGAGGAGTTGAACAGATAGTCTGTAGACTCGTTCACCACGTGACAGGCTGACCATCCACCGGTGCACGAAAGCTGCTGAACTTCCGCAGCGGCGAGTGTCGTTTTGTCGGTCGCCGACACGTTGGCGGGCAGCCCGGCGACGTCGGCGTCACGTGACCCCGACATAAAGCCCAACATGGCGGCAGCGGCGTCGTATCCGCTCAACGGACGAGAAAATGTTAGATCGTTAGAGTTGTTCTGGTTGTCGTCTCGGCAGCCAATGTAGAGACGAGTCGACCTCACACCGCGAACAGTTCACTAACCGCGAAATCTCGTCAACGTTGTGGCCTGCTGTGCGGATTAACGGCGCCCGTATGCGACCAGTGCGACATTTTTCACCACGAGCTGCCGTGTCGACCTGAACTGCATGTACGCGATCACGCTGTCGGCGTTCACCGTACATCAGTAATTCTTTATCTACAGCGCATTTAACGCCAGGGTTCATTAACTACGACAGCAATCACATGTCGACGCAAGCACCAAGCAGCACTGCTAACAGTCCGTTCACGCATGCGCTGCGCTGCGCGTTGCTGCACTGGGCTGCCCGGCAAAGTCACTACTGCTTTTACTATCTGAAGTAGAGAGCGGAAGACCGTGTGCGTCATGCCTCCGCCGCTGCCATAGAAAGAAAAAGGCGCAATGAACGAACGGACAAATGAAGATTTCTGTGTGGCTGTTGAAAGCTATTGTATAATAGTCATATGAGTGAAAAAAACTGCTGTAAAATTATTAATATATTTATAATAATGAAGTTTGTAAGTGAAATTGTGAAATTGTTAAGTTAACGTGAAACTGTGTTCGCGCTCGCTTCTGCCGTCGTCTATGCAGTGAAATTTGTGAATTTATTCGCTAGGCGTTAGCACCTGTTTGACCGCCGCAATGGTCAGAGGAGTTACGGTATCTTGGCGTTTTCATTGTTCGATGCGCATCTTTTCGATGCAGTATAGATTATGCTAAGCGCAGTTTTTATCGAGCTGCTAATGGAATTTTCGCCAAGCTCGGACGTTTGGCTTCCGAGGAAGTAATTCTGGAACTGATTATGAAAAAATGTATCCCAGTTCTGCTCTATGGTCTAGAGGTT
>Ga0209149_1002768_pt1 | contig 10085 bp, 4 predicted proteins | sample WorMetTyACAVOLI2_FD_187423 | JGI IMG/M metagenome (GOLD analysis project Ga0209149, IMG submission 187423) | Marine gutless worms symbiont microbial communities from Max Planck institute for Marine Microbiology, Germany - Olavius algarvensis... ... | reverse complement strand
GGGGGGGGGGGGGGTTCCCGTCGGAATATCGCCGTCCCGTTTGGCATGGGAAAACTAGAATGCCTTGGCTACCCGGTGGTGAAAAAATTTCGAAGACATCTTTATTCGTTTTGACGCAACTCACGAACGTGACGGACACACAGACAGACACACACACACAGACACACAGACACCGCATGCCGATATATACCGCGCTTATGCATAGCATCGCGCGGTAACAAACTGCTAAAATTATTATTTGAGTGACTGTATGCAAAGTAACTGTTATGGTCACAGGAAGTGTAATTAACGCTGTAGATTCTGTCTATTGTTTTTGGCGATTTAACGATTTGAAGCAAGTGAATTTTTTTTATATTTATCTCGGTATGCGTCAACATATCCGCGGAAAGTGGAAATTTAATTTGATATGTTAGAGATTGGTTTTCACTTGGCAGAGGGAAGCTTTGTCTGGTATAAAGCAAACAACGTTGCACGGTCTATGCAAACAATTTCGTAACAGTTGTCAAGTTAATTGTCACTTTCGTTTAGGCCTACTTAGGCTACACTCTGGCATCATAATACATATGTATATGACTGGATTTGAGTGCTTCTATGCAATAGTAGGCCTAACTGATATTGGTCATGGGTACACACCGCCACAACGATGTCAACAACTACACCAGCCTCCGCCAGTTTCTCCGCCTTGGCAAGCATATAGGCTAATGTGCTGTCATTCTGTCTGTAAGCAGGCTTTACTCACGAACGCGGTAACGGATGCGTCCACCAAACATGGTATAGCTAGGCACTGGCAAGGGGTGGCACTTTAGAAGTGATTAATTGTGTGCGCAGCTGACGCGCGATCTGTTTGCGATAGCTAAGTTCTTGTTGGCGTTGATCCGGATGTAAATGTGGGATCAGTTTTTCACTTTTCTTAACACTGAAAGGCAGTGTCACTTACCAGGGGGCGACGCTGCAGCGGCCTTATCAGATAGGCCTACGGCTTTTGTAGCCGATATAATATCCAGTCACCACAGGGCGACAATGTAAAGGCCTTGGCGGAGTTTGCGATCTCTGATTGCTCTTGTGTACAAATGTTTTGCTTGTAATTTTCCGCCGCGCGCCGTATACCGTGATGCCAAGTTATAGGCCTATTACCACGTGGCAACGTGGTGCCACGTTGTCACGTGGTACAGGCAACGTGGCAAGGCATCAGCGGCGACACGCGCGTGTGTAATTAACAGGCCCCGAGCTCGTCGAGTTACTTGAGTACATGGTTTGTCTTGGTGACAGAAACGGTTCCTTATTTTTTTATTTTTTTTATTTTTTTATTTTTTATTATTTATTTATTTTTTATATATTTTTTTGCTTTTCTTTTTGCTTTTCTTTTGTGTTTATACTTATTTTGTACTTCGTGTACGACGTTGATAGTAATAATAGGCCCTGAACCACTGCATGATTGACATGTGCTGCGACAATTTAAACTTATGGCGAAGGATCGAGAACATCACATACTTCAAATATTATCACGTGCCGAGCACATACCACGCGGTATAACCACCAAGTGTGGTACGCGGAAGGCCGACCCCGACGCCTGCTGCCGCCTGCGTTGTAGTGAACGAGCGATGGCTGCATGGTGTTATTCTGTGCAAGAAGCTGAGCTGTCGCGGAGAGACCGCGCACCGCGCGATGCTTCGTGTCATTAAATATTTCACTGTCACTCAAGGTCACTGAAGGTCGATTCGAAATGACACCTATTAGTATTCTATTGAACCTGCAGTGTCTGAATCTCGTACCGTTCCTGAGTCATTCGGCGTAAAATAAATGGAGTGATCTTGAAATCGGGATTAGGGGTCGTTCAAGGTCATTAAAAATGGCGTCGTTCTATAGACCATATATGACTTTGTATTGGTCAGCCATTATAAGTATGGCTCTGTCTTGTACCATTTTCAAGTTACTTGACGTTAAAATATATCGTGACCTTGAAATATGGATTAGGGATAACTCAAGGTCATTGAAAATGGTACCATTAGAAAGCTTGGGTACGGTCATCTATAGTAACTGGCCGTATTCTTGTATGATTTCTGAGATATAGCGAGATATTGGTTGAAATCGCGATTGCTTTCAATTCCCTGGTTAGGGGCCCCGGTTGGTATATTGCCACAATGTTTGGTACTGCAAAAACTAGAATGGTATGCCTACCCGAGATGAAAAAGTTTGATGATATGTTGAACCGTTTCAACAGAATACCGGCGTGTGTCAGACGGACGGACGGACGGACATCTTGCGACACCATATAGGGCCTAGTCCGCGCTATGCATAGTATTGCACGATAAAAACGCTTCCGTTATAACGTTCCACCCACACAACGCGTTGTAAGAAACTTAGCTATTGCTAACAGGTCGTGCTCACCATAACAGTAATTCAGATCTAATATCTTTTTGCCTCTGATAGTATGGGTCATCTTCAGTTCATTCCACGTAGCGAGCTCCGGAATTGTAGAGTAAGGTGGTGCATTACGATCGTTTGTGGTCATCTCATCGAAATTGTTATCAGTTGAAAGCCCATATTAAAGCGATTTCCTATTAATCTTTTATTGTACGTTAATTATAGGCCCCAAATCTTCTATCGTTTTTCAGACGTAACAATAATCTACAGTTTTCGTTGACCCATCCCAGTTTCGTTTGCAGCCCGATCTCCATGGATCTTCCGCTGTGACAAGGTATAAACGTTAGTCTGAAAATCCCTGGGCTATACCCGGTGGGAAAAACCGCGTGATCCTGTCAGCATTTGTCTTCACATAGCATTGGCTTGCGACAGACGGACAGACAGACACACGGCGCGGGCGCACCGCCTATCTATACGTCACGCTCTATAGCATAGCTTAGCGCGATAGCTCCGAGTCAGCGTTGTAAAGTACGTGAAAAAAATTCGCATGCATATGTTGCGTCGTGCAGCTGCAGCTGTGTTAGTGAAATCAGCGACGTTTTCAGGGCTCTGCACTGCCGTATTTCCGAAACCGCACACGATTATGCCCTTTATTACTAGAATAGGAAGTTGCATTGCAGGCACCGCTTCAGATTTTTCATGACCGATATAGTATGCTTCGTGCGGTTTCTCTGCGGTAGTTGAGTTTGTCAGTCTGTCTACATTTTACAACGCGTTGGGTAAACGCACGGTACGTCCAATTCGGCCTTCCATAACTACGGCAGTGAGCGCTTTAGCACAGCAGATGCTCAAGGTTGTTATAGCCATCAACCGTCAGACAAATATGTGATAGAAAATGCGGTCAGATACGATAGACGTCTAGAACGTGTGCGCCAGAGCCACGAGCGAGGCCACTAGCTGTACAGTGTAAGGTAAAGTGGGGTAACTTTGACACCGGGGTAACTTTGACATATCTTCTTCCAATGATTGCCCACGTCCAACGATTCCGTAAAATGTCTAGCATTTGCACCATACGTTAAGTGTAACCACTTTACCTTGCAATTGAAGAACAATAACAAGATTTAGAGAACTGTCTATTATTTCCTGTTTGATGTTTACATGGCTATTGAAAAAAAACGTGTATTTATCACGGAAGAAACTTATATTTACAGACGCAAATCGGTAAGTCTCAGATTTTTGAATCAATTACTATGATTAAGTGAAACATATTGCAGGCTATCCATAATGATTTTCTTATTCATTTATTTTATGCAACCATTTGAGCGATTCGGGGTTACTTTGACAGGGGTGTCAATGTTGCCCCAACAGCTATGACAAAGTTACCCCGCACGGGGTAACTTTGACAGGGGGTGTCAATGTTGCCCCAGCAGCCATGACAAAGTTATCCCGAACATGTGTGTACTAATCTTACTGATATCCTGAATCACACAGGCTCATGTAAGTCATGTAAAACAAGTGTTTGTTTATTTCAGATTCATTTAAGATGCCACGAAAATACGTAAGAAGAGAAGATAGCCGAAAGTATGGATACAATGAACATGACATGAAGAGAGCATTATCAGACATCAGAGACAATGGCATGAGTGTTAAAAAGGCTTCATTTTTGTACAATATAAATAGAACGACACTGTTGAATCATGTGAAAAACTGTCACGATTCAAAGGTAGGCAGGCCAACCGTGTTAACTTCGGCAGAGGAGGCTCTACTTGTCCATTCGCTGAAGAAGCTAGGCGACTGGGGCTTTGGTATTGACCGACCTGCAGTTCAGTCGATTGTGATGGACATAGTGACTGCATGTGGTCGACCGAATCCATTTAAGGATGGCAAGCCAGGCAACGACTGGATGTATGGATTTGAAGGCAGGTGGAAGGCAGAACTGTCACGCCGTGTTGGCCAGCCACTACCGGCAAACAGAGCGTATGCCTGCAACCGTGCAGTTGTGGATGATTTTTTTGATAAGTTGTCAGCAGCCGTGGAGAGGTTAGGCTTACGAGATAAGCCACAGAATATATTCAACGTCGACGAGACGGGCTTCCAAACAGACATTGGAAGTCCGAAGTTGTTTTGCAAACGAGGGCTTCGCAATCCACACAAAACTGTGGCAACAACAACAAAAACCATGTACACAGTGCAGGTCTGTTGTTCTGCAAGCGGTCAGTTCTTGCCACTCTACGTTGTATATAAAGGCTTGCATTTATACAACACATGGTGTGTTGGTGGTCCAGAAGATGCAAGATACAACTGTTCGCCTTCTGGATGGATGGAGTCACAACAGTTTGTAGAATGGTTTCAAAAAGTGTTTATTTCTGGAACTAACCACCTGGAAGGCAATAAGCTGCTTGTATTTGATGGCCACAACTCACATATATCCACAACTGTCGTGAATCTTGCACTTGCGAACAACATTGAACTGCTGTGCTTGCCAGCTCATACTAGCAGCATACTACAGCCACTGGACGTTGGCGTTTTTAAGGCAGTTAAGGCTGCATGGCGAAAATGTCTCCGTTCTTTCTATGACGAGTCGCGCTACAGCAATGTCGACAAGCGGAAATTCCCCTTGTTGTTGAAGAAGCTTGTTGATGCAGGAGCATTTTCACGGACCAATGCAATACATGGGTTTGAGACATGTGGTATATTTCCACTGAACCCTGCCAGAATCACAGCAGACAAAATTTCCACATCAGTGCCTCTAACATCTTCAGCAACTAACAGTGCATCCCAAGCAAACCAAATGCCAAACACAGCTGTATCAGGGGCAACCAACAGTGTGACACAGGCATCTGCAAAACCTTCCGTGCTCACTCCACGAAAAGGTATTGAGGTTGCGCTGTTATCTCACTTGCGACATGTAACTCCAACTTCCAGTAATGACAAAAGAGTGCGCATCAAACGAACACTTGCTGAATCTCTCACATCTGTGGAATCTCGTGAACGGTTGGCTGAAGCAGAGCGAACAAAGAATGCCAAAAAACAGAGAAAGAGACCAAGACTTCAGTCCCAGTCAGTCCGAAATGAAATTTCTACCAATGCAGTTGAAATTCTTCCATCAACTCCAACAGAAGGTACGAGCATTAGCAACAAGCTAGCATCATCAGCAACAACAAAACGTAAGCTTATACAACGCTCATGCAAGCAGCCGTCCACACAATCAACAAAGAAGTGTGCACCACGTAATGCGTCAGCGCGGTCGAAAAAAAAGTGTGAACCACACAAGAAACCACCAGCAGCCGGTCATTCACAAAAGGAAATTAGAAAACCCGTGTGGCTCGTATCCACCATTGACACACAGCAAGCTGCGCATGAAGCACCCGGACCCAGTGTTGAGCTCGCGTCAACCGTCGACCCACAGCCATCTGCGCATGAAGCACCCGGACCCAGTGTTGAGCTCGCGTCCACCGTCGACCCACAGCCATCTGCGCATGAAGCACCCGGACCCAGTGTTGAGCTCGCGTCCACCGTCGACCCACAGCCATCTGCGCATGAAGCACCCGGACCCAGTGTTGAGCTCGCGTCAACCATCGACACACAGCAATCTGCGCAGGAAGCACGAGAACCCAGTGTTGAGCTTGTGACATACGAGCTCGACATGAGTATGATAGACAACTGCAACATTTCAGGGTGCAATCTGTCAGGTAATTTGATGGATAGCAATGGGTCTGTACTAGAAGAACTTTACAAAATGTCACAGGTGTGTACGTCAACTCCTGTAACCTTACATTCAAAGTCACTTGTTTCCGATTTGCCTGGTCTTAATGAAGTAAATCAGAATCGAACATCATCATTTCAAGTTGGAGATTATGTGGCAGGTGCATATTGTAAGAACTGGTATGTAGGAGTTATCGAGGGTGTTGATGACGAGGGTGGTGATGATGAGGAATTCATAATTAAATTCATGGAAACCAAAGGCCATAACAAGTTTTGTTGGCCAAAACGTATTGACAAACTGGGTGTTCCATCATGTGATGTGCTATGTGTTATTTCGCCACCCACGGAGTGTAAGCGTTTCTGGACGTTGTCAAAGGCAGACTATGACAAATCAGCAGCTGCATTTGAGCGTTGGTTTGAATTGGAATAGTAGCATTGCAACTATTCCAGCCAGCTGATGATTTATAGAGTGTTTATATTTACAGTTGGAACAGTCATTTTACGCTTGTGTATGAACTGTTGGAATCGAGTCATATCGTGTTCATGTGTGCAATAACTTGTATGTTTAGTTGGAATAATCAATAGTTACCGATGTTTACGTATGCATTTAGTGTTTATACTAAACAGTTGTAATAGGGTCATGTTTACTTGTGCATCGTGTGTTTAAGCTTATATTTGCAGTTGGAACAGTCATTTTATACTTGTGTAAGCTTGTGCATTGTGTGTTAAAAAGTTTGAATAGAGTCATGTCATTTTCATGTGTGCAATACAATATATGTTTAGTTGGAATAATCAATAGTCATATATTTACGTATGCATTTAGTGTTTATACTAAACAGTTGGAATAGGCTCATGTTTATTTGTGCATCGTGTGTTTAAGCTTATATTTGCAGTTGGAACAGTCATTTTATACTTGTGTAAGCTTGTGCATTGTGTGTTAAAAAGTTTGAATAGAGTCATATCATTTTCATGTGTGCAATACAATATATGTTTAGTTGGAATAATCAATAGTCATATATTTACGTATGCATTTAGTGTTTATACTAAACAGTTGGAATAGGCTCATGTTTATTTGTGCATCGTGTGTTTAAGCTTATATTTGCAGTTGGAACAGTCATTTTATACTTGTGTAAGCTTGTGCATTGTGTGTTAAAAAGTTTGAATAGAGTCATATCATTTTCATGTGTGCAATACAATATATGTTTAGTTGGAATAATCAATAGTCATATATTTACGTATGCATTTAGTGTTTATACTAAACAGTTGGAATAGGCTCATGTTTATTTGTGCATCGTGTGGCTTTTGAGGGTAACATTGACACCCATGTCAATGTTACCCCATCATTGGGGGTAACATTGACACCTTATGGCACCTTTTTTAAATGCAATTTTTTAAGAATTTGCACTAAAATACATTATTTTGCTGATGCCATTATGCAGAGATGTGATGATTTCATTAGACTTTGATTGTTACATGCTTTTGGACTCAATTATGCTATGCTTAATATGTTTGAAACTGGACTCCAAAATTGGAACAATTTTTGTGCGAATTTGCATATTTACAGTAAATTGGATTGTAAAATATACCTGTTTACCAATATGATAAAAAATTGTCTCTTTATGCTTGCATATATTTTGTTCACTATATAGAATTTAATTGAAGGCCCAAGATATATACATCTGTGAGCTATTGCAACTTTTCTTATGCATGATTTTGAACTGTCAATGTTACCCCAGACCTGGGGTAACTTTGACTTCCTGGCGATGGTCATATTACCAGTTATTACTTTGTATTATTTCATATTTTGACTCATAATGACACATTTTTCTGTGCATGATAAAGTGTTCTTTAAATCAAAACTACTAAAACAAACCCATGTATCGTGTTTTCACTTGGGTTTCAGGTTTTTTGAAAATGTGTCAAAGTTACCCCATTTTACCTTACTTAATAAACCGGTTATCTAAACAGACCACAGTATTACTAAGAACGTTTAATTACTTCGAATTAAAACACAGAAACACACAGAAAGACTGTCATTAACTACTAGTAGCTCGCTTACCTATGCCGAACTTTAGTAGTTCACGTACATACACCTCGAGACACAGTTAGCGTTGGTTATAAGTCTGTATTTGGAAGAGTAGACGGGCACAACCAGAACAGCTAATCTATTTCACTGGAAAAAATTTCGCGCAGTTGTCATGTAAAAAGCAGAGACGATTGAGACGATGTGGCAAAAATAATTGCATATTTTTTTCTTGGCTCGACTCGGCTCGGATATTTCTCGGCTTCGGCTCAACAAAAATCCGGCTCAACTATTTTACAGCTCGGCTTTTGCGGCTCCGGCTTCGGCTTACAGGTCTAACTTGGTGATCCATTAGTACCACTTATACCTGCACAATTTCCGAATTAAATTTGCATTAGGGATGTGAGAGATACATTTTATTTCTACTCGAATTTTGTGATTTGCGATTTACTATACTTCGTGGTGTATTCGTGTGGTGAAGGATCTACAGTACGACCTGTTGCGATTGGGCAAAAACCTCGACAAATCATCATCATCATCATCAGCAGCAGCATCATCAGCATCATGTTTATTCGCCATAAAATCAATTTATATGTAATACAGTAATAAAACATAGCAATGATAATACGAAAGGCTATCAGGGAAAAGATATGACAATAAGATACAAAGGAATTCAGGTAAAAGCCACGCTTATTGTTTTGTGCCCCCGCAGCCCTGGAGCGAGGCATTACGTTTTCAGTTTATCTGTCGCGCTGTCCCGCTGTCCCAATTTCACGCTGCCCAATGCCAACAGCGGCACGCCCGCAGGACGAGCCATGCCAGCCACAATGGTCGTCGGCCAGCACGATGTTCGTGCGGGCAAGTCCATTCCTGTGCCAACATAGACAAGCTCGCACGCGGGCGAGTCATTCCCGTGCAAAAATTGAAATAGTTTGCAGGGCGGGCAAGTCCATAAGCAGATGCTGCTGTTGGAACATCAAATGACCGCGGGCGGTCTTCACCTCTTCTGTTGTTGTTTATTACAGTATGCGATTATGGGAAGAGGTCGGTCGTTTTTGTATTTACTTATTTATTTGCTTATTTCTTACGACGAGCATGCTGTCTGTTAATTTTGACCAGATCGTTAAATCATTGTGAACGGAAAAAGAACCGTTTTATTTTCTTCATAGCTTCTAGGAATGTAAGCCAATTTAAATGAAAATTTCAGAGAATATAGCTTAGCTCAAGGAATGCTGAATTTACATATGTGTGAAAATAATGATTTTCGTTAAATATTCTTTGTTAGCAGCTATGTAAAAAAGACGTTAGTAAAAGTTTCGCTAACCAACGGGATGTACTACTGAAGATGAACATGTCATTAAACGGTTGTGAGTAAAAAAAGTGTAGCAAAACGATTATTTAACATGCTTTTTGACACAAGATGGAGACTTACTGATCAATAAAATTTAGTGCGAGATCTTTAACTTTGCTGACCTTTGCAATTGGATGAGCAGTGTGTGGTCGACCACAACCCGGAGATGAGTCAATGATGCCAGTATTGTCGTGTTTAATCCGCTTCCTGTGTCAGGAAACATCTGAAGAAAGTGGGCTGCTTCATACTTATTATTTTTTTTACAAGTATTTACTTACATTGATCTTTAGTGGTAAAATCCGTTGCTGCAATGGCACTTTTTGCTAACGTCCTTTCAACATCGTTGCTAACAAAAAATATTTAACAAAAAGAATTTATTCTCAGATGCGTAAATTCAGCATTCCTTCAGCTATACTATGTGAAATTTTCATTTAAATCTAAAAGCTAAAAATAAAACAAAACAGCCCCATTTTTTCCGTTCACAGTGTACATGTATGTTGGAAGATGGATTAGCGGTTGTCATAAATTAATCGGCAAAAAGTAAGTAAGTAAGTAAGTCGGCAGATTTATAAGCAGCGGCAAAGTCTCGAAAACGACTCAGTGTCGCTGGACGGATGAGAAGAGATGCGTCTTCAGTGCCCG
>Ga0209149_1002767_pt1 | contig 10085 bp, 9 predicted proteins | sample WorMetTyACAVOLI2_FD_187423 | JGI IMG/M metagenome (GOLD analysis project Ga0209149, IMG submission 187423) | Marine gutless worms symbiont microbial communities from Max Planck institute for Marine Microbiology, Germany - Olavius algarvensis... ... | reverse complement strand
AACCTCTGACATTAGCCCACAGAATGTTTTCACCATCAAAACTGAAGTTACAGTACCTTTCCAAAGTTCTGTGGAAGTTTTCGAGGTGGAACAGCTCCGTCTTCTCCTGCGTCTCGATTCGTTCCATCAGAAAGTCGACAACCTCATCAAGCTCTTCAGGTGACATGTCACCCGGAGACCTCAGATGATAACACAGCGTTGAGAACTCCACAACGACGCCCGTTTTCTTCGAACCATCTGGTCCTGTCACCGACGCAAGATACAATCAACTTCTGCTACTAACACAGGGGCATTAGTCTGTTATTAGACGCTTCGGTTGTACTCTTTACGCAAAAAGCGCTAAAAATGATATCATGCATGCAGATGACAAATCACTACCCAGCAAACCTCACCCCATGCCCTACTGCAGGGTGCTGCCACCTGGCAAATTTAATAGCATGATCTCAGTACCATTGATAATCTAGCCTTAAATCACCATAATAATAGCGGTAACAACTTTTCGTAATGCTGAAACTGTAGCAAGCATCACAACACATGTAGAAACACATGCGACCGAAAGGAAATACCTCAACCGTAACTGCTGAGCGACACAAACAAATGATATCATGCCTGCATGTGACAAAGATTTACACTATATAATAATAGTATATAATAACATTTCTATAGTGCCATGCAGTCGTAAATTCAGAGGTACTATATGTCAAAAATAGACAATGACGGTTTATTGCCCTGCCGACGATAAACGCTGTTCGAAATCAGCCCAGAAATCTGCGGTTCAGGCGTGTCAAGTCGCTAGTGTTATGGAAACCACACAGCTGGTTCTAAGTGTCATGGCGTCGTCTCGGGTTCTTCTTTACGTGTGGTTGTGTTGGTAGCGTGTTACAAGCCGAAGTTTTGTTATAATATATTTATTTACACTCTTACAATCCACACGGGTCCTTCGACATCCGATCGTAGACAAACTACAAACTATTTCCTACATAACATCCACAACTCATTGACCAATCGTAACTCGTTCTGCCCGATGGCGCTCCCCGGCGTCCTGGGATGTGGCCGCGGCGCCCTGGAGTGGGCCTGTCAATCAATGCTATACAGCCTCACATCGCCGCTGCTGTCGCTCGGCTCTACGATGTCACTATTTCCCTTCCATGCCCCTAACACTAAGCCAATTTACAAAGTTTTTATTGTAGTTAACAGAAAATTGAATAAGGTCTCTCTGTGCCAAAAATAATTGGTGAACGTTGTGAACTGGTGAAGTTATGTCATATTAATTGTAGCGGTCCGGCTTTTTTAGACACACTGTTGACAGACTGGAAGCATTGCACAGCCTCTCTGCGATAGCAGAGCTACTTGTTCCTTCTGTGTCACTGTACCAAAATTTCATTATTTTGGATGAAATTTCATCTGAAATACCCAAAATGGTTAATAAAAAGAAAATAAAACAATGTGATTTGCAGTCCGAAACAGTTTTTTTCTGACAAAGACAACTGACCAAGATTCCACTCGAGCAGCTTGAGTTCTTTCTTGACCGGCGATGAATCCCATCCCATCAAATCACTCAACTCAACGACGTTGAACTCGATCTTGTTCGTCATGTTCTCAAAACCTCCGTCCTGCTTTATCTTCGCTATAGCAACAGCCACTGGAGGACACTGCAACAATACATGCTGTATCTGTAAAAAAGTAAAAAGTAGACCCGTTGACAATTGTCAACAACTGCATAAAAATTCTAGCGTTATTAATAAATACGTATTTGCAGAATCCTACAATACTGTCTAACAAATCTGCAAATCGTGGTTTAAGTTAACACAGTAGATGCAGTAGATTTGTCACTGCGTTCTGTTAAATGCGCTGTTCTGTTGTCTTTGGCATAACGTTGAGGCTTCTTGTCATAAACATTTCGTCGTCTTCTCCCGCAATCAACACTGCCGCTTACTACCACCTTACTAACTTGTGGAGAAGGTGGCCGTTGTCCACCGAAGACAGTATTTACAACACCTAGCCTGTTGCAGCGTTAACACAGGCAGTCAAGCCTGTGTTATGGCTCAGAATCACAATTTCTGCCTACCCCACCTGCATTCGACGCCCCCATTAGGGGGGTTCCCGTCGGAATATTGCTATGCCGTTGGCATGGAAAAACTAGAATGGCGTGGCTACCCGAAGGTGAAAAAATTTTGATGATATGTTTATTAGTTTTTGCACAACTTACGAACGTGACAGACAGACAGACAGACAGACACACACAGTCAGACAGACACCACATGACGGCATAGGCCGCGCTTATGCATAGCATCGCGCGGCAAAAATGGTCAAAACATTAATAAATTTCCAGGAACATTGCTTTTGATGTGCAGTTCAATGCTGTTGAATTTAAATTGTTTACTTATAACAATTCTGCAGGGTATACTTTTTGTAATGTAATGTAATGTAATGTAAGTTTGACAATTTATAGGGTGCAGTAAGCGGCACGAACTACTTCTAGAGTGCCTAACGTAGTCAATGTACACGTAGTCACAAGCTCTACAGGCTGAAGAAAGACAGTTGAAAGAGGTAGGATTTCAGATGTTTCTTGTACGTGTCCAGATACAGTCCAGATACAGTGTACATTTGAAAAAAATGAAGATGGTAAGCAAAATTTACAACTGTCATTGCAAATGGGTCCAAATCATAGCAAATGGACTGCACTTATTTGGGAGTACTGAAACAAAGGTCATTCCACAAATAAGTTACAAAACAATCCTCGTAATACAAAGTTGTGCAAATGTAAGCAATGAAATTCAATCCGAGATGTTGGCAGCACTGGTTTGGTATGCAACTGAGGAACTACGTACAGACACTGGAAAAGACAACAGATGCTATGTCAAGAAGTGCAAAAAGTAGCAGGAAAAAACGCAGATTCGGGACGATATAAGGGCAGAAGAAACAAAAGTGCGTAAGAACACGAAAAATCAAACATGTTATCCATGTTACTCACACTTTCTGGAAAACCAATGTATTTCTAGTTGTAGTTTTGGCATTAATTAACAAAACAATATAATAAGAATGTCCACATTAAGTTAAAGGTATAAACCTACAACTGACCTTCTTAGCTACAGCTAACATTTGCGCTCTACCACCGTAGAAATGAACGATACAGTTTGCAAAGATTGGTTGCAGGTTTTCAATCCACTTTTGTGAGTGAAGTTCTAAGTAGCATAGCAACGTCTCGATGACTGAAACATCACATCAACACGCTGACACGTTCTTTCCATCACAGTGACACACAACACAGGTGCTACGAACTATCAGTTTCAACAGTTAGCAGTGTACCAGCAATATCTTCTGGCTTGAAATACATAAAGCATCCACAACTGAGTGGTTACGGCGAATGGCTCTCACATGGGCTAGCCGGAATTCATGGAGAACGAGTGTGAGGCGTTGCCAGGTGTTGCCTACCTAGGAGTCCTGGACAACCGCAGCACCATAAATACCAAAACCGGATATGATGATGATGATGATCTATATGAGTCGTTGTTAGCACCAAGATGGCACATGGCCAAAACTGCACCAGTGCTCTATAATAAGTCTCACTTTACAAATATACACAATGGATCCTTACAATGAAGCAGTATATCACATTAGAAGGCATCTTAAGATTCATAAACTGAAACATGAAGCAAAAATGGTTGTTGTTGTCGTTATTATCATTATCATTATTGGGTGTACACTATGGCTCTGGAAGGTTAAAAACTAGAATTAGAAATATTGGACGGTGATTAATCCAGACCGTCATCAATGAAGCAGTTCTGCACAAAAACTGAAGCACTGGATTGCTACTTATCATCATCATCATCATCACCAACATCATCATCTTCATTCTTAAACATAACCATTTCAGCATGTCATGAATTAAAGCTGCAATGACAATACAAGATGTTCTGCAACTAAACAGGAAAGGACTGATCAAACAGGTGCGTTTTTAAACGTGTCTTGAAAGCCGCCAATGACGGTGTTGAGACAACAGTAAGGTATACACAGCGGCAAAAATCATATGTTAATCAAACATAATGTGCAAAAACTTAGTTCACTGACACTACAACAAATAATACAAAAATACAAATAAAATTTATATAGCGCCAGGAATCTTATAAAGAATGGGCGCAGACGCGTGGAGTGACTAGATGATAAAGGCGAGAGAAAAAAGGTGTGATTTTAGTCACGATTTGAAAGTGGCCTGGTTAGCACATGATCGAACATCCTGAGGGAGATTGTTCCAGAGGGTGGGGGAAAAAACGGAAAAAGCATCAGAAGCAAAGTCAGATCTAACAAACGGAATGACAAGTGGTGGAGGATCTTAATGTTCTAACAGGCTAGCAGGGTTGTATTAGCTCGTTGAGATAATCTGGTTGTCCAATATGTACGGCTTTATACGTCATTAAACACTGTTTATAAACAATCCGTTGTCTGATTGGGAGCCAGTGAAAATCACAACGAAGATCAGTTGAGCTGACAGACCATGGTGCCTGGGCAACGACACGCGCCAGTACATCCTGAACCCGTTGCAGTCTGTCTAAATTTCCAGCAGATGTACCCTGTAGCAGACTGTTGCAGTAGTCTAATCTGCTACTGACGATGGCTACGGCGAAGGTCTTCGCGGCGTCCAATATCAGAAGTGTTCTGATGTGCCATAATGCTCTGATGTGAAAATGGCATCCACGTACGACATCCAGCATCAGTGTCAACATAAAAAGGTATTCGTTAGGTAATTTGTATCTACTAAATCAAAATTTAAAAATCGTCAGTTATATCAGTAAATATAATTTTTATTTGTTTATTACAGTGAAAATCACATACAGCTGCATCAAATCTTTGGCAAAATTCATCGAGCAACTGAAGAGAAATAGCAGAAAATGGCTGCAAACAGATAAGAATAAATATAAAGGTCGATCGGAGTGGTAAGCAAAACAGCTCTTAAATTTATTGCAACAAACATGCTCACAAATGTATTCCAAAAATAACAATTTCTATGACAATATTGGTCAGTTGTTAATTTCATGCGCATAATTTCCATAAAAATAAACTACTCAACAAGTTTACCTTCTTCTTTCATGTCAAGCAATCGTACAATGTTGTCAACTGGCAGCGCCCTCTCGTGGCCGGGACATGTAGTCTGACGGCGTTGTGACGGAGCTGCATTGTCTGTCTCGTCATCATCCCACGGAGTGTCCAGACCAGACACGTCAAAACCATCCACGATGTTCTCGTCACTTGCTGCTGGCTGCTATCATATCAACAATCACCGCAGCGGTCGTTACGACAGTGCCAGAAACACGACGACAACAACCTTTTTACGGCCCTTTTCCAGGACAACCCAGATAAGCCAGTACCAGAAAATTATCACTCGCAATTTCTAGAATTTTTAATCGCCCTGGTTGGTTGCTGGAAATCTCCCGCTCTCGCACTCACTGGACAACTGCTAGCTGGTCTGCAGCATCCACACAGACGACACTGACAACATCCCACCCCCAACATTTTCTGCCATCCTGCGGCAACCATCCAAATTTCATCACTGCTCATCTTACAATTCTTTCTTGACATGTGATGTTGGTCTTTTACAATAACATAATTAGCAGCCGGAACACGATGCTATAAGCTACACATGGCTTCTGAACCTAAAACATTAGAAGCGATAAATGACAACACACACCATTGTTTCTTGTGTCGCAGGCCGCTGACGACACTTGCACGGCTCAAATATCCGCTTCACAAGTTTCTTGACTGAAACACGGTCGACAGATCGCGAGAAGATGTGACGTTTTAGTTCATTCCTGTCCTCTCCCTGAAAGTGTGAAAACAAACTGCATATCTACAATTTTGAAACTATGTATTATAATGTTTTACGACATTTTTTAAATGCTTTCTGCACTTAAATGAAATATGAAGTTATTATAATAACATATTTTCAACATTACAAAGTTCAGTGCGTTTACGTGGCCATCAGAAAGTGCATTCAGCTTATAACAAGAGGTGACGGTTCCACAGTGCATTAGAGGTTGCACAATGATGCGCTATATAAAAAATCGATTTTTTACTTAGTTACTCACAGCAAACCTCATCCCATGCTGCATTGCATGGTGGTGCCACCTTGTGAATCTAATGACATGATCCCACACCCACTGCCTGTCTACTCTGAAAGTTTCATCAGTACAACCACAGCCTCCGCACCTACGACAAAAAGTGTTACCACCGGAATCATCTCAAAAAACGGCATCCATACACAAGCACTACCTCGGAGATAACTGCTTGCTATTCGATCGCAAAATTCAACTTTGACTTGAAATTAATACATTGCAGCAATTAAATATTCTTTCGTGCAAGCAACCTAAATATTGCCGAAAATTAGCACGTTTAAACAATATTACTTACACAAGCAGGAACTTGTTTACTTCTGCGCGACGTAGCTGTGATGCGGTGTATTCCTCCGCCAAATAGCAGCTTGTCTTTCTAAGTGACCGCCATTTTTTGGGATGGTAATTTTGATGACATTTGTCACAATGCTATGTATCTGTGGTACTGCCTCTAGAAATTTTATTAGTACCTCTGTGAGTACAACTGTTACCAGTTTCCAACACTGCTGACTAACTAACTAAGACAGTTACAAAGTTGCAAACATCATCACAACAAATATGGGCACAGGCAGCTAATAACAATATCTCGCCGGCTGTCACTGGGGTAAGGTAATAAATAACACTTCAGCAATGTCTGAAAGTTTCTTGAAGCTCTTTGGGAACTACCAGCTGACCCAGGTAAGCTAATCTAGGTAAGCTAACCCAGTGACCCTAGAAAATGGCTGTTAAAATGGCTGTGTGTAAGGACACACATTTAAGACTGTCGTACTAAGCCATCTTTTATAATCTCAAAACGTAACTCTTTGCCTAACATCATAATTCACTAGTGCATCGGCGGTTTTATTATGTAATCGCACTCTACAAATTGCCTCTTACTTAGTTTTCATCAAAAAGTACATACATAAAATACAACGATATGTGCAGTGCTACTTCACTGGCTGAACTTATTTCAATACGTGATGGACTGTCAAATGTTATTTTTCCGATGGTAGTAAGTGCACGTATGACAACATGTGTGATTTGATTGTGTATTTTGCATTGTTATAATTTTTTTTCGTTATTTGCATTTTGTTTTTCTTGTACTTATTGTACGATTATTATAATAAATAAATAGCATTAAGTGAATACTGCAAAACAAGACAAAGACTGCAACTGTACCTTACAGTCGAGAAAAAGGTGGCAGAAAGCAGCTTGTCCGTCACGACCAGCTCTGCCAATCTCTTGTATGTACGACTCAATGTTTTTCGGCATATTAAAATGAATGATTCCGCGAATATTTGACTTGTCGAGACCCATGCCGAACGCCACAGTTGCGACCACGACACGCAGTCGACCACACATAAAGTCCTCCTGAATGTTCTTGCGTGCAATGCCCGTCATGCCAGCGTGGTAGCACTCGGCACTCCAGGCACCGCCTTTCTTTGACTTGCGCCCGCCCTTCTTGCTCTTGCCTTTGCCTACACAACATACATAAACTTCCACAGCTGTGAGTAGATTCACAGCAGCGAGTACTTATGCCATTTGCAATACCGTTAAAATAACTAAACTATAGAAGTTCAAGGCAATATACACTGGATATCATATTTCCTGTGGATAAGCTGTACAAATTCTGACCGACATTTGAACAAATCACAGCCCTACAACACTTGCTAGATGAAAACTACAGTTTAGCTACTACTAGTAAATACACAGACACACATACATATGCAACCATTTACAGCAACTTTCCAGGTTAGCTAGGCTAGCTGGTGACAGCTGGTCGTCCAAAGTCTCCAACAAAACCTCTGCAGATTATTGGAGTATTACGTTTCCAACTGGATGACATCACCCAACAGAAGACATCATACACCAGTTAAGCAAATGAATAAAAAATAGTTACGAATATACGCAAAAGTTCTACTGCGTCTCGATTGTCTCCGACTGGGCAATGACAACTAGGTTAATTTGGATGGTACAACGTTTCAGCGACTCAGAAAATTTGGCAAATGGTCCACAAGCATGATTCTGCAATTCTGAAGTTTCAGCATCAGATCACAAGACAATGTAAATGCACCTTTCTTATTTCTTGGAGGCGTTGCATCGCTGTCGACAGAGTCATCATCACTATCGTCGCCATAAAAGTCTTTCATCTGTGTCTTGATAAGAGTGGCAACACGAGCCGTCTGTTCACGCCGCGTGCAGTAGACAATAATAGACTTGCAGCGTGAGTACATTGCGCCTTTCAGCAGCCGTATCAGTGCCTACATGCCACACAAATATTCACTTCACACTAAATACTGGCATGTGCAACAAGTCACAGTCCAAGTGTGTCTTAGAGGTCTGCATGCAACATGAAGCACTACTGTGCAACTTAAGCATTGAGATGCCATCGCCAAACTTCCAGCTGCATGTGCATGGACTCCACAGATTACACTGTGTGTAAACATATTTTGCTTGTTTTCTAAAGCAAATGTTTTCTTCTTCTTCTCGTATGCGTGTCATGAACCATAACTGGTCAGCCACAAAACAGCGTCTTCATCTGCAGAGTGTAGCCGAGATAAGCTGCCATTCAGTTTTGTCAGGGGACAGGATTCGACAACGTGAGACATCGTCTGGGTCTCGCCACAAGGACACAGATCAGTGATTCAGTGTCTGTAAGTCGCCATTTCCTTCTGCAGGCACTGCAGTGTCCCTGTTCAGTGCAAAAAGTAAATGTTTTAAAAAGTATTTATAGGTGTAAAAACTGCAATAACTGATCTTAAATTGTGAAGTAAAATGTGAGAACACATACAATTCAGACCATCACATAAAGTCGAACCTGCTCACGGTTGCCATCACTGGAAACGCTCAGCTTCAGATTTGCCGGGATCGGCGCCCCACGTATTGTAGCTGCGGCATCAACAATGCCAAGATGACGTGCCACGCTGACAGCTGTCGTCATTGTCGCCGTCGCCGTCAATCCCAACATGCACCGTACGCCATACTGCTCTCGTAACACCTGCAGCATGCACACACACACATACACACATGACTGTCTTGTCACCAGTTTCCCATTTACGTGGGTCGGCCAGATGTCCTGCAAGCGTCTCCAGGAATCTTTTGGTAATTAGTGGAGCAGTACTTTGACAGACAGGTGCCAACTGACAGTGTCAAAGCACTGACAGCAGCCAATCAACACAAAAACCACACATAACTAAAGTAATTAGGACAACTGTTCACACTCACAAATGTGTAAATATGGCAGAATCAATAATGTCATACATGCTCTTCAAAAGCAAAGTTCCACAAAAACTTGGAAATATAGTGTAATCAACACAAATCCAGTAGTTTAAATTCTGAAAAGAATGAATTTTTTAGCCTTCAGAAATCAGTGGAACAATAGATGCAAAAAACACTGATAAGTCATGAAAGGACCAAGTTAATTAAGCTGTTTTATTGCCTAAAATTCAATGTTCAACATACAAAGTATCAAACTGCACAATTTTAGAACTGAACCAATTTAAATGAAACATCTCTATACACATCACATAGTAGAAGACACAGCAGAAACAGCAAATTGATCATACCGTGCAAACACGGAGATACGACGGTCTAAAATGATGCGACCACTCTGACACACAGTGTGCTTCGTCAATGCAGGTGAATGCTATCGGAGGTAAACGAGCAAGAATGCCCGACGATGCTCCACTGCCAACACCACTGCCACCGACCAGCATCTCAGGTGACAGCAGCAGAAACTGGACGTTACCAGATGCCACAGACTCCATGACTGAGCGACGCTGAAAGGGAGACATGTTGGTGTGGATACATGCACCACGGACACAGTCCGGTAACTCACTCACCTACATCACAGATAACATAATGTCTTTTAACAACAACAGCAACCACCACCACCACTATCACCACCATCACGACCACCACCACCACCAGTCCGCCACCACCACCACAACCGTCACGCCCACTACCACCACCACCAGTCCACCACTATCACCACCACCA